>Ga0256404_1004746_pt1 | contig 25094 bp, 26 predicted proteins | sample RumenRJG_01DNA_FD_185990 | JGI IMG/M metagenome (GOLD analysis project Ga0256404, IMG submission 185990) | Bovine rumen microbial communities from Lethbridge, Alberta, Canada - RJG_01 | ecosystem: Host-associated > Mammals > Digestive system > Stomach > Rumen | place: Canada: Alberta | collected...
CGACTAAAGTCTCGCCATTGACTGATTATAAAACTAAACGCACGTTAATATAAAGACGGGAACTTTTAATTTTATTTAGTGTTTAGCATGTTTTTCTTGACTTTTATTTGTTTTTGTAGTATAATTAGGTGCATTAAATGGGGGGGTTTTATGAGTAGTGATGAGTTAAAAAAAATATTTAATGAAGATTGTAGTTATGATGAAAAAGTTAAAAAAGTAAAAATAGCTATGCAAAAAAAATTAGAAGATGCTAATTTTTATTTAATTAGTTCATATTCTTTTGGTATGACAGATTTTTTATGGATACGGTGTATATATAAATTTATGCCTTTTATACCTCTTATTTTTGGTATTGGTGTTCTTTCACTTGCTAGCTTTACTAGGTTTTTTAGTAAAAGAAAGGCTGCTAAAGATATGCTTGATCATTTAGAAAATAGTAATGATGATTTAAATTCTGAAAATAATAATAATAATAATAATCGTAAAAAAATGGTAAAAGAGTTAGAAGAGAAGAAAAAATATGAGAAACAAAAAAGCAATAAGGTTTTAACCCAATTTATAATTTTGTCAAGTATATCTTTTGTTTTAGTTGGTATGGTTAGCTCTATTAGTAGTCTTTTATTACCGGTGGGTATAGTTACATCTTTAGTTCAAGTTCCTTCATTTATAAAACTTTTGCTATCAATTAATAAAGAAGAATTGATACAGGGGGAAATAGATAAATTAATTTTTGATATATTATCTTATGAAGATAGGTTTTCTGAGAAAAAAAATCATACAATTAATTCAGATAATTTAAATAATAAAAAAACAAAAAAAGATAAAGATTATAGTAAACAATTTGATAATTCTATTTTCGATGCTTATTTCGATGCTTATTTAAATTATATAAACAAAAGTGGAAATGGTTTAGAGGATGAAAGACCTAAGACTTATTTTAAAAAATAGTAATGTTATGTTCATATTTATAGGGGAGATATATTGCTAGTTTTATCTTATAGTAATCATTTTGATGATATTAAATGTATTAGTTTTGATATTGATGAGACTATTACTAGATGGAAGAATATTGATGAGTTTTTTGAATTATCTTTAAAAGATCTTGGAATTATTTATTCTAATGAAATGAAGGGGCAAATTTTTAAAGCTATGCATGATAGAGAATTAATTGGAATGATTTCAGGTAATTATGGTATTGCTAATTACAGTTGGTGTTTAGAAAATAATGTAGAAGCTCTTAGACTTCATAATAGAAGGGGGTATGAGTTAGTTCAAGCTATGTTTAAAAGAGAGGCTGACTATACTTACATTACAGAAGATTGTATTGAAACATTGGAATATTTACATGAAAAATACAAAACATTGGATTGTTTTACGAATTGGTTTTATGATCAAGCAATTAAGAAAATACAAAAACATCATTTAGAGAAGTTTTTTTCAAAAGTTTATGCTTCTGATAGTTTTTCTTTAAAACATAAATATGGTTTTGATATGCTCTATAGAAACATTGGTTATGATCCTAGATATATTTGTCATGTAGATGATTCTTTAGCTGATGTTCCTAGTAAAAGTTTAGGACTTAAAAATATTTATTTAAAATATGGATTATTACCTGAAAATATTACAGAAGAAATTATGAATATTATTACTAATTCGGATGCTACAATAACTGAGTTTGGAGACTTAAAAATAGTTTTATAATTACAGTATATTTTTTATACTGTTTTTTTGTCAATAAAATGTCAATAATGTATAAAAAAAATCAATCTGTCTTTACAATAACAGTAATTTTGGTTATCATGTAGGTAAGTAGTGGTAGATAGTGGTAAAAAGTGGGGGATAATATGTTTATAGGAGAGTATCACCATACAATTGATGAAAAAGGTAGAATTATTATTCCTGCTAAGTTTCGTGAAGAACTTGGTAATAATTTTATTGTTACTCGTGGAATTGATAATTGTCTATTTGTATATTCAAACGAAAAGTGGGATATGATTACTTCTAAACTTAATGCTTTACCTTTTACTAAAAAAGATGCGAGAACTTTTAATCGTTTCTTTATGTCAGGCGCTACGAACGTAGAATTAGATAAACAAGGACGGATTAATATTTTAGCTCCATTAGTTCAATATGCAAAGTTAGAAAAAGAATGTGTAATTATTGGTACAGGAGACAGATTAGAAATATGGGCTCTTGATGAATGGATGAGTTTCTTTGATTCTACGAAAGAAAATATGTCAGATATAGCCGAAAATTTATTTGATGAGAGTGTGAGCTTTTAATGGAAAAACATAAAAGTGTCTTATTACAGGAAACAATTTCCTCCCTAAATTTGAAAGATAATGATATAATAGTAGATGCTACACTAGGCTATGGAGGACATAGTAGTTACATCTTGGATAGAATAAAAAAGGGGCACTTATTCGCCTTTGACCAAGATAGTGAAGCAATTCGGCATAGTACCAGTCGTCTCTCTATGATTGGTACTAACTTCACTATCATAAAAAGTAATTTTTCTAATATGAGAGAGAAATTATTAGAGTTAGGTGTAGAAAAAGTAGATGGAGTTTTATTTGACTTAGGAGTTTCTTCTCCACAATTAGATGACAAAGAACGAGGTTTTTCTTATCATCAAGATGCTAAGCTTGATATGAGAATGGATCAAAGTCAAAGCTTTTCTGCCTATGATGTTGTTAACACTTATACTAAGGATGAATTAAGTAGAATATTTAAAAAATATGGTGAAGATAAATTTGCTAATAATATTGCTAAAAAGATTGTTGAATATCGAGAAAATAAGCCAATTGAGACTACTTTAGAGTTAGTTGATATAGTAAAAACTGCAGTACCTATGAAATTTCGCTTGGATAAGCATCCGGCAAGACAAATATTTCAAGCTATTCGTATCGAAGTAAATCATGAATTAGATGTTATTGAGCCGGCATTGGAACAAGCTCTTTCATTATTGAAAGTTGGAGGTAGGGTTGCAGTTATAACCTTTCATTCTTTAGAGGATCGGTTGGTAAAGAATTATTTTAAAGAAAAGTGCATGATTGATGAAAAATTAAAGGGAATGCCTAATGTTCCTGATGAATATTTACCTGACTTTTCGTTAGTTACTAATAAACCAATCTTACCTAGCAATTTAGAAATAGAAGAAAACCCTAGAGCAAGAAGTGCGAAACTTAGGGTTATACAAAGAATAAAATAGGAGGAAAATATGAAGAAAGTAAAGAAAAAAGTAAAAATGTCTAAGTTTGAAAAATTGTTATATTCTTTTGCTGTTATTTTGTTATTGATATCTCCTATCTGTATTGTTTTTTCAAAAGCAACACTTTCTAAAATTAATTTTGAAGTAGAAAAACAAAAAAAAGAAATCGAAAAACAAAAGAAAACAAATGAATCATTAGAAATGACAATTGATGAATTAGCATCCTTAACAAAGATACAAGAAGTTGCAGAAGAACAAGGATTGAGTTATAATAATAGTAATATAAAATCAGTTGTTGAGGATAACTAATTAGGATGTGATATTTTGAAGTCAAAAAAGAGAAAAAATAGTATTAAATATTCGAAATTATTTATATTAATTTCTCTTTTTTTGTTTTGTCTTATGATTGGTAGAGTTTCACAAATTGCTACTTCTAAAGAAATAGATGGTGTTAATTTACAAGAATTAGCAAGTCGTAGAACGACTAAAACAGATGTAGTATCAGCTAAAAGAGGTTCTATTTATTCTGTAAATGGGGATATTCTTGCTCAAAATGTTTCCTCTTATAAATTAATTGCGTATTTGGATCCTAAAAGGACTACTAATGAGAAGAGACCGCAGCATGTTGTTGACAAGGAGGACACTGCTAGAAAACTTGCTCCTATTTTAGGAATGGAGGAAGCTGAGGTTTTAAGATATTTAAGTAAAGAAAATGTTTATCAAACTGAATTTGGAGTAAAAGGAAAGGGTTTATCTGAGTTAGTAAAAAAACAAATAGAAGATTTAAATTTACCTGGACTTGCTTTTTATGAAAGTTTTAAAAGATATTATCCTAAAGGAAATTTTGCTTCTTATACAATCGGTTATACGAAAGAGTCTAGTGATGATGATACTACCATTAAAGGTGAAATGGGTATTGAAAAAGAATATAATGAATTATTAAAGGGAGAAGATGGCTATAGTAGATATCAAAAAGATTTACAAGGATATAAAATACCTAATACTCCAGTTGAGGTAAAAGATGCTGTACAGGGAAAAGATATCTATTTAACGATTGATTCTAATATCCAGTTTTTTGTTGAACAAGCTATGCATAATGCCGATAAGGAATATGATTGGCAATGGTTTACTGTAACTATTATGGATGCTAAGACTGGGGCAATTCTAGCTACATCTGCATCTCCTTCATTTGATCCTAATAAAAGAAATATTACTAATTATTTGGATTTGTTAATATCATCACCTTATGAACCTGGTAGTACAATGAAGACTTTTACTTATATGGCTGCTATGGAAAATGGTGTTTATAATGGTAGTGAAACTTATAAATCAGGTGTTTATACTACTTCAGATGGGACTGAAATAGGAGACTGGAATCGTAATGGTTGGGGTGTTATTAGTTTTGATAAAGGATATGCTATGAGTAGTAATGTTGGGGTTATCAATATTATTAATAGACATATGTCTAGTGTTATGCTTCGTCAATATTTTAGAAAGCTTGGTTTTGGCAGAAAGAGTGGAATTGAATTGCCTAATGAGTCTAAAGGAAATCTTGAGTTTAAATATGAAACTGAAATCTATAATGCTGGTTTTGGTCAAGGAATTACTACAACTCCAATTCAGAATGTTAAAGCAATGACTCCGCTTACTAATGATGGGATGCTTTTAAAACCATTTATCGTATCAAAAATAGTGAATTCTGATACTGGTGAAGTTGTATTAGGAAATAAAAGAGAAGAGTTAGAAAGAGTTGCGTCTACTTCAACTGTTCAAAAGATGATTGAATTAATGAGTGATTGTGTTAATGGTATTGGAAATACAGGTAGTGGGTATCGTATTGATAGTGGGGAATTAATTGGAAAAACAGGAACTGCCCAAATTGCTAATGAGAAAAGTGGAGGATATCTTTCAGGAAAAGAAGACATTATTTCATCTTTTTCAGGTATTTATCCGAAAAGTAATCCTCAAGTTATTATTTATGCTTCTGTTGCAAAACCTAGTGGTGGTAGTCAAAAGCCAGTTAGTAATACAGTAAAAGAAATTGTTACTAATATTTCAAAGTATTTTGGTAATCAAGATTCTGATACATCAAGTTTAGTTGTTCACGATTATAAAGTAGAAAATTTTATTAACAAAAAAGTTGAGAAAGTTACTACTTTGCTACAAGCGAATGGAGTAAGATATATTTTACTAGGAAATGGAGATAAAGTTATGAGACAGACTCCATCTGTAAATGATACAATTACATCAGGAGACGTTGTTTATTTAATAACGAATGATTCGAGTATTTCTATTCCTAATGTTTTAGGACTTTCTTCTAAAGTGGCAAAAAGTATTTTAGAACAGTTAAATGTAAAGGTTAATCTTGATGGCGTTGGATATGTTGTTAATCAATCTATTCCGGAAGGAACTCCTATAACAGAGGGAATGGAAATTAACTTAGCTCTTATGCCTAAATATACAATAGAATAGGAGGTTTTTATGTTAAGTAAAATAAATATTCGTAATAATATTATAATTATTTTATGTTTTACTATTATTGCTTTATGTATTGGCTTTTCTATTCTTTCTGTTGAGTTAAAAAAAGAGAAAGATTCTGATTTTGTTTTTTTAGTTCATTTTGAAAATGTAGAGAAGGCTAGTTCTGTAAAAGGATCTTCTAAAGAGCCTTTTGGAAAAGCTGAGATCATTAATCAAAAGATGGGATTAAATTTTGATTTTTCTCTATCTTCTGCTCATGATGAAGTAACTTTTTTAGCAACTATAAAGAATAACAGTGATATTTCTTGTGAAATAGTTGATGTTGTATTGTCTCCTGATTATGTAAATAGTGATTTTAAAAAGCAAATTGCTCCAGTAGAGGTAACTACAACTGATTTAAAGGGAAAAGTTATTCCTCCAAAAGAAGAAGTAGAATATAAAGTTACAGTGTATTATATGCCTTCTTCTTTACCTATTTCTGCTAAGAATTTTTCTTTTCAAGCTAATATACTTGCTAAATCAAGATAAAGGACTAATATGAATAGATGTAGTTGGTGTAATTTAAAAAATGAAAAATATGTTACTTATCATGATCAGGAGTGGGGAGTTTTATGTTTAGATGATCATTATCTTTTTGAAATGCTTATTTTAGAATCTTTTCAAGCAGGTCTTTCTTGGGAATGTATTTTGAATAAAAGAGAAGCATTTTGTAAAGCTTATGATAATTTTGATATAGAAAAAGTTGTTTTGTATGATGAGAAAAAAGTAGAAGAATTGAGAAATAATTCTTTAATTGTTCGTAATCAATTAAAAATTAAAGCTAGTATAGAAAATGCTAAAATTTTTAAAAGTATTCAAAAAGAGTATGGTAGTTTTTCTAATTATTTGATGAATTATACAAATGGAGAAATTATTGTTGAAAGAGATTGTACTACTAATGATTTGTCAGATGCTATTTCAAAAGATTTGATGAGTAGAGGAATGAAGTTTGTTGGAAGTACAATTATTTACTCTTATTTACAAGCTATTGGAATTATTTTTTCTCATGATATTGATTGCTTTAAAAGTTTAGAGAAAATCTAACTATAGTTTAGAGTATTAGAATAGAAGGGGGATTTATTATGCCATCTTATATTGGACATATTACTACGGCAAAACTTTTGTTAGCTAGATTAAATATTTCTCATGAAGACCAAATAAAATTTATTATTGGAAATATTGTTCCCGATATTAAACAAGTAGATATTGATTATACATTAGATGAATTTGTCAATAAAAAAAATATTCAAAAAAGTAAAAGAGTTACTCATTTTAGAAAAAATACGAATAAAATTTTAGAATATCCTCATTTAAGAATATTTTTAGAAAAATATAGGGAAGATTCTAAAGAACATATAGAAACTTTTGCTTATCTTTTTCATTTATATACAGATCATTATTATTTTAAGTTTTTTCTTCCTAAAGTAATTAAGTTTTATAATTATGAAATGGAAGAAGTAGATGAAAGAGATAATTTTTATTATGTCAAAATCTTAAAAAATAACAAAATACTTAAAGCTAAAACTTTTTTTAGTAAATTAAGTAGTCAAGGGTTATATAAGGAATATTCTAAGTGTGATTCTTTTTTAATAAATAAATTTCATTTAAAAATCAATGTGGATTTATTACGTAGATATGTAAAAAAATACTCTTATAATTGCTATATAGAAGAAATTAAAATAACTAAGATTTATGATGTCTTTGATAAGATAGAAAGAATACTTAAAAATAAAACGTCTGATGAAATGATGGTTTTTGAACCAGATGATTTAGAAAAATTTGTTGTTGACGTAGTAGATTCGTTTTGTGAAGAGTACTCAGATTTAATAAATAATTACTTATAGTGGGGGATTTATGAATAGTGAAGCTATAATTGAAAGAGAAAAGAAGGTTATTAAAGATATTTGTATTTTATATGGATATGATAGTAATATTAGTCATTTACTATATTTAATGATACCTGCTTTTATTATAAAATATGGTATTTCTAATGAAAAATTAATACTTGATGTTTTTCGTGATATTCAAATTATTCATAGTAATAAAAAAAGTAATTATGTAAGAGCATTTTACTCTAGTACTCTTTTTTTTCATAATGGGAAGTACTTATCAAAGAAAGTAATGGTCATTCAAAACTATGATAAAATCCCCTTGGTGGAATTATTAGATAATTTAATACATGAGTTTAATCATGCTATTAATTCCTATGTTAATGAGATAGTAGTAAGAGATAAATATATCTATTTACGTACAGGTTTAACTTTTCGTGTTTATAAAAAAAGCAATTTATCTTTCATTAAAAAACAAGATTCTTATATATTAGAAGAAATTATTAATACGAAACAAACTTCTGATATTATTAATATAATAAAAGAGTTTAAGTCTAATAATTTTTCTATTCAAAATACTATTTACGCTATTAATACTGAAACAAATAATAAATATTATTCTGAGGCTTATTCCTTGCAGTCTTATGTGTGTCGTGATTTATTAAATAATCGTACTTTTATGTCTACTTTAGAAAAACTACGATTAAGTGGTGATATTTTAGGTATTAAAAAGTGGTTTGATAATATTGTTGGTAGAAAAGGTACTTATCAGGAATTAATACAATATTTAAAAGAATTGTTTGATTTGGAAATGAAATATTCTAATCAAAAAATTATGAAGGGTATTACTGCTAATAAGATAAGAAATATTACAGAAAAAATTAATAATATAGTTTTACAGTTTACGAGTAGTGTGCATTAAAAAAAGAAAGATTTATCTCTTTCTTCTTGGTTTTGGTCTTATTTCTTTTTCATTATGAAATGGACATGAACATTTTATGTTTAATTCGTGTAAATATTCATTATCTTGATCTATATGAGTAATATTATTTGACAACATGTAAGCAATTATTTCTTTTTCTTTATTATTTAATTGACTGTTCAAATATTCAGTTGCTTCTTCTTTATCTGCTATTCTTGTTTTATATTCTGTACTTATGTATATCCCTAAAACACGGATATATTCTTCATCAGGTTTTACTTTTTTTTCTGTTGTGTTCCAATATAAGGATTGCGGTTGTTGCTTTAGTGTTATAGAGTTTATTTTTAGTAGGTATATTGGTCCAATAAAAGTTATTTTCATAGTATTTTCCTTCTTTCTTTTTTCGTATATTATAGAATGGATTGATTTTCTTGTAAAGAATTATTAAAAAAACTTGATTTTTTAAACCTAATTTGATATTATTAATTTGCAGTTGTTATGGCGAAGTAGCTCAGCTGGCTAGAGCGTTCGGTTCATACCCGAAAGGTCGGGGGTTCGATCCCCTCCTTCGCTACCATTAGGAAATACTTTCGAACGTTATGTTCGGAATTACTATAGAAATTCCATTCGCTGAAAGGCGGTGGAATTTTTTATATGCTTAAGATTAAGAAAGATATAATTCATATAAAAGAAACTATATTAAAAATCCTAAGAGTATAATTGCCAAAATTTTGTACTTCATATTAAAGATAGAAACATATCAAAAGAGTCCAAGAAATTATCCTATTAGTGCAGAGATGAAAAAAGAAATTGATAAACTTGAAAAATATAATTTACAAGTAAGATTCTTAACTGAAAACAAAATATACTCATTGGAGGAACTAGATGTTTTTCATGAAATGAATAAAGAACTATTAAATGATATATCATATACAAGAAAAAGAACATATGAACAAAAATCGAAATCTAACGATTCTATCATTAAAGAAGAATGCAATTTAAAAGTTGAATTTTACAATGAAATTATTAGTGACCTTCAAGCAAAAGTTAAAACTTGTAAGATTATTATTAACAATTATGATAAAATAGATATAGAATTCAATAAATCAATTATTAATAAACTTGAACAAGTAAGATAGTTTGCACTTTACATAAAATTGACAATTATGCTGATTTGTGATAAAATAAGCACTATTCAAAGGGATGGTTTTGATACTAGGGGGAAATGATATGGATAAAGAACGATTAAAATCTTTAAAAAGACTAATGCAAACATTACCAGAAACTGAAGCCCAAAGAGTTGCTAAAGCGCTTGAAAAAGGAGAAAAAACTGGATATGCAACCATTGATAGACCATGGGAACAATTTTATAGTGGAATCAAAAAAAATAATATATTTTTAGATACAACTCCTTATCAAGGACTTGTAATAGGAAATAAAGATTATCCAGATGAAAAGGCAATTGAATATTTTGGAGCAAATATAACGTTTGGAGAATTATTAAAAAATATCGATATAGTTGCGAAATCATTAGAAGAATATGGAGTTAAAAAAGGTGACTTTGTAACAATATGTTCTACTACAACACCAGAAGTTATTTATATATTTTATGCTTTAAGTAAGATTGGTGCAGTAGCTAATGTAATTTCACCATTCTACTCTCCAGAAGAGTTAATGTCTAGAATTAATGAGTGTGAAAGTAAAGTTGTTATAATGGTTGATAAGTTCTTACCAAATTTTAAAAACAAATTAAATAAAGAAAAAAATAAAAACATTATAGTTTTACCTATGATGAATTCTTCATTATTAAGACTAATATCAAAAAGATATAAAATAGATGGAGCAACAAATGAAACTAGTTGGAAAACATTCTTATCTGATGGTAGAGGAAGAGAAGAAGCAATAATAGATTTATATGAACCAGAAAAACCTCAAGCAATGGTATATTCTAGTGGAACAACAGGCGCATCAAAAGGAATATTACTATCAGTTGATAGTTTTCAAAAATTAATTAATGCATATGGAAATTCTGGATTTGATACATCTAGAGGACAAAAAGTTTATCAAAATATACCACCATGGCACTCTACAGGCTTAAGTTTAGGTATTAACTTTCCTTTATCTTTTGGAGTAAAAGTATGTACAGATCCTAGATTTGATCATGATGTTTTTATTAAAAATGTTTTAAAATTTAAACCAGAATATATTTTAACTAATACTTCGATGTATCAAGGATTTACTTTTGATAAAAGTTTAAGAAGGATGAAAGGTAAATCATTAGAATTTTTAAAATATCCTGTAGAAGGTGGAGAAGCATTAACTGAAAAAGACGTTGCTAATATTGAAGGTGTTTTTAGAGCTCATGGTTCAACAGCAAGATTATTAAATGGATATGGACAATGTGAATGTGGTGCTACTGTAACAACAGATATAACATCTCATAAGTTTTCAAATAGTGCCTCTGGTATTCCGTTACCTGACATTACAACCATAGGAGTATTCGATGATGAATTTAGGGAATTAAAATATGGGCAAAGAGGAAATATTGCAGTTAAAACAGATATTGGAATGATTGAATATTTTAAAAATCAGGAAGAAACTGAAACATTTTTCTATACTGATATTAATGGAGACAAGTGGAGTCTAACTGGTGATATTGGATATATAAATGAGGATGGAAGCTTAGTTGTATTAGGAAGAAAAAGTGATTTTTCCATTATAAATGGTAATAAATTTTATAATTTTGATATTGAAAGAGCAATTTTACAATCAAATACTGTGAAGTTATGTGAGATTCAAACCCATCCAGATGATGATAACAGATTAGTAGCTCATATTGTTTGGGAAAATGAGATTAATTCGTTATTAAAGAAAAATCCTGAGAAACAAGAAGAGTACTTATCAGAACTTCAAGAAGTAGTTCTAAAAGCAATGAAATCAACTGATGCAGTACCATATAGTTTCTGTGTAAGAGATGGATTCCCTAGCGCTCAATCAGGTAAAAGAGATATAAAGTTTGTTAAAAATGATATTGATAACTTGATTGAAGTTAACAAACCACAAATAAAAAAATTAGTAAAATAAGAAAAAATAGCTAAATAGTATGTTATAATCAAAATAGTAGGTGATGATATGAAATTTTCTCTATTATTTTGTACATACATATTTAGTTTTTTTTATATTAGTTTTTTAACTGTTTTATACTTTTCAAAAAATAGATTAGATAATAATGAAAATAAAATATATAAAAAATTATTAGTTACAAACTTTATTGGTATTATTATTCAATTAATATGTGAAGTGTTTTCAGTATTGAAAATCGAATTATTAAATAGTGTTTTTACAAAACTATTATTAGTATATTTTGTACTATGGCTTATCCAGTTTTTCTCATATGTATTGGAGATTTCTAATTCTAATAATAAATTATTTAAAATTGCTAATTTGATTATTCTAATTGTTTCTATATTATTAATATTTGTTTTACCTTATGAAGCCTTTATTGATACAACAAATGGTATATATTATACTCATGGATTAGATACTAAATATACATATTTAATCTCTATCTTATATACTACAGTTATTTCTCTTATTTCAATAATTAAGCATAAAGTCATATCAAATAAAAAAGCAATACCAATATATATTTTAGTAGTATGCTTTATTTTGTCAGGATTAATTCAATACTTTAGACCTGAGATTACAATTATTGCACAAATTGAAACGTTTATTTGCATGATCATGTATTTTACTATCGAAAATCCTGATTTAAAAATGCTTAATCAGATGGAGCTAGCAAAAGAACAAGCAGAAAGAGCAAATAGAGCAAAATCAGATTTCTTATCAAGTATGTCTCATGAAATTAGGACTCCTTTAAATGCTATTGTTGGTTTGTCTGAAGATAATTTAACGTATAAGGACAATTTACCTGCTGAAGTTATAGAAAATTCTACTGATATTATGAGTGCTTCTCAAACTTTATTAGAAATAGTTGGTAATATTTTGGATATTAATAAAATTGAAGCTAATAAAATGGAAATTGTAGAAAGTAATTATGATTTTGTTCATGAAATAACAAGTATGTGCAAGATTACTCAAACAAGAATTGGTGAAAAAAATGTTATCTTTCACCTAAATATGGCTGATGATATTCCTTATGAGCTAATTGGAGATAAAGGAAAAGTAAAGGAGATAGTTAATAATCTTTTGACTAATGCAATTAAATATACAGAAGAAGGAGAAATAAACCTTACTATAAAATGTATTAATAATACATCTAAAAATATTTCTAATTTAATAATTACCTGTCAAGATACTGGAAGAGGAATCAAGGCTGAATACATTAATAAATTATTTACTAAATTTGAAAGACTTGATATTGAAAAGAATACAACTACAGAAGGAACAGGATTAGGACTTGCTATTACAAAGGCATTAGTTGATATGATGGGTGGAAAAATAAATGTTCAATCACAATTTGGAAAAGGTTCATTATTTATGGTTAATATTCCACAAAAAATTAGCAAGTTAGCTAGACCGATGAGTGAAAAGGAAATTGTTAGTACATCATCAAAAATATTTACAAATAATCCTACCATTAACGAAGTTAAAATTGAAACACCTAAAACTCAATCTTCAATAAATACATATTATGGAATGAAAAAAGTTCTAATAGTTGATGACAACAAGTTAAATATAAAAGTTGCGAGAAGAGCGTTAGATAGTTTTAATTTTGAAATTGATGAGTGCTATGATGGGCAAGAATGTTTGAATAAAGTTATTAATGGAAATGAGTATGATTTGATTTTGATGGATATTATGATGCCAAATATGAATGGAGAAATGGCATTACAAAAATTAAAAGAAAATGCTAATTTTAAAATACCAACTATAGCACTTACAGCTGATGCAGTGGCTGGAGCTAAAGAAAAATATGTTAGTGAAGGTTTTATAGATTATATTGCTAAACCTTTCAGCAAAGATCAAATAAAAGAAAAACTAGATTTGGTATTTTGTTCAGATAAAGAAAACCCAAATGTCGAAAATAAAATAGTAGAAGAACAAGCAATTGAAAATTCAGATACACCAAAATATGATCCAACTATAGATAGATTCAAAGACGCACCTGTTTATGTAATTGGAGGAGAATCTAATGATATTGAATCTAATGATAATGATTAATGAAATGGTATTCCCATTTCATTTTTTATATGATATAATCTAAATATCGAATGGAAAAATATCCATAATAGTTGTGTTCTTCAATGAACATCGTACCAAGAGGAATTCTGCTCGAACTTTTATAGTATCGAGCTTTGATAAATAACTAATTCAGAAATGGATTATTTTTTTTGTGTTTACAAAAACTATCCAAAGGAAAGGATGGTATTAGGTAATTATTATTAAAGAAGAATTGCCTATTGAAGAATCATTCATAAAAAAAAATCAAGTTATGGCATCATAGAGTTAGAAAAAAATACTAGATGAAATTGGATGCGTTGTATCTGAGTTATGGTCGAGTATTAATTTGGGATTAAACAAAGAAAAAGATGATTATAAGAGATAAATTGAACTATAATGAACACAAAAAAACACAAAAGCAAATAATTATGATATAATATTTTCTTATGGAGGTTTTGAATATGCTTTATTATAGAAGAAATGGTGAAGTAATTGAAAAATATCAAGTTGATTTTGATAAAGAAGAAATTGAAAAATTAAAGGAGGAAATTATAAATAATTGTAGTTTTATTGAACATGTAGAGTATGAAAGTGATTATTCACCACGATTTACTGATGAAATTATTAGAAAGTTCACATCTACTCCTACTGGAAAAGTAAAAGAGTATTTTGAAGAAATAAGAAGTATTTATCACTATAGTTATGATATATATAAACCACCATATTTAGTTAAATTAATAAATCAACTTTTTGATGGTAATTCAAAAGCTATAGATGAAATATTAAATTACGATATTTCTACTAAATCATCTATAGATGATAGAATTAATATAGTAAATCAAGAATTTATTGAAATGGATCCTGAAAATATAACAAAAAGGAGAGCAAAACTAAAGGAACTTGAAGATTTATTTAATGCAAAAAATCTTAATAAGAATCAACAAAATATTGATGTGTATTATAATCAATTAGTAGGATTAATTAAATTTAATTTAATTGATACACTTCAAATAAGTGAATTAAGTAGAATTGAATCTTTCCTAGAAATTAAATTATCTGATTTAGATATTAGTAATTCTAAAGGAGATACATTTGTAAAATCATTGAAAAAAGTTGATTAGTCTATTAAAGTAGCAAAAAAATATTGCTACTTTTTCTATTATTTGGTAAAAAGTATTTAGTAATTAGTTGTTTATCAACTATTCCTAAGGTTTCGGATATACTATTTGTCCGTACTATTAAGTAATTTGTTCGATTTTTAAAAGTTTCGAGTTTTATATACAACTAATTCGGTTCTTTGTCAAATAGTGTTGGTGAACAATAAATTTGATAAGTGAATTGTTTGTAGAGAGTGATTTTTATCACTCTTTTATTATGATTTTAATAATAATTTTAGTTATTATTATTTATAAATGTTATTTTTCTTTTTTGTTAAATATCTTTATTATAATTGGATATTTTTGTTATAATAATTTTAGGTTTTTTTGTTTTTTTTACATAATGTTTTATATGGAGGTTTTTTATGTGTGGTATTGTTATTAGTGTGTTTGCCGGGTTAGGTAAAACTTATGTTGGGAAGAAGTACTTAAATGTTTGTGATTTACAAAGTTCTCCATATAGATATGATTATTCAAGAATTGATAAAAATGATTATGAGAAAAAGAAAAATGATTTATCTAGAATTGTTAATCCTCTTTGGCCTAATAATTATTTAGATGCGATTATAGATGCTAGAGAAAAGTATGATGTTGTATTAGTTCCATCTAATTTAGATATAAGAGAGTTATTAATATCTAATCATATTGATTTTTACTTTATTTTACCTTCTTACGATTTAGATTATAGAGAAATATTACTAAATAGATACAAAAAAAGAGGAAATAATAATGATTTAATTCAAGAAGTGATGTCTTATTTTGATAGTTGGAGTAGAGACCAGAATGATTATTCTTATCCAATTTTTGTTTTAGATAAAGAGATGTATTTAGAAGATTTTTTACTAAATAAAAAAATATTATGAGTATTATAATTATTAGTGGTTGGAGAAATGTATATGATTAAAGCAATTAATAAACTTAATATTATTTATGATGGAGATTTAATAATTGATGATGATACTAGAAAAAATATAAAAGAAGTATGGGATAATTTTATAAAAGATAAGAATCCTAATGATTATTATGATGGAGACATTTACTGTGTAACTGATATTAATCAAAAAAATCTTTCTATTAATATTTCTAAGACTAAGTTTTCTAGTTTGATTTATGCTAAAAAGACTAATAATTTAATTACTAGATCATTATTTTCAGCTGGTTATATAAGAACAATAGATAATTATATATGTATTATACTAAATAAAAGAAATATACTTAATACAATTGGTGGAATGGCAGATAATAAAGATATTAAAAATAATCAATTTGATTCTGAAGAATGTTTAATAAGAGAGGTAGAAGAAGAATTAGGAATCAATTTAATGAATAATAATGATTTTGAAGTAGTATTAAAATATTTAAAATATCCATCTGAAGTAGAACTCAATGAATCCTATTATCCAGTTGGTGCTTTATATGAAATTAAAACTAAATATACAAAAGAGAAATTAATAGATTTATATTTAAAAACTAAACATGATTCAGAGGTTAAAGATTTAAAATTTTATGATAAATGTAATTATAAAGAAGTCTATTCATATGACCATAAAGAAGAATATCTAGATGAGTTATTTAAATTGTTATTTGATTAATTGTATATTTTATATTTAAATTTGAGATTTGTTTATGTAAAAATATTATTACTATTTTAAGGAGAGAATTATGAATGAAAAATTAGTAAGAATTAAATCTGTTGATGGAATAGAGATGCCAGGTATTTTATATACCCCTAAAGATTATTCGGAAAATATTTGTATTCATGTTCATGGAATGAATGGTAATTTTTATGAGAATAGATTTGTTGATGTTTTAGCAGATACTTATACAGAGAATGGTTATTCATTTTTAACTTTTAATAATAAGGGAAGAGATTTTATTACTGAATTGATAAAAGATGATGATTTTACTCTTATCGGTGGAAGTTTAGAAAGATTTCAGGATTCTTTATTTGATATTCAAGGTACAATAGATTATGTTAAAAAATTAGGATATAAGAATATTATACTTGAAGGGCATAGTTATGGGTGCAATAAGGTATTGTATTACTATAATAAAATTGAGGATAATTCTATTAAGAAAATTGTTTTACTTGCTCCTTGTGATATTCCAGAAGAAAGTAAGAAGTTTTTAAGTAGTGATGAATATGAAAATGCTGTAAGAGAAAGTAAAGAGTTAGTTCAAAAAGGAAGAGATATGGAACTAATTAATTATTCTGTTATGGCCAATGGGAAAGTTGCTGCTGGGACCTTTTATTATGATTTTTTACCTGATGGGGAAAATGATTTTATTAGATATCGTGATGGAATTGTTGGAAATAGTGATGTCCTTTCTTGTATTAAAATTCCTGTACTTGTTATTTTTGGTGATAAAGATGAATGTGTGTTAACAGAGAGTATTGATGTAGTAACTGGTTATTTAAAAAATAATATTTCTAATTGTAATATTCAAATTATAAATAATACAGATTATATATTTACTGATAAATTTAATGAATTAGGTGAAATAATTAAATGTTATTTGTTTTAATTGATTTTTTATAATGCTATATGATATCATAATTTGTAATTTATGAGGAGATGATTATTTTATGATAATAAACAATGATGTTAATAGAGTTAATAATGGATTGATATATTATACTAAAGAAGCTATTAGAAAAGTAGAGTATCCTAAAGAAATTAAAAAAATTTTTGAAGATTATTATCTATTTTTTAATAATAATGAAGGAAGTTTTAAAAAATTTGATATTAATTGGAGTTATGAGTTAGATGTTATTCCTAGAGAAAAACTGACTTTAAATATAGAGAAAACCAATAATTATGATGGCCGTGTTATTAGTGTGCATCGTTATGAGACAACTTGTATTGATAATCAGTTTATTCTTAAAGATTATTTTTTTGTAGGTGGAAATAAACCGGAAAATATAGAAAGTATTTATATATCTATTAATGGAGTTGAAATAATTCAAGAATATACTAATGAACCTATGGGAAATATAAAACCTAATGTAATAAAAGATATTTCTATTATTAAAGAAATAGATTTTATTAATTATGATTCTATAGTTTTACAAAATGCACTTAAGAAAAATTTAAACTATTCTTTTATATTACCTCAAAATAATTATTTGTCTTTTGGATTTTCTCAAGATAGTGAGGTTTTTGATTATTATATTTCAGTGGTAGTGAATAATTCAAAGATATTTCTAGATGTTATTGATAATCATGCTACTATTAAAGGTTTTTCTTATATAGATAGAACGACTCTTAATATAGAAGATTTTATTGAAAAAAATAGATCTAGTGCTGAAATTATATATTTATTTAATATTATTAATAAATTGCAAAATCATGGAGTAATATTTGATTTTCAAGATAATAATACTGATAGTATAATTGATACTAAAGCGGTAACTTTGAAGAAATAATTTAATTAGGAGGATTTTATGTATTTATATGAGAGAGATGAAAACAAACCGGATAAAGTAGATGTTTATTCTTTTGTACCTGATGAGGGAAGGTTAGCATTTTATAGAAGAAGAATTATTAATAGTATGGTTGTTAATAAAATGTTTTGTTGTTTAGAAATAGATAATTCTACTATTATGAAACGTTTTGTTGATGATGATGAGTTGGATGTTCGATTTTTAGAAAAAGAGGATGAAGATGGTATTGTTTCATTGCTTCAAGATAGACCTACAAAGTATGAGCAATTGGAATTATTAGATAATTATGTTAAAGGAAAGTATTCAGATATTTCTCCTACTATAACTTTTATACCAGAGGATTCTTTTGATTGTTTTATAAAAGCGTATTTATCTCCTTGGCCTTTAGACTATAAAATTATTAGTAAATATAATAAAGATTATTATCATTTAGATAACATTATTCGTTTACCTTTAGAATTATGTAGACTTCAGTTATTATTAAATGGGAAGTTTGATGTAATTAATTATTATAGTAGTATTTCATCTGATATTGATGAACAATTAAACTATTTTTTCATAGAAAAATTATTTTCTGCATCTATTCCAGAATTAGAGAAGAGACTTAATAGAAGTGATTTAAAATCTCAAATAAGAGAAACAGAAAAAATACTTAAGATGGTAAAAAAATAGGAGAATAGTTTTCTCTTTTTTCTTGTTATTTTAATGAATATTTAATAAACTAATAGTTAGGGAGATAATTATATGAGAGATGTTTTGTTAGATAATTTTCTTAGAGTTTCTAGTGTACCTAGATCTTCTGGTAATGAAGGGAAAATTGCGGATTTTTTTGTTAGGGTTGCTGAGAGCAATAATCTTTATTATTTTAGAGATAAAAATAATAATTTAGTTATTAAGAAAAAAGGAAACCTTGATGGAGTTATTGCTTTACAGGCTCATTTAGATATGGTTACTTTAAAAGATCAGAATAGCAATCATAACTTTTCTGATGATGGTATTGATGTTTTATTTGATGGAGATAGAGTTTATGCTAAAGATACTACTTTAGGTGCTGATCAAGGTGTAGGACTAGCTATTATGCTTACTATTATGGAAAATGATACTTTAATTCATCCTGATATAGAGTTTTTATTTACAACAGAGGAAGAAACTACATTTAATGGAATTATTAATTTTCCATATTCTGAAGTTAAAAGTAAAAGAATAATTAATTTAGATTATCATAGTGATGATAGAGTCATAGTTGCTTCTGACGGAGATGTTTATAATGAATATTTGTATCATGGAACAATAATTAATAATAATTTACCTAGTTATAAAATAGAATTGATAAACTATCCAAGTGGAAATTCTGGAGTAGAAATAGAATTATCAAAGAAAAACGCTATTTATGAGTTAGCTAAACTATTAAAAGATAAAGAGGTGTTTATTAGTTGTATTAATGGTGGAACTTTTGAAAATGATATAGCTTCTTCTTGTAGTGCTATAATACATACAGATTTTGATATAGAGAGCTTATCTAGTGAAAATATCATTATTGAAAAAGTTAATAATAAACCTTCTTTTACATTAGAAGATAGTAAGAATATAATTAATGAAATATTAGAATTAAAAAGTGGATATTTATCTAATAGTAGTTCTGCTAATTTAGGTAAGATTTGTACTAGTAATGATACTGTTAATATTTCATATTTAATAAGAAGTATTGATTTAGATGAGTTAAATACTATTAATCAAGATACTAAAAGGTTAAATAATAATTTTGAGGTAAAGGAAGTTTATTTTGATTCTATTTGGAGGAAAAGGGATTCTTCTGTACTTCTAGATAAATATAAAAAAATATATATGATTTATATGGAGAATATCCAATAGAAGATATATGTCATGGTGGAACAGAGTGTTCTGTTTTAAATAAAAATATTTGTGATGCTGAAGTTATTAGTATTGGTGCTAATATGAATCATATTCATACTATAAAAGAAGAAACATTTATTTCTTCTTGGAAAAAAGAATACCAATTATTAGTAAAATTATTAGAGATTTTATAGGGTATAAATTATATCCTTTTTTTAATGACTTTTCTTTTTCTTTTTGATAAAATATTTCTATATTATGAATATAATATATGGAGTGGTTTTTATGGAATATGTTTTAATATTAATGGGGATTTTTAGTATTTGTATTTTTATATATGGGTTATATATTTTTATGAGTAAAAATCCATCTCTTCCTTATACTTATCATGGTAGTAGAGATAGAAATTATTTAAGATACTTAGGTAAGATGACTATGTTATCTTCTTTGATACCTATTGTTTGTACTTGTATATTTTTTTTTATTAGTAATATTTTTCTTTCTTTTATTTTGAGTATTCTATTTTGTATTTTATTATTTATTTTTGGTATTAAAATATTTTCATAGATGGAGATGACTTTTTGTGAAGAAGACTACGTTTATTTTTTTATTAATTGTTATTTTATGGGGTATGGTTATTTTTTATGCTAGTAGTAGAACTAGTAGAGAAAGTAATTCTAATAGTAAAAAGATAATTACTTTTGTTTTAACTAAGACTATTTCTTTTACTAATTATGTTCATTTAACAAATATAGATTTAAGTGATGATAATGTTTCTAGAATGGTTCTTATTATTAATAAACCATTAAGAAAAGTTGTTCATTATTTAATATATTTTATTCTTGCGATATTTGTTTATTTATTTTTTTATTCTCTTGGGTGTACTAGATTTAAGATTCTTATTTTTACTTGTTTATTGTGTTTTTTTTATTCTTTAACGGATGAGGTTCATCAGACTAGGGTAAATGGTAGAACTGGACAGTTTTTAGATTGTATTATTGATACTAGTGGAGCTATTACTTCTAGTTTGATTTTATTTTTTAGAAAGAAATAACAATTGTCAATTTACAAGATAATTCTTTTTCTTTCTTTCTTTTTTTTATATTTTTATTAATATTTGATATAATATTATAGAGGTTGGTTTTATGAGAGCATTGTGTGTTGGACATTCTACTTTTGATACTACGTTACCTGTTATGGAGTATCCACAGGAGAATATTAAATATCGTTTAAATCATCATATTGAGTGTGGTGGAGGACCTGCATCTAATGGCGCATATCTTCTTGCTAAATGGGGGCTAGATACGACTCTTGCGAGTATTGTTGGCAATGATTATTATGGTGATAGAATTATTGAAGATTTTAGAAATATTGGTGCTAATTGCGATTATATAGAGCAAAGAGATGATCATATGACTACAAGTAGTTATATTATTGCGAATATGAGTAATGGTTCTAGAACAATTTTATCTTCAAAAGGGAAACCTATTCGTAAACTGTCTAGAAGAGTAGATGCTTTAGCAGATGTAATATTAATTGATGGAGAACATCCTGAAACTGCTGATGAAGTATTAGAACATAATCCTGATGCAATTAGTGTTATTGATGCGGGAAGATTAAATGAAGATACAAAATATCTTGGTAAGAAAGTAAATTATTTAGTATGTTCTAAGGATTTTGCGGAAGAATTTACTGGTATGAAAGTTGATTTGAGAAATTTTAATAGCTTAGTTATGATTCATAATAAATTAGAAGAATATTTTCAAAATCAAGTTATTATTACATTAGAAGCATATGGTAGTTTTACTAAAATAGATAATCAATATGAAATTATTCCTAGTATTAAAGTAAAAGCTATTGATTCTACTGGCGCAGGGGATATATTTCATGGTGCTTTTACTTATTTTATTGCGAATCATTATTCTTTACGTGAAGCAATTCGCTTAGCATCTATTACAGGAGCAATATCTGTAACTAGAGTTGGATCTAGAAATTCCATTCCTATGTTATCTGAGGTTTTGGATTATGATACCATTATATAGTCAATTACCTAGTATAGATTTACATGGATATGATCGAGATTATGCTCGTATATTAATAAATGAATTTATAGATGATCAATATAAGTTAAAACAAGAAAATATTATTATTGTTCATGGGAATGGTTCGGGGATTTTAAAGAGAATGACACAAGAAGTATTAAAAAGAAATAAATATGTAAAAGAATATAAAATAGATAATTTTAATAGTGGTATGACTATTGTTACTTTAAAACGAAGATTATAATCTTCGTTTTTCATGCTATAATATTTTTATTGGGAAGGTAGGCATTATGAAAGATAGTTTAATTATATGTCCAAATGATACAAAAATTAATATATTAAAAGATTTAGAAAAAGAAAAAGGTCTTCATCATTATCATTTTATGAGTAAAGAATCTTATTTTGAAAAATATTTTTTTTCTTTTAAAGTAGATGCTTTATATTATTTAATGAAGAAATATCATTTTCAGATTGATATTTGTAAAAAATATTTAAATTATCTATATTTAATTGAAGATGATAGAAGTTATAAAAATACTAAGTTAGTTTTTTTACAGGACTTGAAGAGAGATTTAATGAATAATAAGTTATTAGAGTTTTCTACTTTAAAAGACTATTCTGAGATTAAGGTTTTTTCCTATTATCATTTAGATAAATGGGAGGAGGAAGCTCTATCTTATCATGTGTCTTTTTCTAATCAAACAATTCATACTCCAGTTTACGAGTTTTTAACTATGGAAGAAGAAGTGAATTTTCTTTGTATTAAAATACTTGAATTAGTAAAAAGAGGGGTAGATTATTCTAAAATTATTATTTGTAATGTATCAAATGATTATTATTATATTATGAATCGTATATTTTCCTATTATCATATTCCGATTGAGATTCCTTTTCGTAATTCTATTATTGGTATACCTGAAGTAAAAGAGTTTTTAAAAACTCGTGATTTAGAAGTTATAACAGATTCTTATTTATATGATAAAGTGCAATCTATATTAGAAGAGTTATCTCTTCTTCCTAAGGATTCTTATTTCGATGAAATTTTATATGATAGATTAAAAAATACATATTATAAAAATATAAAATACAAAGATAGTGTAAAGATTAAAGACTTAGTCTCTTCTTCTTTTTCAGATGATGAATATGTTTTTGTTGTAGGATTTAATCAAGATAAGTTACCAACTATTTATAAAGATATTGATTATTTATTAGACTCTGAAAAAGATGAAGTATTATTATATACTACCACTTATAAAAATCAAAGAGAAAAGGAATTGGTTATAAATGCATTATCTAGTATTAAGAATTTGACTTTATCATTTAAGAGAAAAACACCATTTCAGTCTTTTTATCCATCTAGTTTAATAGAAGAATTAAAATTAGAAGTTATTTCTTTTGATGATGATAATTACTCTTATAGTAATTTATATAATAAAATTCGCTTATTAGAAAAATTGGATGATTATTATATCTTTGGAGAAAAAAGAGATGGCTTAGAGTTATTATATTCTACTTATCAATTACCTTATCAAACTTATAATAATTCTTATTTGAAAATTGATGATGATTTATTCATTAAGAATATTAAGTCATTATCTTTATCTTATACATCTATTCAGTCTTATCATTTATGCAAATTTTCTTATTACTTAAAGTATATTTTAAAGATAGATTCTTATGAAGAAAAGTTTTCTTCTATGATTGGTAATTTATTTCATTTTATTCTTAGTAAATTTTATTTTGAAGATTTTGATTTTTCTTCTTTATGGGATAGTTTTTTATTAGATAAGAAGATTTGTGCAAGAGATAGTATTTTGTTGATACGTATTCGAGAAGAATGCTTAAAGCTTTTAGATATATTAAAAGAAGAGTATTTATTAACTGGATTTAATGATTCTTTAGAAGAACAAGAGATTAAATTGGATTTTGATTTTCAAATACCTGTTCAATTTATCGGTTATGTAGATAAAATTATGATTGATAAAAGAGATGATAAAACTTATTACTCTGTTATTGATTATAAGACTGGGTATGTTGATACGCATTTAGAACCATTAAAATATGGGCTAAATATGCAACTACCTATTTATATGTTTTTAATTGAAAAATCTAATGTTTTATCAAATCCTATTTTTTCAGGAGTTTATTATCAAAATATTTTATTTCCTTATTCTTCTTTTGATGAAAAAGATGATAAAAAAAAGTATTATTTGCAAGGATATAGTACGGATAACATAGATGTTTTATCTCGTTTTGATTCTAGTTATGAAAATAGCCAAATGATTAGGAGCTTAAAATATAGTGAAGATAAGGGATTTGGTACTTATAGTAAAATATTAACAGAGAATGATGTTAAAAGTTTTGTATCATATACTGAAAAAATTATTTTGAATTCAATTTCTTCTATTTTAAAAAGGGATTTTTCTATTAATCCTAAAGTGTATGATGGAGAAAATATTTCTTGTAAATTTTGTGGGTTTCGTGATATTTGTTTTCGAAAAGATAAAAATATTATGTATCTTGATAAAGTTGATGATTTATCTTTTTTAGGAGGTGAGTAGAGTGGCTTGGACAACGGAACAGCAGCAAGCAATTGATATGGAAGGTAAAAATATTATTGTTAGTGCTGGGGCTGGATCTGGAAAAACTGCAGTATTGACGGCAAGAGTGCAAAGACTTTTACAATCAGGTGTTCATATTAATGAATTATTAGTACTTACTTTTACGAATGCTGCGGCATTTGAAATGAAAGAAAGAATTAGAAAAACTATTAAAAAGACTACTGGTTTAGAAGAAGAATTAAATTACATTGATGCTTCCTATATCACAACATTTGATTCTTTTTCATTATCTATTGTAAAAAAGTATCATACTTTATTAAATATTACTGATAATATAGGTATTACGGATGAAGCAATTATTAATATAAA
>Ga0256404_1004747_pt1 | contig 25093 bp, 23 predicted proteins | sample RumenRJG_01DNA_FD_185990 | JGI IMG/M metagenome (GOLD analysis project Ga0256404, IMG submission 185990) | Bovine rumen microbial communities from Lethbridge, Alberta, Canada - RJG_01 | ecosystem: Host-associated > Mammals > Digestive system > Stomach > Rumen | place: Canada: Alberta | collected...
TATTTATGCGGAGACTAAAATAAGGGGAGTTTAAGCGGGCTTACTACAAAAGCAAGCCCTTGCTAAGCCAGAAACGGCAAAGCAAGGGCAAAATTGTATAGTGTCTAGAATGGAGGTTTCTTTATTTTATGGACTGGGCTTCCAAAATCTCTGTCATGCGCAAGAATAATGAGCTTTCAAACACCATGTTTGCTAAGAACTTCGACGGTGTCGCTGCGCAGGCTGCTACTCAGGTGAATTACGACCTGCAGTCAACCGCATGGATCAATGATGTCAATTTCTATCCGTTCAAGGGCTTTAACATGCACTTCCGTCTGATGCTTCAGAAACCAGAGTATAAGAGTTATGACTGCACGGTTACCTATGATAACGGTGTGACGGAATCGTATAGTTTTACGGGAAAAAACATTAAGAATTTGAACCGGGTACAGATGGAGATTGACCCCAGCTACTCATTTGGCAAGTTCCGTGTGTCGGCAACGGTGCGCTACACTGGCAAATCTTATATCAACTTAACCAACACCCTGACGATGAACCCCATCTGGGATACATTCGCCAACATCGACTATCGGATGAACAAGCGTATATCGTTCAATTTGAATATTATCAACTTGCTCAACACTGCCGGCATCTCCGGCCGTGTCAATGGTGCAGACACTGCCGACGAAGAGCAGGCTAAGAGTTTCGACGGCCGGTTCCTCGCAGGTTCTTTCCGTATCCCTCGCACGTTCAACTTTACAACAAGAATCAATTTCTGATGAGAAAAATATTGTTTCTATTTCTGCTGGCTTGTTCCGTCGCACTTCAGGCGCAGCCTCGCGGCGGCAAACCCATTCAGCCATTGACCATCAACAGCGACCAGTCGGTGACCGTGCGCTATCAGGCTCCGGCCTCTGTCAAGGAAGTGAAGATCTGCGGCGACTTCCTCCCCTTCAAGGTTGTCTCAACCGGGAAATGGGGCGACAGGGAAGAGTTTACACCCATCGTCATGAAGAAAAAGGCTGACGGCGTGTGGGAATACACGTCAGCCGCCCTCAAGCCCGACCTCTACAAGTATTGGTTTGAGGTGGATGGCGTGAAGACGATCGACATCAACAACCTCTACGTGATGCGTGGGGCACGTTCCGACAACGCCAACTTCTTCATTATCAACAGTGGGGTGAGTGCCAACTACATCACCCAGCAGGTGCCGCACGGTACGTTGAGTGCCCGCTGGTATTATAGTCCCTATTTCAAGAAAGACCGCCGTATGATGGTGTATACGCCCGCTGGCTACGAGCAACAGCCCACCCGGCGCTATCCCGTGCTATACATCTTACATGGCTCATCGGAGGATGAGACCTCCTGGCTGACACAGGGCCGTATGGTGGAGATTATGGACAATCTGATAGCCAAGGGCCTTTGTAAGCCGATGATTGTCGTGGCACCGAATGGAGACTTGGATTCTCAAGCCTCCTACTACACGATGAACTTCGATAGCAGCAACCAGCCTCATATGTGCGACGTACAGAACCGTTCGCGGGGAAAAAAGGGCTTCGATTACTATGAGTATGAGCACTCCTTTAAGGATATCATCAACTTCGTGGATGGCAACTACCGCACCATTCCCACCAAACAAGGGCGTGCCGTGTGTGGCGTGTCGATGGGCGGTCGCAATGCCATGAACGTCTCGCGGTTACAGCGTAACACGTTCGACTATGTAGGCCTTTTCTCTCCGGCGCTGGAACCAGAGATTCATTTCCCTAACAAAGGCTATGACCAGGAGATCGTTGAGAGTCTCCGTCAGCAGGCTCAAGACGGGGTGAGACTTTACTGGATAGGTGTCGGTCAGCACGACCTGCAGTGGAAAACGAATGTCCCTTTCCGCAAGATTCTCGACGAGGTGGGAATGAAATATACCTTCAATCCCAGCGACGGTGCCCACACCTATAATAATTGGCGGGTCTATCTCACTAAGTTTGCCTCACTGTTATTCAAATAAGAGAAATATCAATCATGAAGAAGAACATCATTATCGCTGCTTTGGCTGCCACCATCTGTCTGACGTCCCATGCACAGACTTACAGCCTGGACTTTGGAAAAGTTGAGGGACATAAGGTGACGCTCAAATATAACGGCGTCGAAATGCGAGTCAGAGCATTTATGAACATTGTCTATGTGCAGAATCCTTCGGATGCCAAACAGGAGACCATGCACATCTATGTCCCTGAAGAATATTATCACAACCAGAAGAAGAATGGCTACACGGCTGAGACAGCCCCCATCTTCCTTTATCACAAGATTGCTGGCTATACCCCCGGCGTAGCCAGTCAGCTGGATGGTGGTCCTCGCCCGGCAGGCCGTCCGGCAACAGCGCCCGGTGGCGGCTCCGGGTCCCCTCAGGGACCTATGGGCCGTTCGAAGAATGAGTCGGTCAAGATCCAAAATGCCGAACTGGGATTCCCGTCGGAAGTGATCGACGAGTATAGCCATCCTAACATGCCGTTAGCCGCCCTGAGCCGTGGTTATGTCGTGGCCTGCCCGGCTGTCCGCGGCCGTACCGACTCACGCGGCAAGGCACCCGCTGCCTTGGTCGATCTGAAGGCTTCTGTCCGTTATCTGAAGTTCAACGACAAACTGATGCCTGGCGATGCCAACAAGATTATCTCCGATGGTACGAGTGCGGGAGGTGCGATGTCAGCTCTGCTCGGTGCTACGGGCAACCATCCCGACTATGAGCCATACCTGAAGGAAATCGGCGCCGCTCCTGCCACGGATGATATCTTTGCCACCCAGGCCTATTGTCCTATCACAAATCTGGAGCATGCTGATATGGCCTATGAATGGCAGTTCAACACCATCCACGAGGCGGTGGAACAGGGTAAGCCCGGTGCAGATGCCACGAAGGTGCCGTTGACCAACCAACAGATCGGACAGTCCAACGAGCTGAAAGCCATGTTCCCAGCATACGTCAACTCGCTCCATCTGACCAATGCCCGTGGTGATGAACTGACGCTCGATGAGAAAGGCGAAGGTACGTTTGTCGGTTGGCTTTGTCATTTCCTGCGCGAATCGGCTCAGGATCAGATCAAGCAGGGCAAGGATCTATCCAAGTATGATTGGTTGGAAATCAAGGACGGTGTCGTTGGTGCGATCAATTTCGCCAAATATGTGCAAGATCTCGGCAGGAAGAAAGCGCCTGTAGCCTTCGATGCCCTCGACCTCTCCTCGGCAGAGAACAATGAGTTTGGAACAGCTGTGATCGACAGCCAACATTTCACGGCGTGGGGGTGGAAGTACTCCAAGCAGACAGGGAGCACGATGGCAGCCGAGAACATCATCCGTATGATGAACCCGATGAACTATATCGTGAACCCGCTGGCGAAGACATCACCCCACTGGCGTATCTGCCACGGCACTAAGGACAGCGACACCTCTATGGCCATCCCAGTTATCCTTGGCACCTATCTGATGAACAATGGCTACGATGTGCAGATATATCTCACCTGGGATCAGCCTCACGGAGGCGACTATGATACAAAAGAGCAGTTCGACTGGATTGACAGCCTGTGCAAGTAATTGCGTTCCCATTTCATTAAGTTTTAGTAGTATGACTTTTGTCTTATCGCAGGTGTGTGACGATCGTTCTTTAGCGTTTTTGTTGATAATTGCTGACCATCACTGCGATCGTCTTCATTCGCACGTAGTTGTAACTCAGATACATGAATCCGGCGTAGGGGTTGCGGGTGCCCCATGAGTTTTTCGCGATGAAGAACAGGCGGTGCTGGTTGTCGTGCGCCAGTCCACACAGTTCCATGCAATGGTCGTCGGTCGTTTGGAACTGTTCGAAGGCACGCTGCCGCTCCTGCTGCGTGGACATATGACCTTCGTCGGAGAGCGTGGCGATGCCCTTGGAGAAGTTGAAGCCCGGCTCAGAGATGTCGCCCTCCCAGCATACGGGGTGACCGTGGCGCAAGGCGCCGATGATCGTTCTCATTAGTCTGTCGATAGGGATATTATAAAAACGGTCGAGCATCCGGTTGTCGGGTGACTCTAAGACAAACGGCTTGCCGAAAGGATGGTGCGTGAAACTTGTCAGGGCTACGTAGTCACCGGGGAGATACACGCTCTGTGCAAACTGCCTGGGCGTATAGCCCATGCCGAGCATGAAGAGCGTAGGAGGCAGATAGCCTATCTGTTTGTCAAGGACGTCGCCGAGCCGGTTGTCGAGCATCCGCAGACTTGTTGAGGCACGCGCCACCTGCATCGTCGCTTTCGTCAGGGCGTTGTAGCTCAAGGCTCCAAAGGGATGATAACTGTCGAAAGGCTCGATGCCGTAGCGGTCCATGAGATGCAGTGTCATCGGCATCATGCCACGCAGCGACACCTTTGTGCGGCCGCGGGTGAGATAATAAGTGCGTGCCTGCTCCTGCAGCCATAGGCGGGCGAGCCAGTCGGGCGAGAGGTTCACGGAGTCGCCGAGCTGCAGCCGTTCCGTCTCGATCGTGGCAAGCATGGCATAGACCCAGCACAGTCCGCTCTGTCCCTGGTCCTTGACCGGGGTTGTCTTCAGCAGTACGTCGTTGTGGAAGGCGTACGGCTTGGTGGTCTCCTCGTGGTTACAAGAGACGAAGAAGAGGGAGAAGATGAATAAAAAAAGAAAAGAATGTCGCATGGTAACAATGATGTTCTCACTGCAAAATTAGGAAATAATTACCATTCTTGCTCATGTGTGTCACTTTTTCTTATTCAATGACAGTTTATATCAAAACTTTTGCTTATATTTGCCACATCAAACAATCATAAAATCTGAAAGCGCTATGATGCAGGATCTCATAAATACGCTCCGCGATGACCAACACACGCTTGTCGTCCTTCACGACGGGCGCATCCGCACCTTCGACGGCCAGGGCGTGCGCCGTCTGTACAACATTATGAACGATGAGCCGGAGCTGCTCTACGATGCTAAGGTCGCTGCTAAGGCCGTGGGTCGCTCCGCCGCTTCGATGATGGTCGAGGGCGGTGTCGTCGAGGTTTATGCCGAGTATATCTCCCAACAGGCTTACGACAAGCTGACGGAAGCCGGCATCAAAGTGAGCTTCGACAAGAAGCTTGAGCATCCCGCCTTCTTAGAGGTGTGGAGGAAGTTGGGGGAGTAAGTCAGCATTTCGTCCGTCTTGCAGTGGCCGCCTCCAATGGCGGCCACCGTCCACAGTGTAATTTCATTACCTTCTCGGTTGGTGCGCCTCCAATTGCGGCCACCATCATAATATCCATTGCTTTTTGGTGAAAGCCCACCATTGTTTTATGATTACATTTTCGGTTGGTGGCCGCCATTGGAGGCGGCCACTGCAAGTGAACTTAATCGTCCCAAATGCTTGGGGGAAAGGCTGGGGCGACGGGTTGGGGAGCATTGGTGTTGTCATCGTCTGCCCCTTGATTGTTGCGCTTTGCTCCTACGGCTCCTCCATATTCTACGTCTTTAGATTCTGCGTCTTTTGGGATGGAGATGCGCCATTCCTGCAAGAAGGCACCGGTCTCCATGCGTATGATCTCGGTCGATGGCTTTAAGTATGTGTTTTTCATAATCCTTGCGCTTAATAAAAACCGTCTTTACTCTTTTGGGTATCTTGGGGGTGGCAAGCATTTGTCACCCGCTTATTCAGGCTATTTTATGATGACCTTGCGCCCGTTGTGGATGTAGATACCGTGTGTGGGGTGCGGAGTCTTCATGCCTTTCAGATTATAATAAGGAGTAGTGTTGTCTTCTTGAAGGGTTGTCCGCTCTATGGCTGTGGGTGTGTCGCTGATGACGAGCCTCAGTATTTTGGCTTTTGGGGAGTCCAGTGTCAGATAGGCGCGGAAGGGGTTGATATAGGCTGAGCTGTTGAGCTTCATGAACGACCCAGCGGGATAGGTGATGCCGTTGGCTGTAATATCGGTCGCGGTCATGCCGTAAGCATTGCTGACATCTGCCATCGACTGCCCCGTATAGACACCGTGCATGTTCGTCGTGTTGTAGATCTGGGGAGAACTTTCGATGGTCTGTTCTTTCGTGCTCGTCAGCTGCGTGTCGGCAGTGGGTCGGATGAAGTAGGGCGTATTGGCGACGAGCGTTTCCACGGATTTCAGCGTGACTGATGATCCATCGGTAGAATCGAAGGTGTAGAATGTGGCACCTGTTGGCTGATCCGGGGCGAAAGGCAGAAAGACGGAGGAGGGGACACCGCGCTTGAAGTCACGGTAGAACGTGCTCTTCGTCTTTACACGGAATTCATTGAATTCATTGGGTATGCTCCACGAATACCAGGAATAGTTTTGTCCGGAAACGGTGCTTGGGTTGAGCTCCGGCACGTCGTAGACACCGAAGTTGTTGCAATACCAATAGTTGTCGTCACCGTTCCACAACATATAGTTCTCGTCCACGGGGCGTGTCCATTCTGATGCGCTACCATCAGATTTGTTTACCTTCTCCGATGTGGTCGTCGCTGTAGGATAGCCTGTGATATTTTGAGGCAAAAACACGAGCGTATAGGCCGGTAAGCCACCGAACGGCGTTTTGTCGGACAACTCGTATTGGTATTTGTCGCCCAACTTGGTATATAGGTAGGCTACGCTCTCGTCAGGGTCGGTGGTAGGGACACGGGAAAGTGTATAATTGTCTGCCTTCGTGATGCCCTCGTCTGAAAGGTCGAGATAACGCAGCGATGGGAGGCCTTGGAAGGCATTGCCTTCGATCTTGCAGGATAAATTCGAATAGGGGGTAATCTTTATGGATTGCAGGTTGTTGTTGCCGTCAAAGGCTTTGGAGTCGATCTGTACCACATTACCATACTGACCGGTGGTTGTCGGCAAGATGTCGATGTACCAATTTCTAAAGTCGAGTGTGAGATCCTTGATGTCAGCATTGAGCTTGGCTCCGTGCAGGGCGAGCTCATAACCATCAGCCGAGCTCTTGAGCATCAGCGTGTATGTATTACCGTCCTTGGTTGTTTCGAAAGTAAGGCAGTTGACGGTCTCGGGAATCCAGTCGGTATGATTGTTGTCCGTGCATTGCTTTACGAAGTTCTTTACATCATCAGCCGGAAGATATAAGTTTTTGCCGAACTGGGTGAATTTGGGATATTTAGAGTCAGATAAGGTTGTACTAAGAAATTGATAGTAGCCTTCATTTCCGTCGCCGTAATACATCAGGTTCGTGACGTTGCTCTTGTTGAATGTCTGGTCATTATCACTATAAGTGGCGTATGAAAAGTTGCCAAGGACATGGAGGTTGGTGATGGTGCGGTTGCCGAAGACAGACTTGCCAAAGTTCAGTGTAGAATTATCATCTATGCCGTTTGCCCCTAACACGACATCAGCGATCGTGCCTGTCGTGCCTGACGGTAGGGCAAACGCGTTTTCACCGATGGATGTGATGGTGCGTGGCAGTTGGATCGTACCCGTCAGTGCTGCTCCCTCAAAGGCTTTATTGCCAATGGTCGTGAGCTGATAAGAGTATGAATAGTCTGGTGTAAATAATAAGTCGGTGATGCCTGCTCCCTTGTCCTTAAACGCACCTGCAGGGATAGTGGTTACTGAATAACGGTTGGAGGAAGAAAATGAACGTTTTGTGTATATGACCGAGGGAATGGTCAAGGCTCCTTCGAAAGACACGCTAGAACTAGAAGAAGATGGCTCGACGCTTACGGTTCCAGGATCTGTGTCTGTAGCAACTGTTAGTACTTTAAATGAAAGGTTAGGATTATTGAGCGAAACGTAAGAACCGCTCGTCTTAATGAACACATTGCTCCCGCTGAGTTCGTCATTGACACTCGTTGCCGAAGCCGTATATACCCCCCCATAAACACTAATAATAACAGCCACAGGCTGCGCCACATTTGGCTATTCTGTTGCATAATCTTTCTTTTCATACTTGCACATTATATTATTCTCTTAACTTATGGGTGCAAAGTTACGATTTTTATGTAAATAGAGCGTAATGTTTAATAAAAAATAGCCATCTCGTTTACAAAAAAAGCCCGGGCTCGCATTCACATGTTCGTCCGGGCAAAAAAGTGAATATAAGAGAGAATTACAAATCTTATCTATTAATAACGACTTGCGTTGCTATTTATTGTTCGTTTCAGCAATTATTTTTATGTGTCATGATGTCGAGCACCATGTCGTCGGTGGGGTTCATGGCCTCTTTGCCGATAGACGTGAGGTTATGGATGCTCTTGTCCACATCGTCGTCGACGATGCCTTCCGCCGATGTCACCTGATGGTGCTGTATGGAGAGCAGGGCGGAGAGCAGTGCCGAGGACACGCCCGAGCAGATCTTAATGCTGCACGAGGGCTTGGCTCCGTCGCAGATCATGCCGGTGAGGTTCGCCACCATGTTCTTGATCGCCGCGCACACCCTATTGTAGTCGCCGCCCATGAGGTAGACGATGCCACAGCTCGCCCCGGTGCTTGCCACGACACATCCGCAGAGCGCTGACAGCGTGCCGAGACTCTGCTTGATGTAGATGGCCGTGAGGTGAGAGAGCGTGAGGGCGCGGATCAGCTCCTCCTCGGTGTTCTCGTTCTCCTTGGCGAAGACTGCCACGGGGTTGGTGGCGCAGATGCCCTGGTTGCCAGAGCCGCTGTTGCTCATGACGGGAATCATGGCACCCCCCATACGTGCATCGCAGGCGAGGGCCGTCTCGGAGATGATATGCGAGAAGATGGAGTCGCCGAAGATGCCGTGGCTCAGCGGGCGGTCGATGGTCTTGCCGAGGCAGTGGCCATAGTTGCCTTTCCTGCTCTCCTCAGCCGCGTGGATGTTGTAGTCGCGGGCAGCGAGCATGAACCGGAGCTCGTCGAGCGGTGTCGTGACAGCAAACTCCCACACGGTCCTCATGTTGAGATTCAGCGTTTGTTCCTGCGTGTCGTTGCCTGAACAGCAGCGCTTGTCGAGCAGCACCTTACCGTTGCGCGCCTCGTAGACGAAGTTGGTATGATTGCCGGCGATGATGGCTGTGGCAGCGTCGTCACCCGCCGTGCACGTCACCTCGATATAGAGTTTCTCAGAGATCTTCTCCTTGAGTTTGATGTCGATACGTTTCGGATCACTGATAAACTGTTTGCCTTCTTCGAGGGTCTCGGGGGTAAGGTCTTTGATGACCTCAAGCTGATACCGGCTCTTGCCGACGATGGCACCGAGGGCTACGGCGATAGGCAGCCCTATCATGCCCGTTCCGGGAATGCCCACCCCCATGGCGTTCTTCAGCATGTTGCCGCTGAGCAGCACCTTGATATGTTCCGGCCGTTTGCCTAAGTCTTCCGTGGCGCGTGCCGTACAGAGAGCCACCGCCATCGGCTCCGTGCAACCCACGGCGGGCACCACCTGCTGGTGGATCAGCTCAATGATTTGTTCGCGTATCGATTTGTCAAGCATGGATGATCGTATTCAATGGTTATTTCTTAGCGCGGTAAGCGTCCAGGCCCTTGTTGAGGAAGTCGAGATAAGCCGGGATGTCCTCCTTGTAGGAGAAGGAGCCGGAGAGCACGTTACCCTCGTTGTCGAGCGTCACGTAGAACGGCTGGGCGTTGGCCCTGAACTTACTGCTCTGGAGATAGCTCCACTTGTCACCGACGGTGCGCAGCGTGCGTTTCTGACCATTGGGGAGCGTGACCTCTATCGGCTTCGGCAATTTCGTCTTGTCGTCCACGTAGAGCGAGATGAGCACATAGTCTTTCTCCAACTTGTCTGCCACGGCCGGATCAGTCCATACGGCGGCCTCCATCTTGCGGCAGTTGACGCACCCGAAGCCGGTGAAGTCGATCATCACGGGCTTGCCCTCAGCCTTGGCAGCGGCCATGCCTGCCTCATAGTCTTTATACTTAGCCTCCACAACATGGTTGTTGAGGTTGAAGTCTTGTGTGGTGATGGGCGGTGCGAAAGCCGACACCGCCTTACACGGGGCTCCCCACAGACCGGGGATCATGTAGATGGCGAAGGCGAAGGAGCAGAGGCCGAGCATGATGGCGGGCACCGGCATGGGTTTCTGCAGGTCACCGCCGATAGCGTCCTGCTGGAACTTCAGCCAGCCCACGAGATAAGCGCCGAGGGCACCGAAGATGACGATCCACAGGGCGAGGAACACCTCACGGTCCAGGATGTGCCAGCCGTAGGCGAGGTCAGCCACGGAGAGGAACTTCAGTGAGAAGGCGAGCTCGACAAAGCCCAAGACGACCTTGATCTGATCCATCCACGAGCCGCTCTTCGGACTTTTCTTCATCAGGGTGGGGAACATGGCGAAGAGGGCGAAAGGCACGGCCAAGGCAATGGCAAAGCCGAACATGCCGATGGCGGGAGCGAGCCAGTCGCCCGAGGTCACGGTCTGTACGAGCAGCAGGCCGATGATCGGCGCAGTGCAGGAGAAGCTCACGAGCACGAGCGTGAAGGCCATCAGGAAGATCGAGATGAGTCCTGTGGTGCTCGAAGCTTTGTTGTCCACCTTGTTGGCCCAGCTGTCCGGCAGCTTGATCTCGAACCAGCCGAAGAAGCTCACGGCGAAGACCACGAGCAACAGGAAGAGGAAGATGTTGAATACGGCGTTGGTGGACAGCGCGTTGAGCGTAGACGGACCGAAGATCGCCGTCACGCCGATACCTAAGGCGAGATAGATGACGACGATGGAGATGCCATAGATGACGGCATCGCGCACGCCGCGTTTCTTGTTGTCTTTGGAGCGTTTGAGGAAGAAGCTGACCGTCATCGGGATGATAGGCCAGATGCAGGGCATGACTAATGCCAACAAACCACCCACTATTCCCATCAGAAAGATGTAGAGCAGTGAATGGTTTGCAATGTCGTTGGTACCGCCAAACTGCTGGAGCTGGTTGATGACCGGCTTCCACAGCGCGTCCTTGTCAGCCTGAGAGAGAGAGGCAGCCACGGCTGCATTGGCCTGAGCCGCAGAGTCAGCCTTCAGCGAATCGCCTGAAGCGGCCAGGGCAGCCGCCGGATCCGTGCCGTCGGCTACTTCCTCACCGTCTTGCGTGCCGTCTTGCTGACTATCGTTTTTTTTTACGTCATTGGACACCGCGGGGCTCTTGCCGGCTTTCTTGATGTCGACACTCGTCGGCGGCATGCAGTTCTGGTCGTTGCAGGCACCGTACTCGAGGTATGCGTCGATCTTGTAGGTGGGCTTGGTAAACTTCACTTTCTGTACGAACTCCACGCTGCCCTCAAAGAAACGGAGGGTCATGCCGAAGAGCTTGTCGTAACTCTTGATCTCGTGTCCACGGGGCTGAAGCTTTCCCACGAGCTCAACACCGTCGAGCTTGTTGACGTTGAAGGTGGCGGAGATAGGACCGTCAGCACCCAACCCCGTGCTGTAGACGTGCCATCCCTTTTCGATTTTACCTGAGAAAATAATCTCGGCCTCTGCCGTGTTGTTGGTCTTCAACGTGGAAGAGAACTTCACCGGGTCAAGCATCTGAGCGTTAGCCATGAGGGTGACAAGCATCAGCAGTGCCAGGGTCATCAGTTTTTTCATGTCGTTTGAATCTCCTTACTAAATATGGTTTTAACTTTTCTTTTTTATTAGTAATACGCACTCATGGCTGTTTGGGGTATTAAAAAGCTGTATTATTATTGTTTTTTAACCTATCAAAGAGTTAGAAGTTAGGAGATAGGAGTTAGGAGATAGGAGTTACCGCGCAGCCTTATTTTCAAGGTTTTTCTTTGTGTCAGCGCCAAGATCCTATGGAGGAGGATCTGCCTTCGCCGTGTCACGATCCTGCCTCAGTTGTGTCACGATCCTGCCTCAGTTGTGTCACGATCCTGCCTCAGTTGTGTCACGATTCTGCCTCAGTTGTGTCACGATCGTGTCTCAGTTGTGTCACGATCCTGCCTCAGTTGTGTCACGATCGTGCCTCGTATGTGTCTATATAACTAAATAGTTAGCACTGGCTTTGCAGTAGGAGGTGCGGCGTCTCGATGCACATTCTTGCACGGCGAGACGCCGTGCCTCCTACTTGCCTGCTGAAAAGTAAAATCAGGACATGATTCCTATCCAGCGCAGGATGTCGTTGAGGTTGGCGATGATCATCAGCAGGACAAGGAGCGTTATGCCGATATACTCTGCACGTATGAGGAACTTCTCCGACGGCTTGCGGCGCGTGATGAGCTCATAGAGCAGGAACAGCACATGCCCACCATCGAGGGCCGGGATAGGAAGGATGTTCATGAAGGCGAGGATGATGCTCAGGAAGGCGGTCATCATCCAGAACGCATGCCAGTCCCAGGTCTGCGGGAAGAGGGAGCCGATGGCACCGAAGCCGCCCAAGCTCTTCGCGCCCTCTGCCGTGAAGACATATTTCATGTCGCTCACGTAGCCTGCCAGCACGTCCCAACCATATTTGATGCCGGCGGGGAAACTCTCTAAGAAACTGTAGCTGACGTGAGTCACCTTGTCGCGATAGAGATAGTCGGGACCGCCCACGGCGAAGCCGAGCTTGGCATCGGGGGTGAGCATCGTCGTTACGGTGTCCGTCTTACCTTGGGCACCGGCTTTTTCGATGACGAGCGACACGGTGCGCAGTTTCAGACTATCACGGTGGGAGCTTGTTGCCGCGAGCTCATCGCTGATGACACCGATGGCTTCCGTGAACGCGTTGTATGAATCGACAGCCTTGCCATTGACAGCCAGGATCTTGTCGCCCTTGCGCATGCCAATCTTCCAGGCCGGAGTCTCGATCGAATCCTTGCTGTCTTCAGTCACAGGCATCCGTTGAAGTACCGTGTCGGCCACGGCGGGGACGAATGGCGTGACGAACTTAGGCGTCGTCTTCAGCATGTTGAGCAGGTTGATATTGCCCGGCAGGTTGACGCGCACCTTCTTGCCGCCACGCAGCACGTCGCAGTATTGGGCTTCGGAGAGGTCGCGGAAGACGTCGGCGTTGAAGTCCTTGAACGCGCGGATATTGGTGCCCAGGAGGACATCATGGTCTTTGAAGCCATACGACTTAGCCTCGTTGTTGAACTTCATGCCCATGGACATATCGGCCACACGGATGTAGCTGTCGCCCCAGTGGAACATGATCATCGAATAGATGAACAGCGCGAGAACGAAGTTGACGGTCACGCCTGCCACCATGATGATGAGTCGCTGCCAGGCGGGTTTCGTTCGGAACTCCCACGGCTGCGGGTCGCGCTTCATCTGTTCCGTGTCCATGCTCTCGTCGATCATGCCGGCTATCTTACAGTAGCCACCAAGGGGGAGCCAGCCCATACCGTATTCGGTATCGCTGTTGCGGGGTTTGAAACTGAAGAGCTTGCCGCTCCACTTGCCGATGGCGACATCGAAGAAGATAAAGAACTTCTCCACGCGCACGCCGAAGAGTTTCGAGGCGAGCATGTGACCACCTTCGTGAAGGAGCACCAGGAGGGAGATGGAGAGGATGAACTGCAGGAGTTTTATAAGGAATATTTCCATGGAATGCTATCTAAATGATGTGCGATGAAATTATAATTATAATAAAGCAGTGGCTATTTGGCGTGCCTCGGCATCGGTCTTGAAATAGGTGTCGAGGTCGGGCGTCTTGTCGAAGGTCGCCTTCTTCATCGTCTTGGCGATGATGTCTGCCATCCCGAGGAACGAGCATTCGCCGCGTCGGAAGGCAGCGTTGGCCACCTCGTTGGCAGCATTGAGAATGCACGGCATGTTGCCACCCTGATGGATGGCCTCATAAGCCAGGCGGAGGCAAGGAAACTTGTCGACATCGGGCTTGAAGAACTCGAGCTTCTGCACCTTGAAGAGGTCGAGACGGTCGCCTTGCAGGTTCAGGCGTTTGGGGAAAGAGAAGGCGTACTGTATCGGCAGGCGCATGTCGGGCACGCCGAGCTGAGCCTTCACCGCCCCGTCCTTGTACTGCACGCCACTGTGCACGACGCTCTGCGGATGAATGAGCACCTCGATGCGGTCGGCAGGGATGCCGAAGAGCCATTTGGCTTCCATGACCTCAAAGCCTTTGTTCATGAGAGAGGCGGAGTCGATGGTGATCTTCGCTCCCATCTTCCACGTGGGGTGGCGGAGGGCATCGGCGGCGGTGACGGTCCGTAGCTGCTCATGCGTGAAGGTGCGGAAGGGTCCGCCGGAACAGGTGAGGAGGATCTTGTCCACCTCGTTCATCTCCTCGCCCACGAGACACTGGAAGATCGCGGAGTGCTCGGAGTCGACGGGCAGCAAGTCGACATGATACTGCTGCACGAGGTTGAGGATGAGCTCTCCGGCCACGACGAGTGTCTCTTTGTTGGCGAGACAGATCTTCTTACGGGCTTTGATGGCGCGGATCGTAGGCTCGAAGCCCGCGAAGCCTACCAGGGCGGCGAGGACCATGTCGATGGGCTGTGCCTCGACGATCTCGCACAAAGCCTTGTGCCCGGCATAGACTTTCACATCCGTATCGGCAAGGCGCGCCTTGAGGTCTTCGTAGTGAGCCTCATTGGCGATGACCACAGCGGCGGGGTTGAACTGCCTGGCCTGCGCCGCGAGCTTCTCCCAGTTGTCGTTGGCTGTCAGTGCATAAGCCTCATAGAGGTCGGGGTGCTGGCTGATGACATCGAGCGCCTGTGTGCCGATGGATCCTGTGGACCCGAGGATACATATCTGTTTCTTCATGATATCGTGTTATATCTCCAACAGACCGTCGGGGATAGCCACGGTGATGGTCTGCTGATGCTTGTCTATCTTTTTGATGAGTTCATGACTGGCGGGGATGAGGCGCTCTCCCTTGTCTGTGGAGACCACAAAGAGGAGGTTGGCAGTAGCGTCGTCCAAATCCTTGATGGTTCCAACGACCTTTCCGCTTGCCGCATCCACGAGCTTGAAGCCGTTGAGCTCCGCTTTCGACACGGTGCCGTCGTCTTCATGGCCATCTCCATGGTCGCGCGGATAATAGACATCACAGCCCGTCAGCGCCATCGCCTGCTCCAGACTGTCGATGCCCTCAAACTTCATCAGCGCCTGCACGTCTGAGCTGAACCGGTACTCCTCGATGAAGAAAGGTACGAGCAGACCGTCGATCAGGATAAAGAGGTAGTCGGCCTCCTCGCGGTCGAAGACATCGTCGTCGAACGAGAAAGCGATCTCTCCTTTCACGCCATGCGGCTTGCCGAGGGTGCCGATGCGGTAAACGTCGTTTAATGTTATCATCACTCCTCCACGCGCTTGATATGTGCCCCGAGCTTGTTGAGCCGGGTCTCTATATCCTCATAGCCGCGGTCTATCTGTCCGATGTTCTCGATGCGGCTGGTGCCTTTCGCGCTCATGGCGGCAATGAGCAGGGCGATGCCGGCACGGATATCAGGACTCGTCATGCGGCCGGCGCGGAGCTGGATGCGGTGATCCTGTCCCACGACGACGGCGCGGTGAGGGTCGCAGAGGATGATCTGCGCGCCCATGTCGATGAGCTTGTCGACGAAGAAGAGACGGCTCTCAAACATCTTCTGATGGATGAGCACGGTGCCGCGGGCCTGTGTCGCCACGACGAGGAGCACGGAGAGCAGGTCGGGGGTCAGACCCGGCCAGGGAGCATCGGCGAGCGTCATGATCGTGCCGTCGAGGAACGAGTCGACGATATAGTGAGCCTGGTGAGGGACGATGAGGTCGTCGCCTTCCACCTTCACCTTCACACCCAACCGGCGGAAAGCGTCGGGAATAGGGCCGAGGTTGCGCAGCGACACATTTTTAATACGCAGTCCGTTGCCCACCATGGCTCCCATGCCGATGAACGATCCCACCTCGATCATGTCCGGCAGGATACGGTGGTCGGCTCCGTGAAGCTGATCGACCCCCACGATGGTGAGGAGGTTGCTGGCAATGCCCGAGATGTTGGCACCCATCCGGTTGAGCAGATGGCAGAGCTGCTGAATATACGGCTCACAGGCCGCGTGGTAGATGGTCGTGGTGCCTTTCGCCATGACAGCTGCCATGATGATGTTGGCGGTACCGGTAACCGATGCCTCGTCGAGCAGCATGTAGGTGCCTTTGAGTCGATAGCCGTGAATCTGATAAACGTTGCGTACCTCATCGAACACAAACTTCGCCCCGAGGTTCTTGAAGCCGAGGAAGTGCGTGTCGAGGCGCCGGCGCCCGATCTTGTCGCCTCCGGGCTTGGCTATCGTAGCCTTGCCGAAGCGGCCGAGCAGCGGTCCGTACATCAGCACGGATCCGCGCAGCTTTGAGCATTTCTGCACAAACTCCACGCTGTCGAGGAAGTCGAGGTTGACATCGTCGGCCTGGAACGTGAAGTCGTGGGGGGCGTTGCGCGTCACCTTCACGCCTACATCCTGCAACAGTTTGATAAGGTTGTTGACATCGAGAATATCAGGAATGTTTGTGATGCGCACGGGCTGACTGGTGAGCAGCGAGGCACATATCACCTCGAGGGCCTCGTTCTTTGCGCCCTGGGGAGAGATTGTTCCCTCAAGCTGATGACCGCCTTCAATGATGAATGACTCCATATTCCACGAGTTTATTTTTTCTTACGTTTCTTTCCTCCGTTGTTGGCAGCGGGCAATGGCTGGGCATTGACATGCTCAAATTGGAAATGGTTGAGGTCGAGCTGTATCTTGCCGTCGGTGAAGCGTGCCAGATCGTCGGCCACCTTCTCATCGTCGGCGAGGCCGTGGCCCCACTGCACGAGGTCGCGCTTCATCTGGTTGGCGGTGAGCGCGGTGAGCTCGTCGCGCTCGGGACCGGGCTCCATGGTCTTGAGCTTGTCGAAGAGCTCGAAGACCATGCGGCCATAGTGTCTCACGGGAATGCGGCCGGTCTCGTGCTTGACAGGCTGTGGCTTCTCGTTGATCACTTTGGCTTTCGAGACATCGAAGGGCCAGTCGATGTCGAGCTTGAAGTCGCTGATGACGGCAAGCTGGTCCCAGAGCTTCTGCTCATAGTTGTCTGTTTGTGTCAATTGTGGGTTCATCCGCATCATCGTGTCGATGATGGTGTAGGCACAGTTGAGGCGCTCCTTCCGGTCGGTGATGGTCATGCAATAGTCGACCATCTTCTGCACTTCACGTCCGTATTCGGGCATGATGAGCTTCTCGCGCTGGGTGTTATAGTCTAATCCTGGAATGTTCATATTCTTTATGTTCTGGGGGGAGGGGTGGTTACAGCAGTTTACGCGGCAGTTTTGCCACGAAGTTCTTCAGATAGAACGGCACGAAGTAAGCCACATCCTCAAACTTCTGCTCCGCCATCCGTTTCTCGGCGAGCGGCAGCATGTTCTTGGCGAGCGGCTCGATGCCGTCGATGAAGCGGGCATTGGGGTGTTTGATGACCTCCTTGCATTTCGTGGCACCGTCGCCGAGAAAATAGACGGGTCCTTTGTCAAGCCATTCGTTGTAGGTGTCGGCCTCCACGACATCGGCGTGGATGGGGCGCACCTCGTGCAGGGCGCGGTCGAAGAGCTGGGCGTAGACCTCCATGCGGCGGGCATCGAGCATGGGGCAGAGCAGCGCGTTCTCTTCCTCGATCATCTCGCGAAGCAGGACGGGCACGCAGAGGATCTCGAGGGTCGGCACGCCGAGGAGTTTGACACCGCGGCCGTAGCAGATACCTTTGGCCATGCTCACACCGATGCGCAGGCCTGTATAGCTTCCCGGGCCACAGCTCACGGCTACGGCATCCAAGGGGATAGCGTGGTTGTCGGTGAACGACAGCGCCTCGTCAACGAATGATCCTAACCGCTCTGCGTGGTTGGGACCGGAGTGGTCTTCTTTCTCAAAAATGCAAGCACCGTCCTGGCTCACAGCCACAGAACAAGCTTTGGTGCTCGTCTCAATATTCAATATACAAGACATGATATACCAAACATGTTTTACGCGTTATTACAACTAACAGGTCTCCCTGAAAGACGTATAACGCTGATATTATTCTTAATAAAGTGCAAATTTACTCCTTTTTCCCTCTAATTTTGTACTTTTGCAGAAATTTAACGCAGTAAATAATAACACGTAATCAATATGATACTCTCAATGACGGGCTACGGCAAGTCCGTAGTGGTTTACAAAGACAAGAAAATCAATGTTGAGATCAAGTCGCTCAACAGTAAAGCCCTCGACCTCTCGACACGCATCGCGCCGCTCTATCGTGAGAAGGAGATGGAGATCCGGCAGTATATCGCCAGGATGCTCTCGCGTGGCAAGGTCGACTTCGCTATCTGGACAGAGAAAGACAGTGTCGTTGACGCTACGCCCATCAACGCTGCCCTCGTGGAGGATTATTACCATCAGCTCAAGGCTATCTCCGCCAAGGCGGGTATCCCTGAGCCGCAGGACTGGTTCAGCTCGTTGCTCCGCATGCCGGATGTGCTGACCAAGACGGATGTCGAGGAGCTCACCGATGAGGAGTGGGAGGCTGCCAAGAGCGCCATCCATCAGGCTGTCGATGCCCTCATCGCCTTCCGCCGCCAGGAGGGTGCGGCGCTCGAGAAGAAGTTCAACGAGAAAGTGGACAACATCGAGAAGCTCCTCCACAGCATCGAGCCTTACGAGAAGAGCCGCGTGCCGAAGATCAAGGAGACGATCATCAAAGGCCTCGAGCAGATCCCGGAGGTGCAGTATGACAAGAACCGCCTCGAGCAGGAGCTGATCTATTATATCGAGAAGCTCGACATCAGTGAGGAGAAGCAGCGACTGACCAACCATCTGAAGTATTTCCGCGAGACGATGGCGGAGAACCAGCCCAACGGCAAGAAGCTCGGCTTCATTGCCCAGGAGATGGGACGGGAGATCAACACCACGGGCTCGAAGAGCAACCAGGCTGAGATGCAGAACATCGTGGTGAAGATGAAAGATGAGCTCGAACAGATTAAGGAACAAGTACTGAATGCTTTGTAAGGATGGACAACACAGGTAAACTGATCATTTTCTCCGCCCCGAGTGGGTCGGGCAAGAGCACGATCGTGCAATGGCTGATGAGGGAGCACCCGGAGCTCCGCCTCGCTTTCTCTATCAGTGCCACGACACGTGCCCCGCGGGGCACGGAGCGCAACGGCGTGGAATATCTCTTCCTCACGCCGGAGGCGTTTAAGGCAAAGATCGACGCGGGCGAGTTTCTCGAATATGAAGAAGTGTACAAGGACCGGTTCTACGGCACCCTGAAGTCGCAGGTCGAGACCCAGACCCAGCGTGGCGAGAACGTGGTGTTCGACGTCGATGTCAAGGGGGGCTGCAACATCAAGGCGCACTATGGCGCGCGGGCTCTGAGCATCTTCATCCAGCCGCCATCGGTAGCGGAGCTGCGCCGCCGACTCGTCAAGCGTGCCACGGATGCGCCCGAGGTCATCGAGCAGCGCTTGCAGAAAGCAGCGTATGAGTTGACCTTCGCGCCCCGCTTCGACCATGTCGTCGTCAACGATGATCTGGAGAAAGCGGAGGAAGAGACCTTGAAACTCGTCAGCGCGTTCCTCAACGCATAAGGATCATCATCTATGCAACCGCGTATCGGTATCTTTGGAGGCAGTTTCAATCCCATCCACGTGGGGCACATCGCCATCGCCCGTGAACTGCTGACCCTCGCCCGGTTGGACGAGGTGTGGTTTCTCGTCTCTCCCCTCAACCCTTTCAAGAAGGCGGCGACGGATCTGCTCGACGACGACAAGCGGCTGCTTATGGCGCAGCGGGCTCTCCGGGGAGAGACGCGCCTCAAAGCCTCCGACTACGAGTTCCACCTGCCCAAACCTTCCTACACGTGGAACACGTTGAAGCATCTCAAAGCCGACTATCCCGATAAGCAGTTTGTGCTTATCATCGGAGCCGACAACTGGCTCGCCTTCGACCGCTGGGCCCGTCCCGATTATATCCTCTCCCACTTTGATATCGCCGTCTATGCCCGCCCCGATTGTCCCATAGACGCCGCTTCCCTTCCGCCCCGTGTCCACCTTTACAACATGGGACTGTTCGACATCAGCAGCACGCTGATCCGGTCTCGTATCCGTGAGGGGCTGCCTGTTGCCGGTCTGGTTCCGCCGGCTATCGAGACGCTCTGCATGAGGTTCTATTCCACAATGATTTAGTATTCATTGCCATCGTTCCTCATATGTGGCACGATCGTTCCTCGTATGTGACAGTGTGGGGTAACAATGTACCCAGTGCAGGGAAGGGCTTCATGCCCTTCCACGAAAAATGTCCCTACCGATGAAAATAGTCTCCACCGCTGAAAGGTCACCGCGGCGGTCCGCTTTCGCCCTTTTAGGGCAGTAAGTCGTGAAAAGTCCAATGCGGAAAAAATTGTAAAAGTCGTGTAATGATTCCAACAAAATAAGGGCGGTTCTTAAGAACCGCCCTTATTCGCGTTGTCGTACGCGGATTCGAACCACGACAAACAGAACCAAAACCTGTTGTGCTACCATTACACCATACGACAATCGTATAAAAGTGCTGCAAAGTTATCATTTTTATACAAAACAACCAAGAAAAAGCGTGTCTTTTTGATAGAATTTTGATAACTTTGCAGCAATAAAGCTCCTAACTCACCGCTTATGGAAGCAATTAACGACTTTCTTTCAGCCGTAAGCAGCTTTTTGTGGGGTTGGCCCATGATCATAATGCTTCTCGGCACACATATATATTTGACCTTTCGCCTGCGTTTCCCGCAGCGTAAGATTTTTACGGCTATCCGACTTTCCGTGAGCAGGGACAAGGGAGCCTCCGGTGACGTGTCTCAGTTTGGTGCCCTCGCCACGGCGCTCGCCGCAACGATCGGTACGGGAAACATCATTGGTGTGGCAACCGCTGTCGCCTTGGGCGGTCCGGGAGCTGTTTTGTGGTGTTGGCTGACGGGTGTCTTCGGCATCTCCACGAAATATGCAGAAGGACTTGTTGCCGTCAAATACCGCGTGAAGACCAAGGACGGACGTATGCTTGGCGGACCGATGTACGCTTTGGAGCGCGGCATGCATTGCAAATGGTTGGCCGTTTGTTTTGCGTTCTTCGCTGCCATTGCTTCGTTTGGTATCGGCAACACGGTGCAGGCCAACGCCATCTCCACGATGATGGGTCAGGTCTTTGGTGTGCCGCTATGGGTTACGGGGCTCATCCTTAGCGTTTTAGTTGCGGCTGTGATTCTCGGTGGCGTGAAATGGATAGCCAAGGTCTGTGGCATGCTCGTGCCTTTTATGGCCGTCTTTTATGTCCTCGGCTGCCTCTATATTCTTTGTGTGAACCATGCTTATGTATGGCCGGCTGTCCGGACAATTGTTGACGCTGCGTTCACGCCCCGTGCGGCCGGGGGTGGCTTTGTGGGCACGACGGTGATGATGGCTTGCCGCTACGGTATCGCCCGCGGCTTATTCTCCAACGAGTCGGGCCTCGGCTCCGCGCCTATTGTGGCCGCCGCCGCCAAGACACGCAACCCCGTGCGCCAGGCCCTCGTCTCCTCTACGGGAACGTTCTGGGACACTGTCGTCATCTGCGCCCTCACGGGCATCGTCATCGTGTCGAGCATCATAGCCTATCCCGACATCGACATCCACGATGGGGCGACCCTCACGAAGGCAGCCTTTGGCAAGATCCCGTATGTAGGCACGCCGTTGCTCACCTTCGGCCTTATCACCTTCGCTTTCAGTACCATCCTCGGCTGGAGCTATTATGGCGAGCGCTGTGTCGAATATCTCAAAGGCCGCCGCTGGATGCTCGCCTACCGCGTGGTGTTCATTGTCTGCATCTTCGTGGGAAGTGTCGTGAGTCTTGGACTGGTGTGGAATCTTGCCGACTGTATGAATGCGTTTATGGCTATTCCTAACCTCATCTCCCTCCTCTTCCTCAGTGGCATCATCGTGCACGAGACCCGCAAGTATCTATGGCGCGGACACCTCGACAAGGATATGGATGACGAGGAATTGGAGGAAGTGGAATGACGCAGACTGACCATGGAATAAGGCAATTATAACTGATTTGATCATACTCGAACTTTAAACTTATTGTTTTATGAAAGTACATGAATATCAAGCCAAAGGCTTCTTTGAGCAGTACGGTGTGCCAGTAGACAAGCACTTCCTTTGCCGTACGCCGGACGAGGCTGTGGAAGCTTACCGCCAGCTTGGCGGCGGCAAGGCAGTGGTGAAAGCACAGGTGCATACCGGTGGCCGGGGAAAAGCCGGTGGTGTGAAGCTCGGTGCCTCAGCGGATGAGATCCGCAAGAATGCGGAGGCGATCCTCGGCATGCAGATCAAAGGTTACACCGTAGACCGCGTGCTCGTCTCCGAGGCTGTCGACATCGCGGCAGAATATTATGTTTCCATCCTTGTCGACCGTAAGTCGAAATGCCCGATGATGATGCTCTCGCGCTCCGGCGGTATGGACATCGAACAGGTAGCGAAGGAGACGCCGGAGAAGATCGAGAAGATCATCATCGACCCGACGATCGGCATGGCCGACTTCAAGGCCAACGAGGCGGCGTGGAAGCTCTTCGACGACAAGGCGCAGGTGAAGCAGGCGGCGAAGATATTCAAGGCGCTCTATCGGCTCTTCGTGGAGAAGGACGCGTCGCTCGTGGAGATCAACCCCCTTGTGTTGCTCAAGGACGGCACGCTGAAGGCCATCGACGCGAAGATGACCTTCGACAACAACGCCCTCTTCCGCCATCCCGATGTCAAGGCGTGCTTCGAGCCCGACGAGGACGAGAAGAAGGAGCAGTGGGCCAAGGACCACGGCTTCAGCTATGTCAACCTCGGGGGTAAGATCGGATGCATGGTCAACGGCGCCGGACTGGCCATGGCGACGATGGATATGATCAAACTCTATGGTGGGGAGCCCGCCAACTTCCTCGACATCGGTGGCTCGTCGAACCCCGAGAAGATTGTGGAAGCCATGAAACTGTTGCTTTCCGACAAGCACGTCAACACCATCCTCATCAATATCTTCGGGGGCATCACGCGTTGCGACGATGTGGCGAAAGGTCTCTTGGAGGCACTCGACATCATCAAGACCGATATCCCCATCGTCATCCGGCTCACGGGAACGAATGAGGCGGAGGGCCGCGAGATCCTCAAAGGCACCCACTTCACCGTGGCCACGACGATGGCGGACGCAGGCCACAAGGCTGTGGAGATTTCTAATAACCGATAATCATTAAATGATTCTATATTATGAGCGTACTGATAGATAAAGATACAAAAGTCATCGTCCAGGGTATCACGGGGCGTGACGGCAGCTTCCATGCTGCCAAGATGAAAGAATATGGCACCCAGGTCGTCGGCGGCACATCCCCCGGCAAAGGAGGTCAGGAGGTCGATGGCATCCCGGTGTTCAATACCGTGAAAGACGCTGTGGCTGCCACGGGAGCCAACACGTCCATCATCTTCGTGCCGGCTCCTTTCGCCAAGGATGCCATGCTTGAGGCTATCGACGGCGGTATCAAGCTCGTGGTGTGCATCACCGAGGGGGTGCCGGTGATCGATGCGGTCGAGGCGCAGAACTATGCACGCATCAAAGGCGTGAAGGTGATCGGGCCCAACTGTCCCGGACTCATCTCGCCGGAGAAGTCGATGGTCGGCATCATGCCCGCCAACATCTTCAAGAAAGGACACACCGGTGTCATCTCACGCAGTGGCACGCTGACCTATGAGGTGGTGTACGACCTCGTGCAGAGCGGCCTCGGCATCTCTACCGCCGTGGGCGTCGGGGGCGACCCCGTGGTAGGACTCTATTTTGAGGATCTGCTCCAGATGTTCCAGGATGATCCCGATACCGATTCCATCGCTATGATCGGTGAGATCGGTGGCGATGCCGAGGAGCGTGCCGCCCAGTTCATCAAGGCGCATGTCACGAAGCCCGTTGCCGTGTTCATCTCCGGTCGTCAGGCTCCTCCGGGCAAGCAGATGGGTCATGCCGGCGCCATCATCTCCGGCGGTTCTGGCTCGGCGGAAGGCAAGATCAAAGCCTTGGAGGCTGCCGGCGTGCCGGTGGCTGACGAGACCCGCCTCCTGCCCGAGCTGCTGAAGGCACGACTGAAATAGTGAGGATATGCGTTGCAGTGGCTGTCCCTTTGGGCGGCTGCTGCAATGTTTGCTTACAGAACCAACTGCGAACTTGAGCATCCGCACAGCACGCACAATGTGTGTGGAAGCGCTCTCATTATTTTCCCCTTAAAACTTGCGGGAATAAGAAAGAAATCGTATCTTTGCGATATATATCAATACTTAAAGCCATGACAGTCATTACAAGTACACAGTTCAGAGCCAATCAAGGCAGGTATATTGATATGGCTCACAAGGGTGAAAGAGTAATCGTAACCTCGAGAAAAGGCGATGTTGAACTCATTCCGGTCAAAACGGATGCATCTGTTCCTTCCAAATCCTTAATGGCCTTTGCCGAGAAGGTAAGGCAGGAAGTGAAGGAAGGAAAATGCACTGTTTGTCACAATGAAGAGGAACTGCTAAACCATCTCGAATCTTTATGACGTACGAAGTTGTATTTGCTAATGCTACGGATAAAGTTATTAGCAAGTGGAAGAAGTCAAATCCTAATCTTTACAAGAAATTTGTGAAGGTCATGTTGGATTTACAACGCCATCCCAAGGAGGGTCTTGGCCATCCTGAGCCACTTGTCGGGATGGGAGGGATCACTTGGTCAAGACGAATCTCTGCTCATGACAGGTTGATCTACGACATTCACGATGATACGATTACCGTTATCATTATTCAGGTCGAAGGGCATTATAAGGATAAATAGGGAAAGAAAGACACTTAAATTTATGTTATTTAGGGATAGATTGGTTTAAGGATTATTGCTGTCCGCTAAAACTTTTTTGATTGTACAAAATTAGGGCTGACACTTCTCACGAGGTATCAGCCCTTTTAGTTACCTTTGTAATTGCAAAAAAACAAGTAACTATGAACAAAGGTACACATTTTAACGGACAGCCGATGTATGGTCAGCTAATTAATTTGCTTGACAAGGAAGAAATTCTCAAATTCAGCCTCAAATACCATGGAGAACGCTATGTGAAGCACTTTGATGCCTACCAGCATCTGACGGTCATGCTGTACGCTGTCATCAAAAGATTCGACTCATTGCGCGAGATTACCGACTCCATGTTTCCTGAGGCACGCAAGCTTGCCCATCTTGGCA
>Ga0256404_1004748_pt1 | contig 25091 bp, 21 predicted proteins | sample RumenRJG_01DNA_FD_185990 | JGI IMG/M metagenome (GOLD analysis project Ga0256404, IMG submission 185990) | Bovine rumen microbial communities from Lethbridge, Alberta, Canada - RJG_01 | ecosystem: Host-associated > Mammals > Digestive system > Stomach > Rumen | place: Canada: Alberta | collected...
TCAACGCCGACCGAAAATGCAATACGCTTGGAATCAACAAGATCGAGCAGATGCGGTATCAGCTTCGTCAAGCGGATATAGCGCTGTATTTGTCTGCCGCTTTTCTCTGCATCGACCGCATCGCGCGACTTGTGGCCGTTTTGTCCACAAGTCTGGTCGCTTCGCTTGCCCTGACTTGAAAGCGCATCAAGCTTGAGTTTATACGCAAACGCCTTTTCGCTCGGAAGGATATGCTCTCTATGCAGATTGCTGTCCACAAGCGCAACGGCGGCCTCATCTCGGCTCAAATCGACTTCTATCGCGGGAACGCTCTCCAGCCCGGCAAGCCTCGCCGCATGAGCGCGCCTGTGTCCGCTTATGATCTCATAGCCCGTGTCGATCGGGCGCACCATCAGCGGAACCATTATCCCGTGCTCGCGGATGCTCTCTATAAGCGCATCCATTTCTTCATCATCACTGACCTTGTACGGATGCCCCTCAAAGGGCTTGAGCTTCGAAAGGCTCAGTTCCTTTATATTCTTGAAAGATTTTTCCTTATCTAAATTCATTCGTATTCTCCTTTTCTTTTTTTGCATAGGAAAAAGCGCCCACAGGCGTGAGCGCTTTTAAGTGTTGGTAGGTCGTTTGGTTATTGGTCTTTCTGCTTATTACCCCTGCGTATCGCCGCAAAGACTTCTTCGGCCGGAATCGTATTTCCTGCTTCCGTTGAAGCACAGCCCTTTTCAAGCTCGCTGTTCAGTTCATCATCCGTAGTATCAGAGATGTATAGCGGATGATAGGGGCTCCGTTTGACAATTGCTTCAAACTAAATCTTGTTTGACTATCTCCAAGTACTCACCATCCAAAAGACCCGATTCAAAGAGGTAAGCGTATTCCGTCAAAAACTGTAGTCTCTTATTCGTAGCTTTTATTGCGGAACACATAAGCCTTCTACCAGTTATCTTTCCATCTTTTATTGATCCAAATCCGTATAACTACCAGAACGATGCATATGATTAGTGATATAACTCCAATAACTGTAAGGAAGCTTATTGGGCGAGCAATCTGATTATAGTGCTCAATAATCGCGATGGAGTCAGCGATTATTGAAATCAATCCAAATACTGATAACAGTAATGTGATAATACTTCCAAGATGTTCAAATCGCTTTGCCTTTATGCCCTGCAGCAAGACCATTTTATCTGAAAGGGCGGAAATAGCCTCAGGCAATTCATATATTTCCTGTTGCCCGATGAAAAAACTATTGATGTTACTGTATGGAGTCATTTCACATGGAAGGATTACGCCAAATGCTTTCAATCTAAGCATCTGTTCTTCAAACCATTTTATAGTATTATTCTTGTTGACGATCGGAGTGGATAGCATTTCCGAATAAAACATACATGAATACCTGATGTATAGAGCTATCAGTATAAAAGGCAAGTAGTTATCATCAGGATTGTTGATTATTCTCTCCTCTCTAGTAGTTCTGATTATCTGTGTCGTGTGTTCAAATAGCGAGTAAGTCGCCCATCGTATGTAACCATTGGCATTGGGGGCAGCATATGTTTTAGTACACTTATAATCTGAATATGCAAAGCTTTCGCTACAATCAATGGCTCTTGCAAATCTTAGGTTAATGCATTTACGCATCATGTCATGCAACTGATCGCTTGATTTACAGATATCTTCTTCCCGCTCAATAAAGAAGCCAACCTTATATATGGTGACATCCCTAAACAGACTGCAGCCATCACTTTTTAGCGTTATCTCATCGTGATAATCGGTAAAGCCAGTCCCGTTCAATAATGAGCGTACGAGTTCATAAGTACTAAAGGCTTCGTTGCAGTTATCTCTTTCGAAAATACATTCATCATTTTTGTCCAAGCCTTCTCTTCGGATTCTTTTCGCTGTATATGCTTGTCCGCTCTCGATACCAATTATTAGAAAACCAACACCAGTATGTGCAATAACAATATGAAAGCTACGGAAATACAAGGTAAGCCCCTCTTCCCCTCGAATATGGTATTGCACACTATCTTCGGTGTTTATGCACATGTTATTTATGGTTAAATTGGTTATTTCTAACTCAACACCAATAATTCCTTTTCCAAATTCCGAAAGCCCAGAGCACTTTTCGGAGCTAAACAATCTGTTGATATGCTCATAATAATTTGAATACGCCCATGTATATCTGTGCCATCCATTATCCTCCAAATGCCGAATCAGTTTATTGCTTCTGAAAGCGTCTAAGCGATCCAACGAACATTTTAACGGCATAATAAAATATGTTCCGTAATTACAATCCAATGGTTTTTTACTCATAATCTACTCCTAACATATACAGAATGTATAGTGACCTTTCATAATTTCAAAGCTCATTCATCTACGCCTCTGCGTATGCTCGCAAACACTTCCGCCGCCGGAAGCGTCCTCCCCGCTTGCATAGAAGCATAACCCTTCTCCAGCTCGGCATTCAGTTGAGCTTCGCTCATTTTCTCGATGGAAAGCGGATGCTCCGGAAGTTTTACTTCAAAAGGCAGTCCGTTTTGCAGTATTATCTGACGGTAAAACATTGTGATCGCGTTCGATGCAGGAATGCCCAAATCGCTCAATATGCGCTCCGCCTGCTCCTTAACATCGGGTTCGATACGCGCGTATAGATTTGCCGATTTTGCCATTGCAAAAACCTCCTTTCAATTGTTACATTCTTATTATACTCTGCTGTACGCACAATAGCAATATCTTTTTCCAAAACAAATGACAAAGATATGTGGTTTTAGGATTTTGCGGTTTCAAACCGCAAAACTATAAAAATGCGACAACTTTTGCGGATATGTTCCCAATTTAGCACTCGATATTTGCTCATCTCTCTTGATCTTTATAAGAATCAGGGTAGATTTCGCCCTTCCGCTCAGCATTCTCCCTTTCGATCCCCTCATCTATTATCGCCTCTATCCTCGGAATATCGGTTTCGATGTCGGCGCAAAGCTTTAGCTCGCTTCTTATTCGATAAAGTTCTGCGGTGATCCCTCCGATCTCCGGGTTATTCTCCCCGGTGCGGCGCTGCTCTTTACGGAGAGCATCGCGCTTTTCGGTTAATGCGGTTTGCTTTTCGATAAGGGCGGCTTTGTGCGAAATTAACTGCTCTTCGGTGTCGATCTCATACTTATCAAGAAATGCCTGTTGGCGCTTATAGCGTTCAAGCTTTTTGAGTTCGGCGCGATTGACCTTATAATAGGTCTGCTTGCCCTGACCTATGATCCCGAGGATGTACATCCAATGCAGAACGAGTGCGCGAAAGCCGTGCTTCTTTTTGTATGGAACGAATTGCGGCCTCCACGCTGGGATTATGATCTCATCGCGCTGCCTTTCAAAGCTTTCGTCAAGCATGGCTTCGATATCCTCCTCGGTCATGCTTTTGTTGTTCTTCTTCAAGCGCAGCGGCCGCTTTGCGCCAATGGGCAGAAAAGACGGATACTTGCTTCGGAAACTGACCTCATAGCCGAGGTTCTCCATAAGGGAGTAGAAGTGCGGCACGTCGCAGGCAAAGTCGATGCAGGCGCGCATATCGCTTTCGAGCATTTCTTTCATCGTCAATAGACCGCTGTCGTGTGCGCGCTGTTCGGCAAAGGTGTTTCGTATTCCGCTGTGTTCTTCAATGATCGATAGCCCGTGTTCAAGGCAGATGCTGTCGGATATCTCCCGCAGCTTCAGATGATCGCGCTTATGATTTTCATATTTTCTGCCCGTGCGAAATGAGACCGAGTTTATAACGAAATGATTATGCAGATTGTTTGTATTGAGATGCGTAGTTATTAAAACCTCGTATTCATTGCCCCACATGCGCCGCGCTGTCTCAACGCCTATCGCGTGGGCTTCCTCGGCGGTGAGCTCTCCTTCGGCAAAGCTCTGATAGCCGTGATACGCCGTATTTCCGCCTGTTTTGCCGTACCGCTTTTTCGTTGCCATCATCCATTCATACGCCTGTTGATGGGGGCAGTTCAAAGCGGAAACGAAAAGCTGCTTTTCGGTCTTGGTTGGATTGGCGGCGTATGCGATAGCGTTTTGAAGCTCCGCGTCATATTCGGGGTTTGCGGTCTTTTCGCTATTGCTCACATAGTCCAGCACCCTGTTTGTTCCGCCCTTAACAGGCCAGAACCCTGTGGTCGCCATCAGCCCTCACCGCTTTCAAAGAAGCAGCGGCGAATGTCCGCAAGCAATTCAAGCGCTGTTTCTTTCAAATCAGCCGAAGCTTCATTTTTATTTGTAAGCTCGATCAGCGCGGAAGTGAAGGATAACAGCTCATCGCTCGGCGCGGCTCTCGGCTCGTAGCCAAGCGCGCGCTTGCGAACATACTCGCTTACCGACAGGTCGCAGGTTTTCGCCTTGCGTGTGATCGCGGATTTCTCATTTTCAGACACTCTGATCTCCAGCCTGCCGTTTCGTTCTTTTTGTTTGTTATTTGTCTTGCCTTTGTTCATGGCATCACGCTCCTTTCCGGGGTATTAGGGGTGTCCCCTAAAATCAGCGGAAGCAATTTGCTTCCCGCTTCGGAACTTGCCGTACAAGTTCCCTGCTTGCTATAACTTTGGACGGTGAATATGGCGGTTGTTTTCCTTCCTGCGGTCATTGCGGTTTCCGATCTTTTTGCCCGATATGCGTGGCGCCACGGGTAACTGCCTAAAATGCGCTCTGGCGCCATTATCGCCTGTTTTGGCGTCACGAAAACAGGTCGAGTGCCGCAAGTACGTTTTTATCATTCTCAGCCCGCTCCTCTTCGGTCATATCGGAAAGCGGTTTTGCCGTTCTTAAAGGTTCGCGGGATGCAAACTCTATCCCGCTCAATTCCTCGCGGATAGCAGATCGCATCTCGTCCAAAGTGAAGCCACAGCCGCTCGGACTATTAAGGCGGTCGAAGTATGCTCCAACCGCCTTGATGATGAATGCGCTTATGGATTTTTCTTCGCTGCGATCAATGCCGTGCAGCGCTTCAAACACTTTCCGCTGCTCGCCGTCCGCAAGGTCAAATCGAACGCTTATACGGCGCGTGTTTTTCATTTGCTCTCACCGACTTTCATCTGCAGCCCCGCCAGATACTCATATCCCTTTGCCGCCGCTTTGATATCATCGATGAACACCGTTCTTTCCTTATTGAAACGGCAAAAGTTCTTCACAATGCATCCGCCGCCGCCCGTGATATAGAGCATCATCGTGCGCTCATCATAACCGTGCTCGCGCAGCCTTCTGAAAAGCTCGTCGGTGTATCTGCTTGCGGCATTGCGGATAAGTTTCAGATCATCCTTTGCAATATCCGCCGTGCCGGAAATGAGTATGCGGTCGAGTATCGAATCATCGAGGTTTGCGCCGTGCTCCTTTGAATACTCTGCTCTTGCCGCCTGTACGCATTTGAATGCGCCGAAATCCTCGGTGAACATTCGCGTGATCTGCGGCTTGCCGTCCACGATAAAAAGCGTGTTTACCGTGCCGTAGCCGATATCCGCGATAACGTTCACGCCCTTCATGCTCGGCGCAAGCTCCGCTATCGCCGCATAGCCCTGCGGATAGATGCGCGCACCGAGAATGCGGATATGATATTCGACTTTTCGGAAAGTGAAGCTCACCTCCTCGTTTCGCGTAAGATACTTTGCAAACTCCGCCTTCTGTCCGCTCGTCCATGTGAGCGGCAGGCCTGCGGCGATGGTGATATCGGCTTCGGTCAAGCCCTCGCTTTCAAGCTCCATAGCTATCCCCGCAAGCATAAGGATATAGTAGTCGTCGTCCGTTTCCTTGCGGTTGATGTACTCCTTATGCCCTTCGCCGATGATGTAGTACCTGCCGTCATACACAAGCATATCGCCCGTGAACAGCGGCTCATGGTCATAGCAGACTATGCCTGCCTTGAAAATGTGGTTTGCTGTCTTGATGTTGCCGTAACCGTGGTCAATGCCGATGATGAGTTGGTCGTTAAGTCTTATCATATTGAGTCCTCCTTTGTCCTTTTTTTTCTTTCGCTCGGTTTCCATCTCAAAGCGCTCATAGCTCCATTGCCACGCAAGCTTTGAAATTAAGTTTTGCACGAACGCGGCCTTCTGTGCCGCGCTCATTAAAGATACATACTCGATGTTTTTGACTTCGTTTTTACTCTTTTCTGCCGAGAATCACTCTCCTTTCATAGTAAAGTTCATTTATTGGTACATGCACCGTATTGTTTTGCTGTTTCTCACATGATACAATCGAATCGTTCCGAGCGATATAACCCGATCGCAGCAAAATGAGTTTGGCATCACCTCCTTCCGTGATTTGATGCATTGAACAGACCTTTGGAGAGAGTTTGAAAAAACTCCCTCTACTTATAGGAGAAAAACAGGGCCAAAATCGGAACTGTTTTCGGAAAGGAGATAAATATATTATTCGAGATGAAAAGATTGACAGAAGAAAAAGTGATGATGTATGACCTTGCGCTTGAAGACAGGTATACCGCTCGATCGATAAGAGACGGGCTCATTTTTGAAAGGATCGCCGATCGTGAACTTGAGGCAGAAGCAAGCTTTATTGCTGAAGAGGAAAGCGGCAGAGAGCTGCTTAAACGCGAGATCCGAGCCCAGGCCCTATTGAGGTTGGAGCTGTCGGCGCGCACGGCGGAAGAGTTCAAAAACGTGACAGACGAATGGGACAGGCTGGATCGAAACAGAGAGCGAAGAGAACGCTATCACGAAGTTTCGCGCGGAGATGTGCCGCTTGAATACGATGCGACATCATATTCGATGCGCTTTCCGAGATGGATGAACGAATACCGCCACAGGCTTGTTCGCAGCGGTCAGTATCTCGATCTGATCTTCGATTGCCTATACGAAGTGCATGAGCTTGTAACGGACGGGTACATATCCTCGATAATAGAAAAACTCAGCGATGCTCATAAGGAAGTGCTCTATTATCTTTGGGTTCGTGAGTACAGTACGGCAAAGCTTGCGGAACTTCGCGGTCAAAGCGACAGAAACATTCGCAAGGTTCGCGCCACGGTTATAAAGAAGCTTCGATCTCAGCTTTTCGATCATTTGCAGCATAAGGCGAATCCTTCGCCGCGAGAGCGCGCCTTTATGGAGCGATACTTGAATAAAAAAGCCCTTAATGGGGCGGAAACGGAGGCAATATGAACGGCATTTTCCTGCAATCGCGCTCAAGCTGGGTGCGCTATAGTAAATACGAGATCACTACCGGAAAGGACGGCGTACGCTATATTCGCCCGCGCAAGGATTCAACGCCGGAGATCTACGATCCCATCGCGGTTTCAACAGAAATGGTGCTCGATGCGCTGAATGTGGGAATGGTGCCGATGGGCGGAAGCTGCCCCTATATCACGGAGCGGAAGATCCTTGCGTTCGTTCAAAAATACGGCTTGCTCGGCATTATGACCGCGCTGCCCACAACAGCCGATTTCTTCAAATATGATACGGTCTATCTGCCGAAGAATCGGTTTATCCGTGACGAAGCTGTCGAGACCACAGAGTACATACAAAGCTTTTTTCCATTCGGTAAGTTCAACTTCAACGGCAGAAACAGGCTTTATGCCAACGCGCCGGATATGCAGGAGCTTATCGATACCTTTAAGGACGATCCTATACCCATGAATATGTGCCGCCTTCGCCAGTACGCCGAACCGGTTGACTGGATAGCGGCGCAGCTAAAGGATTGGGCGTTCAATTTGCTGAATACGGAGTTTTACTATAAAGACTACGACAGCACCGACGAGGAAACTCGGCTTATGCTGCAAAAGTCCATGCGTGCGTTTCGCGGCATTGCGCCGAGCTATCATATAGAGTTGCTGGATAAGCCCACACTCTTTTGGGATTTCCACTCCCTGTTTCACGCGATAGAAATGATGCTCTACCTTTTGATAACCGATGATGCAAAACCCCTGCGAATATGCAAAGGCTGCGATAAGGTGTTTGCCGCACCAAGATCGAATGCCGTGTTTTGCAGCGCAAGGTGTAAGAATCGGTATTATCTCTGCGGCGAGCAGGAACAAAAGCCGAAATGCACCTGCCCCGCGCAGCATGAGTGCAGCCAGTTTAATAAGGGGGATAATTGAACAAACGCTTGTTTTTTGGTATAATATCCCAAGATAATTCTGTATTCGCGGAGGATGATTTGGAATACCGCGTTATCTGCTTGTAAAATTGATGTGAATGGGAATGTGTTAGCGCATGAAACGAAGAACTAAGCTAATATACGCGGCTGTTATTATGCTTGCTATACCAATAATAGCTGCATTGATTGGAGAAGTGTTTTTCAAAAAGCACATAATCAACAAGCCTGATTTTTGGTACGCCTATATGGCTTACTTTGGAACTGTATGCTTGGCTTTCGTTGCATTGTATCAAAGCTGCAAAGCTGATGAAATGAACGAGAGAATGCTGACTTACCAGCTTAGACAAAAAATCGGGTGTTTGAGGTTGGGGTGGCAAGCAGAGAAAGGCGGATTTCGATATGATGATGCAGAATTAGCCCAATATAATGGAAAAGATGCTATTTGGCTGCATTTTATGAATGTTGGTGAGGATATAATTATTGATTTTGCACCTGTTTATTGTAAGATAAACGGGAGTGACGTAAGCGTTGATGCAGAAATAGGAATTATATTCAAAGAAGAAGGTTTCTACTTTCCGATTACGCTTCCAAGCAATGATGAACAGAAGTTGATTGTTGAGTTGGATATCAAGTTAAGGAACACCGCCTCGGTAGAATACTGTCAAGAAATGAGGATCGAACTAAAAAACAACGGTTCTTTGGTTCGCAAGGCTTACCGCATTCAGTCATTTACATCAGAAATCAAATTTCTTTGAACTGATACGGAATGCAACAGCTAAGTTTGTTACGAGTTAGGAGATAAATACTATGCCCACTCTTGAATGGATAGGAAAAGACAAGGTAATAAACCATCATCAGCAGGTGCCGTACAGGGTGCTTGAGGAGAGGTACACATTTGGCGCGGAGAAGAGCGAAAATATGATAATCCGCGGGGATAATCTTGAGGCGCTCAAGGCACTTCTGCCGAAATACGAGGGCAGGATCAAGTGCATCTATATCGATCCGCCGTACAACACGGGCAACGAGAATTGGGTTTACAACGACAATGTGAACGATCCTAAGATCAAGAAATGGCTTGGGCAGGTGGTTGGCAAGGAGGGCGAGGATCTCAGCCGCCATGATAAATGGCTTTGCATGATGTATCCGAGGCTGAGGCTGCTTCAAAAGCTTTGCGATCCTAACGGGTGTATCGCTATTAGTATTGGTTTTCATGAAGTAAATAATCTCATTTCGTTGTGTCAAGAGATGTTTTCATCGCGGCAGATAATGACAGTCACAGTAAAAACATCGGGAGGAAAACCATCGGGGTCCTTCAATGTTACACATGAGTACATTGTTTTTATCCTTCCTAAAGATTTTAGAGCCAATGCTTCGGCGTTAAGTATAAACAACGAGAGTTCTCCTTATCACAGCATGACATTGGCCTCTTTTTTCCAAGAAGAAAGGCCGAACCAGACATATCCGATTTATGTTGATGACCTCGGAAGAATTGTTTCCTGCGGTTGTTCGTTACAAGAATTAATCGATCGCGGCGAGTATTGCGGGGATAAGGCTTCTTTTTCTTTTGACTATGACAATACTCCTGCTGGAACAACTGCAGTATGGCCAGTAACAAGCAAGGGCTTGCCCTGTGTATGGCGCCAGATTGCAGAAAGCACAATGAGGGACTGGAACCGCGGATACATTAAAGTCATTCCGCAGAAGAGCAAAGCAACAAAGAATAAGTGGTCTATCCAATTCTTGTCTGACGGCATAAAGAAAAAGATTGAAGACGGCTCTTTTTCTTGCAAACCACAATCGGACGATTGTCCGACTCTTGAAATACTGGACTATTCAACCGCAGGGATAACCATTCCGACAATTTGGGATAGCAAGGACTTTTACACTGCAAAAGGAACTGATGAAATTGAAGGTGTTTTTGGAATTAAAACAATGTTCACATATGCAAAGCCTACGGCTTTAATCTGTGAAGTTTTAAGGCGGTTAAGCGGGGACGACGATATCATCCTCGACTCCTTCGCCGGTTCCGGCACAACCGCTCATGCTGTTCTGAATATGAACAAGACCGATGGCGGTAATCGCAAATTCATTCTTGTTGAAATGGAGGACTATGCCGAGAGAATAACCGCCGAGCGCGTAAAGCGCGTTATAAACGGTTACGGTGACGGCAAGAACGCGGCGGAGGGAACGGGCGGCGATTTCACTTTCTATGATCTTGGACAAGCGCTGCTTCTGCCGAACGGCAATCTGAATGAGGATGTTGATATCGAAAAGATTCGCGATTATGTTTGGTTTATGGAAACAAGGTCGCCGCTTGCGCCCGCCCAAAGCGCAAACCCCTATTTCCTCGGCAGCCATAACAGCACGGATTACTATTTCTATTATGAAAAGGATCAGCCCACCACGCTTAACCACGGCTTCCTTTCCACCATAAAGGAAAAGGCCGATGGGTATCTGATCTATGCCGATCTTTGCACCATTCCCGATGAGGAATTGAAGAAGTACAATATTACCTTCAAAAAGATACCGAGGGATATAAAGAGGCTTTAGTATGTTTGAAAGAAAGATAATTGATGATTTCAGAGAGCAAGCTAATATGCTTGATTGGGCTTGCATAACATACAGCAACCATTTTCGCGAGGGAAAGCAACGCGATGACTGGAGCTTGATCTGTTCTGCTATGGATTGGATCGATGTTGCAGCAAGGTATCTGCGAAACTATCCGTTGCCCAGAAAACATGCAGAGAGCATGGAGGTACTTACATACATTCTATCAATAGACAATATAGTTGAAGGCGTTACACAACTGCATTCTGTGATTTTCTCGTCTCAAAAGAAAGTGTTTTACGGTGAAAATGACTGTTTTCCAGACAATGAATTCAATATGAATGATTATGAGTACTTCAAAAGGCTGCGAGCTTGTTTTGGAGTACATCCGGTTGATATCGGAAATAGAAAAGGCGAAAAGAAAATGTTCGCATCATGGTCTGGGGATTTTTCGCTATCAGGCGATTTTGCTGTTATGCTTTACAGCGAAAACGTCGGAGAAGGTTTTATTAGCTTAGATATAAACTTTGATCAACTCAACAAATATGGCGAAAAATATTATAATTCACTTGAAACCATTCAAAGAGAGCTTGGCAGACAACTAATTGAATACATAGAGCAAAAAAAGAATGAAGCTTTTGAATGCTCGGGTAATACTGTTGAAAGACTTGAGGTGTTGCACCGCGAAAACAATACTCGCTTGTTTGACGCTTCATACAATGGTACCATTGAAAAGCTACTTATGATTTTCTCCGTATCAATAACTGACGAGTTAAATCGCCATATGGTCGAAACTTACAGAGAGGCGTTATTGAGCGGAATTGATGAAATTCGAGATAACATTCAGAAAATGCAGTATGGCTTGTTGAAGTGTGATGCACTGTTACCTCCGCGCCCAAGGTCCCTAAAAAAAGAATGGGGATACACTTTTAGCAAACTGTCTTCCGCAGTTTTTGATACAACCGGCAGAGAAATGTTTATTTATGAAAGTGAAATCGAAGAAATGTTTCGAGGCAGAATCGTTTTTGAATACGATAGCTTAAAAGAACTGTATGTTTTAGTCAATGCAGCTATGTACTCTATGTTGCTTGAAGAACAGGAGGAGGTAATATGCAGCTGAAAAACTACCAAAAAACCGTTCTATCCGACCTTGCGCGTTTTCTTGAGCTTATGACTGAGAAGGGCAGGGCTTCCGAGGCGTATTCCGCGCTTTGGGATGAAAAGAATGTCAACGTCGGGCTTGGGGGAATGCCCGTGTATAACGATGCTTTGGAAGGAGTGCCGAGCGTTTGCTTCAAGGTGCCTACGGGCGGCGGCAAGACCTTTATCGCTGCAAATGCCATAAAGGTCATCTATGATGCCGTGCCGAGCTTTGCCACAAAAGCGGTGGTTTGGCTCGTTCCGTCCGATGCGATACTTACTCAGACCTATGCCGCGCTCAGCAATGCCGCGCATCCGTATCGGCAGAAGATAGACTTTGATTTCGGCGGCGCTGTGGAGGTTTATTCAAAGGCGCAGCTTTTAAGCGGGCAAAACTTCAATCCAACCGCAGTAACGGAGCAGCTTTCGGTTTTCGTGCTCAGCTATGATTCGTTCCGCACGAGCAAGAAGGACGGTAAGAAGGCATATCAGGAGAACGGCAATCTTGCAGAGTTTCCAAAGCTTATGCAGGATAGGTCGATTCTGCTGCCCGATACCGATGAAACCGCTCTTATACAGGTCATTCGCTCGCTCAATCCCGTGGTGATAGTGGACGAAAGCCATCACGCGGTCAGCAATCTCAGCGTGGATATGATAAAGAGCTTCAATCCCTGCTTTGTGCTCGACCTTACCGCAACGCCGAAGAAGAACAGCAATATCATATCCTTTGTGGATGCAAGGCAACTCAAGGCGGAGAATATGGTCAAGCTGCCGGTCATCGTTTACAACCGCAAAACGCAGGAGGATGTTTACGCCGATGCGATCCATTTAAGATGCAAGCTTGAGGTGCAGGCGCAGAACGAGCAGAAGGAAACGGGCAGATACATTCGCCCGATAGTGCTTTTTCAGGCGCAGCCGAGGGTTGGCGCTGAGAGCACCACATACGAAAAGATAAAGCAAACGCTTATCGATGCGGGCATACCCGCAAACGAGATAGCGATAAAGACGGGCGATAAGGACGAGCTCAAGAATATCGACCTGCTTTCTTCCGATTGTCCGATACGCTACATTATTACGGTCAACGCATTGAAGGAGGGCTGGGATTGCCCGTTTGCCTATATCCTTGCGACCGTTGCGAACCGCACATCGTCTGTGGATGTGGAGCAGATACTCGGAAGGGTTCTTCGCCTGCCCTATACGCAGAAGAACAGGAGTAATGTGCTCAATATTTCGTATGTCATCACTTCGTCCGCCGATTTCAACAACACGCTTGAAAAGGTGGTAAGCGGTCTGAATAACGCCGGCTTCACCGATAACGATTACCGCGCAAAGGATGCGGAGCCGGAGCTTGTAAAAGAGCCAATACAGCCGCCCGTACAAACGCCCGTTCAGCCCGCTGCGCCCGCTGTTGACGGGGAAGCCGATATTCCCGAAGTCAACCCCGCAAGCCTTAGATCCATCGTTGAAAACGCGATGAATATGGACGAGAACACGCCAACTTCCGTTATCGAAGCGGATGCTATGCTGGCGATGGCGCTTTCGCAGAATACCGCTTATGAAGAAGTTATGAGCGGAGCGATTGAAACCGCGCTCGATCTTGCGCCGGTGGAAGTTCGGGATAAGATGAACGTGTTTATGATGAACGAGGAGTTCAGGGAAGAAGCTTCCGCGCTGCGGCTGCCGCAGTTTATGATAAAAACCGAGGTCAGCTTCTTTGCGGGGGAACACATTCCGCTGAAGCTTGCCCACCTTGAGGAAGACTTTTCGCTCAACGGCAGGGATGCGACTATTGATTTATCCGCGATCGATGCCGAAATGTTTAAGATAGATACCGATGACGGCAAGGGCAAAGTGCCGAAGGTTTGGCGTATCGGCGGCTCGGACAACGCCTTTTTCAAGGAATGGTTCAATGCCGCGCCTTCGGAAGCAAGGCTTAGAAACTGCAAGGCGCAGATAGTCAATAAGCTTTCCCGATTCAACGGCATCAAGCATAGCGAGATAGTTGAATATGTGGATCGTGTTGTCGCTACGCTTAACGAGGATCAGATTGCAGATATGGAGCAGTCGGTCTACCCGTATGTTATGAAGATCGAGGAAAAGATCAAAGCGCTGCTTTCGGAATACAGAGCCAAGGTGTTCAGCCTGTGGTGCGAGCAGGAGCGGATCGTTTGCGAGCCCAATTATGCGCTGAAGCCCACGATCTCGCCAACGCAGACAACCTCGATGTTCCCGCGCTCGCTCTATACCAGCGAGGAGGATGTGAACGAATACGAAAAGAAGGTCGTTATGGAGCTTTCCTCAATGCCGAATATCAGGTGGTGGCACAGGAATATCTCCCGCCTCGGCTTTGAGATAAACGGCTATATCCACGCCTATCCCGATATTATCGCATTGACCGACAGCGGGAAGATCCTGCTAATCGAAACCAAGGGCGACCATCTCGATAACGACGAATCGAAGGCAAAAGCGAAGCTCGGAAAGCTGTGGGATAATATGGCAGGGCCGAAGTTTAGGTATTTTATGGTGTTCCAAACGAAGTCGCCGGAGTATGAGGGCGCGTATTCGTTTGATAGGTTTATGGAGATTGTGAGGGGGATGTGAAGGTGCGCCGCATAATAAAAGCGGCTAAAAACAAGAAACGGACTGCGCCGAAAAGCACAGTCCGTTTCAATCATACAAGCACAATTTCTCTTACTACGATTTCCTCCGCCCTTGCCCTGCAAGAGTTCATCGCCTGCACCCAGCCGAGCTGATCTTGGGCTTTGAGCTGCTCGTTTACGCCCTCGTCTTGGGCGAGCTGGGAAGTGATAAGCTCGATCTGCTCAACCGCTTGGCGGTTGATATCGCGCAGATGGTCGTTGAGTTCAAGCTTCATGCAAAGGAGCGAGTAGTACGCCTTGCGATGCTCCTTGAGATAGCGCTTACGCATTCGACCGTAGCGGCCGATGTCCTCTGTTGATTGCTCCGACAGCGTGAGGTCGGGGTAGTAAATGTCGCCGCGCTTGGTGTAGGTGATGTTCATGATTGTGTCCTCCTTTATGATTCAATGAATTCTTTGATTGATTCCTGTGTTGCTTCAAGTAAATCGGTCACTATCCCCGCAAGGAACGGGACGACAATCAGCATACCGCTCACGATCAATAGTTGGAGCATGAGCTCCTTTGAACCAAGGTCGATGATCGGCAGGAACAGGTCGTAAATGAGCAGCAGCCCTCCGCCTATTGCGAGTACAAACGCCGCCGCGCCTGCGGCAAACCGGAATACGAGCTTTAGTACAGCAAGCATCAGCCATATAGGAGCAAGCAATATTTTGAAAACAGTCCGAATAGTCATATCCTCCTTTCGGTTTCTGAGAACATGATAGCAGACCGTAGTTGATTTTACGAATGTGCGAGAATAGCTTAGGAGTAAAAGCCGTTGTTAGGTATCGTTCCAATTGTTATAATGTGTATTGGGATTGAAGCCAATATGACTATATAGACATGCACGAGCAAAAAGAGAGGAAACGAATGGTTGATAATTCTATGTTAACCAAATATCAGAGAGCCGCGGTTAATCTAATTAGAAACGACCTTCGTTTAATGACGACTATATTCAATAATCCAACAACAATCCAAGCAAACTGCGTTTGTGCTTTTCTGCCTTATATGGGGTTGATTGTTGATGGTGTAGAGAATTGGGTGAAAAGATTTAACAATTCAAGCAAGGAAAAACTTGCGCTGCCCCTATTTAATGGCGAAGAGAAAGACCTTTATACGCAAATGCGTGAAGCAATCAAGTTTTGGGAATCACCGTATCCGGATATTTACAGCAAACTTGGGCAGGCATACTCAGCGAGCGAGGAATACTTTGCCAACTGTTGTAAACCAATTGCAAAAGCATTGAAATTGTATGATGTCTTTGGCGTCGACATTATTAATGATAAGTGCTGTGGGAATACAATTCTGTACGGATGCTATATTCCTAACTATATGTATTCAAACGCACAAGCTAATGGTAAAAAGTTATATAAGTTGTCGATAATTGCAGGCCAATATGCTGCCGCATTTGGGGCAACAGAAACATATCCCATTTGTCACTCAACAAAGATGATAACTCAGGACTATGGGGGGCTGATTAAATCTCCAGTGGGGAACTCATATGGCGATAGTTTCGTACTGTTGTCCATGCTTGGACAGATAAACTATTTGATTCAGGTTATAAATGGCTTCATTATACCAGAAACGACGTCTAAGCTGCGATTAGCATATTTGCTTTATTATGGTATTCTCTCTATACTCCCCGAGATCAATTGCAAGCTTTCAACATCGTTTGCAATCGATGACAAATGGGAGTCGAGATTGTTTAGAGACAGTATGGCACATTATGGGATTGGTGTAGATTTGAGATGCGAATCGGATTTTGTTGATGATGATCCGCTATATGGATTAACACAAAAGTATTTCGATATAGATTATTATTCTCTTAAAGCTGAGATTTTTACTTGCCTTGCAAGCCTTGCTCGTCAGCTGGAAGAGTATTTGAGAATTGACAAGGGTCTCTTTCATTTCTAGTACGGAATAAATGATATGCGTTTGTCGATTTGGAAAACAAAGAAATGCCACCCCCAGCAGGAGGTGGCAAAACTTTTGCGTCCTCAGATCTTCACCTTTACTGCGAACCCAGTTGTCCAGAAGTAAAAGTTCGTCTGATTCTGCTTTGGTGGAGCATAGGGGAGTCGAACCCCTGACCTCAACATTGCGAACGTTGCGCGCTACCAACTGTGCTAATGCCCCGTTTGATTACCAAAGTATTATAATACAAACGAGCGAGAATAGCAAGAGGAAAAACACAAGATATTGATATATTGTTATGCGAGGGGAGGCGCGTATCGGGTTTTGATAGTGCTTGAGGCGGAGAGCGGCGATGGAGCGGAGCGTTTTTTGAAAGGCGCGTTCAATTTAGGCAAATATTCCGCTCCAAGCATTGCATTTTTGCGCATTTTAAGTTACAATAAATGCATGGCTTTTATCGAAAAGTCAAAACAGCACACAGGAGGAATATTATGTCCAAGAAAATTCTTGCTCTTGCGGTCGCGCTCATAATGCTCTTCGCAGCGTTCGGCGTTTCCGCTGCGCCTTTCTTCACTCGAGACGGCGAAGGTGAAGACCCTGAATTTGAAGTCCCCTATGCGGCGGTCATTTTCACCAATGACGTTCACTGCGGCATTGAGGACGGTTGGGGTTATTCACAGGTTTCCACCTACAAAAAGCTTTTCCAAGAGCTTGGAACCCACACCCTGCTCGTTGATGCGGGCGACCACGTACAGGGCGGCCCGGTCGGCACCCTCAGCCGCGGCGGCTACATCATCGACATTATGAACTTCATCGGTTATGATCTTGCCATCCCCGGCAACCATGAGTTCGACTACGGTATGGATAGATTCTTCGAGCTTGTTGAGCATGCGAACTATCCCTATATCGCATCCAACTTCATGCACTATGAAAACGATGCGCCCACCGAGCCCGTTTTTGATACCTACAAGATGTTTGAGATGGGCGAGCTGAAGGTCGCTTTCGTTGGCATTTCCACCCCCGAGAGCATCACCAAGTCCACCCCCGTCTACTTCCAGAACGAAGAGGGCGAGTACATCTACGGCTTCTGCCAGGATAATACCGGCGACGGCGTTGTTGAGGCTGCTCAGGCGGCTATCGATGCGGCAAGGGCCGAGGGCGCGGAGCGTGTAGTCGTGCTCGGTCACTGCGGTATCGACGAGCAGAGCTCCCCCTGGATGAGCACCGAGATCATTCCGAGGCTCCACGGCATCGATGCCTTCATCGATGGTCACAGCCACAGCACTTTCTGCGAGGTGCTCGAGGATGCGGACGGCAACGAAGTTTACTTCGGTCAGACCGGCACCAAGCTTGCCAACGTCGGCACGCTGATGTTCTATGAGGACGGCAGCATGGAGATGGGCATTTATCCGCCTCCCGAAATCGAAGTTCCCGATCCCGAAACCGTTGAATTCATCGACGCTATCAAGGCTCAGTATGAGGAGCTTCTTGCGGAAGTCATCGCCTACACCCCATATGATCTCACCGTGAACGATCCCGAGACCGGCGAGCGTGCGGTTCGCAGCAAGGAGACCAACCTCGGCGACCTCTGCGCCGATGCGTATAGAACCCTTCTTGGCGCCGATATCGCGTTTGTAAACGGCGGCGGCGTTCGCGCAAACCTCAACGCGGGCGAGTTCACCTTTGGCGACGTGCTCAGCGTTCACCCCTTCGGCAACGAGGCATGCCTTGTTGAAGTAACCGGTCAGCAGATCCTCGATGCGCTCGAGATGGGCTCCCGCGTATGCCCCGATGAAAACGGCGGCTTCCTTCAGGTTTCCGGTCTCACCTATGAGATCCACACCGATATGCCCGCAAACGTTATCGTTGGCGACGACAAGATGTGGCAGGGTCCCGCAGGCATCCCTTATCGAGTTCAGAACGTTATGGTGCAGAACCCCGAGACCCGCGGCTACGAGCCCCTCGATCTTGAGAGGACCTACACCCTTGCTTCCCATAACTATATGCTCAAGAACCAGGGCGACGGCTTTGCAATGTTCGGCACCGACAATGTGAACATCATTCTCGACAGCGTAATGATCGATAACGCGGTGCTCATCAACTACGTTCAGACCATGCCCGGCGGCGAGGTGGACGGCGTTATGTACGACCATATCGTTGAGGGTTATGAGGATCCCCGCGGCGACGGCAGGATCGTGATCGTTGAAAACACCGAGCCCGCTCCCGAGGAGCCCACTCCCGCTCCCGCCGAGCCCACTCCCGCTCCCGCTGAGCCCACTCCCGCTCCCGCCGAGCCTACTCCCGCTCCCGCCGAGCCCACCCCCGCTCCCGGCGATCCCATCGCGCCCGTGCCCCCCACCGGCACCGCTGCGCTTGCCGGCATCGGCTTCACTGCGCTCGTTTCAGGTGCGGCAACCGTTCTGTTCAGGAGAAGGAACGGCAAATAAGCCCATCGGCTGATAAGCTGAAAGCAAATTCAAGAGCTGCCCGCAGATCGCGGACGGCTCTTTTCAATGCCTGCGAAGACGCGGGGAGAGGGGCGAACGAAGGGAAAGAGGAAAAAATGATATTGTAGAAATTGCGATTTTATGGTATAATATTAATTAGGGAGGTCGGCTCGGCGCTTTTTTGCCCGACACCGCCGCCTGCGCAACATACTCCGCAGCGCATTTTTAAGCAGAAAAATATTTTTTGGGCGTTTTAAAAAGAAGCACAAGATATGGTGCCCGCCCGTTTCCCGTAATACAAATCACAAAAATTGACACCCTGCTCAGCCTTGCGAATTCGGCGGTTTTTTGGTATGATAAATACCCGGCGAAAACATGGGGCGCTTTTTTGCCCGTTATCGATATCGCATCTAAGAAACCGCGATCCGCATGAGCCGGCCGGAGCAGAGAACAGGAGGCTCGTTTTGCTTACTACCGCAGTATGGCCCGCGGCGATGGAGCTTTTAAAGCCCCGAATGACCGACGCAAGCTATGAAAACTGGATAAAACCGCTTGAGCCCAAACGCATCGAGGACGGCGCGCTTGTGCTTGTTGCACCCACCGCCATACATCGCGACACACTCTCCCGCTTTTACGGAACGCTCGTAAACGAATGCCTTTGCGCGGCTGCGGGTGAGGCGGCTTCGGTGCGCTTTGTAACGCTCGAGGAGGAGAACGACCGCGAGGTCAAGGAAAAGGAAAAGCCCCGCGCATCCTGCCCCTCGCTGATACCGAAATACACCTTCGATACCTTCGTTCGCGGTGAGTCAAACAGCTTTGCCTATGCCGCCGCGCTCGCGGTTGCGGAGAACCCGTCCCAGGCATATAACCCGCTGTTCATCTACGGCGGAGTGGGTCTTGGAAAAACGCATCTCATGCATGCGATCGGGCACTACATTCAGAACGAGCACCCGAGCTACAAGATCCTCTATACCACCAGCGAGAACTTCACGAATGACCTCGTGCAGTCCATAGAAAAAAAGGACCGCGCCGCCCTGCATGAAAAATACCGCAGTCTGGACGTGCTCCTTATCGACGATATCCAGTTCATCGGCGGCAGGGAGGCCACGGAGCTCGAATTCTTCAACGTTTTCAACGTGCTCCACTCCGCGGGCAAGCAGATAATCATCACTTCGGACAAGCCGCCCAAGGATGTGCCCGTGCTCGAAGAGAGGCTCAGAAGCCGCTTCGGCTGGGGTCTGCCCGTGGATATGCAGCCCCCGGATTACGAAACCCGCCTCGCCATTCTTAGAAGAAAGGCGACGGAGGACGGCATTGTGATCACCGATGACGTGCTTGCGCTGATCGCCGAGCGCGTGAACTCCAATATCCGCGAGCTTGAGGGCTGCCTCAACCGCGCCGTGGCGTATGCCAAGCTCATCAACAAGCCCCTTACGCCCACCGTTGTGGAGGGCATTTTGACCGACTATTTGAGCGGCAGCGAAACGCGCTCCATCTCGGGCGAGCTGATAAAGCGCATCGTGGGCGATTTCTTCGGCGTTACCCCCGCCGAGCTCGAATCCTCGCGGCGCGACCGCAAGTACGCCTATCCGCGCCAGATCGCCATGTATCTCACAAGATCGCTTATCGACAGCTCCTATCAGGAGATCGGAATGACCTACGGCGGCAGGCATTATTCAACCGTTATGCACGCCTGCGAGCAGATCGACGGTCAGCTTCCCACCGATGCGGAGCTGAAAAAGACCGTTGAGGACCTTATCTCAAGGATAAAGAACGGCTGAAAACCGTTTTAGTTAACGCACAGTCCCACACAGTAGCAGGAATACATATAGGAAAGCGGCGGAGCGATGCTCCGCCGCTTTCCGCTTATGCGCATACTTAATAGTTCAGCCGCGAATAATATGCAATAATCGGGGGGCAACCTGTTGACACTATCGGGCGGTGACAATACACACGATCATTAAACAATTTAAAGAGGCTCTCCGTTGAAGCGGGGAGCCGCTTTTGTTATCCGATCTTTGTTTTGAACCGTATTATCAGTGTGCTTCAAGCCCTCATTTCAGCGGCTCAAAATCCTCTGCGCCATGCTTGCAGAGCGGGCAGATAAAGTCCTGGGGCAGCTCGTCGCCCTCGTGGATATAGCCGCAAATCTTGCAAACGAAGCCCTTCTTCTCCGAAGCGGGTGCGGGCTTGGGCTTGATATGCTCGAAATAATAGCTGTAGGTAACGGAGGGCGCGTCCGCATCCAGAACGCCCGCCTCAACGATATCCACGATGAACAGCGTGTGAGTGCCGTAATCGCGGCTCTCGATCACCTTGCAGGATATGAAAGCGTTGGCGTGCTTGGGCAGGTAGATTATGCCGTTTGCGCTGCGCGGTGCGGTGGCGGCGCAGTCGGCGAATTTATCAGTATCGCGGCCGCTTTGGAAGCCGAAATGCTTAAACACCTTGAAGGGAACGTTCTCTGTGAGCACGGAGAGATTGAAAGCGCCTGTCTTTCTTATCATCTCCTCGGTGTAGTTCGCCTTGTTCACGGCGATATTCAGCCTCTTGGGGCTGTCTGTGAGCTGAACGGCTGTGTTGATGATGCAGCCGTTGTCCTTATCGCCGTCACGGGCGGTCAGAACGTACAGACCGTAGGAAAGTTTGAACATGGCGGAATTATCGATCATGCTCTCGTTCACAGCGGGTGCTTCGGCCTCGGGCACCTTCATCGACTCGGCAACCGCATCGGCAAGCGCCTTTATCTGCTCGAGCTGGATGCCGTGCACCGAGGAGCGAATATCCACAAGGTTCTCAATGAAGGTCATATCCTTCATCGGCTCGAGTATCTCGCGCATCAGCTTGCCGCTGGTGGGCGCCCATGAGCCGTTCTGCATGAAGGCAACGGTGCGGTTCTGGATGTTGTGCTCCGCGAGGTCGCGAAGCGCCTCCTCCATGCGAACGAATATGCCCGCGTTGTATGTCGTGGCGGCAAAAATCAGATGGCTGTAGCGGAAGGAAGCCGCGATGATCTCATCGGCGGAAGCCACGGAAACGTCGAAAACCTTGACCTTCACGCCGCGCTGACGGAGCTCGCTTGCAAGGATGTCCGCCGCGTTCGCGGTGTTGCCGTAGACCGAGGAATAGGCGAGCATAACGCCCTTCTCCTCGGGGGTGTAGGTGCTCCAAAGCATGTATTTATCGAGGAATTCGTTGAATTTCGTGCGCCATACGAAGCCGTGCAGCGGGCAGACGATGGCGATATCGACCGTTGCCGCCTTTTTGAGAAGCGCCTGCACCTGGTTGCCGTATTTGCCCACTATATTGGTGTAGTACCTGCGTGCCTCGTCCATATAGTCGCAGGCAAAATCCACCTCGTCCGCGAAGATCGCGCCGTCGAGTGCGCCGAAGGTGCCGAACGCATCCGCGGAGAAGAGAATTTTGTCGGTGCTGTCGTAAGTCACCATGACCTCGGGCCAATGCACCATGCGCGCGCAGATGAACATCAGCTCGTGGCGGCCGGTATTGAGCTTGTCGCCCTCCTTGATCTTCATGAATTTGATCGCGGAAACGTCGCCGAAGTAGTTTGAGATCATCTCGGCGGCAAGGGGGGAGCAAACGACGGTCGCATTCGGATAGCGGCGAAGCAGCTCGCCGAGCGTTGCGGAATGGTCGGGCTCCATGTGCTGAACCACGATATAGTCGAGGCTTCTTTCGCCGAGCTCGTGCTCGAGGTTTTCAAAATAGAGGCCTGAAACGGCGGAATCCACCGTGTCGAAAAGCACGGTTTTTTCATCCGTGAGAAGGTAGGAATTGTAGCTCACGCCGCGCGGCACCTTGTAAACGCCCTCGAAGAGCGAGAGACGGCGGTCGTTTGCGCCGAGCCAAACGAGATCGTCGGTGATCCTTCTTGTGCAGTACATATTGCTTTTTCCTCCGTTTTCGTTATTTATTCTTCGCTCGAATGATATCACTTGAAAGCGATGAATTGATGTGGCAAATGCAACAAAACGGTGTTATATTGCTTGATACACTTGCCCGATTATCGCGATCAAAGCAGTGAATATTCAATCTTCATTATTCACTAAACAGCCTTTTCCTTTCCGCATGCGTTCGCTCCACCTTTTCTATATACGTTGCAATATCCTTGGGATTCGGAACGCGCTCGATGCGTTTTTCTCCATCAAAAACGCGCTTATTCATCGCTCCTGCGCCGTGGGCGAGTATGCTTGATCTATCCTCCATCATGTCGATATTATAGAGGCAGACCTTGTCGGGCAGGGAGTATCCGACGTTTTCCATATTGCCCGCCATGTATTTCTGGCGATACATATAATAGGGCAGCATCCCGAGCTCGAGCGCGCATTTTTCGCCGAGCGCGGTCATTTTTTCAACCGAGGAAACGGGGGGAAGCATATAGTCCCCGAGCCTTTCATGCAGGCGGCTCGAACGCTTTATCGCAAGCGTGTGCACGGTCAGGCAGTCGGGCGCAAGGCTTATGACCTCGTTCAAAGTGCGCTCCATATCTTCTTCCGTTTCCATCGGAAGCCCCGCGATGAGGTCCATGTTGATGGAGTCGAAGCCGATCTCGCGCGCAAGCTGATAGCAGGCGCGAATATCGGCGGCCTTATGGTCGCGGCCAACGAGCGCAAGGGTGCGGTCGTTCATCGTTTGCGGATTAATCGAGATGCGATCCACGCCGTTTTTCTTTAAAACGCGGAGCTTTTCCTCGGTGATCGTGTCTGGTCTTCCCGCCTCGACCGTCAGCTCCGTTTCAGCGGAAAAGCCGTAGGCGTTCGCCGCGTGATCGAGAAGCTCGTCCAGCTCGGATTCGGTCAAAACCGTCGGTGTGCCGCCGCCAAGATACGCCGCGCGAACGCCGAGACCGTGTTCTTGCGCGAGCGCCGCGCCCAGCGTGATATCTTTTTTAAGCGCATCCAGATACGCGCGCATATCGGTCTTTTTCGTGCGAAGCTCGGATGCGAACGAGCAGTAGAGGCAGCGCGTGCGGCAGAAGGGGATGCCGATATACACGTCCACGTCGTTCTTCTGTATGGACGCGATAACGGGGCGCTGCACGGCGACTATGCGCGAAGCGAGGGAAAGCTTATCCTCGCTGACCTCGAATTCCTCGCGCATCAAATTAAGCGCCGCTTCCTCGCCATAGCGCTCGGTAAGATCGCGCAGAAGGCTCGTTGGGCGTATGCCGGTAAGCGACCCCCAGGGGAGGGGTGCTTCGGGGAAGGCCTTTTTCAAAGCGCGGAAGGCGGCTATCTTTATGCATCTCTTCTCAAGCCGCTTTTTTTCAAGCGCCGCGCCGCGCTCGCTAAGCGCCGTTTCCGATCCCGCTTCGATATCGGGCAGGGTATAGGCGTATGAAAAAACGGAGGCGCCGTTGAAATACTCCGCGCTTGCGGAGTACCCGCCGCCGCTTGAAAGCAGGGCGGTGAGCTTTGCTTCGCCCGAAATAAAGCCGTGCTCGTTTATAAGCTCAACTTCCGGCACGGGCGTAAACAGGCGAATGACCTCGCAGACGTCGTTATAGAATTCCTCACGGTTCGTGTGCAGCTTCATATTTTTCGTGGATACCGGCTCAAGGCTCGTTTAAAGCGTAGATAAAGCCAAGCGGCGCTCAGTAAAGGCCGCCGCTCTTCATAAAGGGATTGTGCTTGCGCTCGAATTCGAGCGTTGTTTCATACTCGTGCCCCGGGAAAACGCGATAGTCGCCGGGGAGCGTGAAGAGGTGGAATGCTATGGATTCATACAGGCGCATCCCATCGCCGCCCGCAAGATCGGTGCGCCCAACGCTCAAGCGGAAGAGCGTGTCTCCCGAGAAGATGACCTTCTCGCTCTCGATAACGTAGCAAACGCCGCCGGGCGTGTGCCCCGGGGTGAACACTACCTTGAATTCGAGCCCCGCCGCGGTGAAGGTATCGCCGTCCTTGAGTCTTTTATCCACCTCGCAGGGGGCAACGTGAGTGCCTGCCATATAGGCCAGGCTCGCTTCACCGCCCGAAAGCGCCGCAGAGTCGGCGTTATGGATGAAAACGAGAGCATCTTCCTCCTCCTTGAGCTTGGCAACGCCCATCGTGTGGTCGAAATGCCCGTGGGTAAGCAGGATATGGGTGCAGCGCAGGTTCATTTCGCGCAGCTTTTTTATAACGGGCTTGGATGCCGCGGGGTCGATGACCACGCAGTCCGCAGGGTTTTCCGCGGTGCCGTTTTCGCTGTAAACTATGTATGTATTGGTGCCGAGAGGCCCGGTTGGAAGGCAAAGGATATTCATATTCTTCTCCGAATTTTGTTTAGTGTTAAAACAGCCGCTCGCTGTCCAAAAGTATGGTAACGGGGC
>Ga0256404_1004751_pt1 | contig 25076 bp, 22 predicted proteins | sample RumenRJG_01DNA_FD_185990 | JGI IMG/M metagenome (GOLD analysis project Ga0256404, IMG submission 185990) | Bovine rumen microbial communities from Lethbridge, Alberta, Canada - RJG_01 | ecosystem: Host-associated > Mammals > Digestive system > Stomach > Rumen | place: Canada: Alberta | collected...
TCGTTAATATCAAGAAGAGCAACCTTAGCTCCCTGCTCTGCTAATGTCTTAGCGAACATTGAGCATAGCACTCCACCTGCTCCTGTTACAACTGCTACCTTACCATTAATATCAAGTCCAAAGTCCTGCATTTTATTTCCTCCTTAATTATTGCTTTTCTCAACTGCTTCAAATAATCCATTAATATATGTTGCGCCTAGCGCTCTATCATATAGTCCATATCCTGCTCTTCCTGTCTCGCCCCATATCATTCGTCCATGGTCTGGTCTTACATATCCATCGAAGCCTCCGTCAACAAGAGCCTTGACAATCTCATACATATCAAGACTTCCATCCTTGGACAAATGTCCTGACTCCTCGAAACCGTTATCTAACACCTTAACATTTCTTAGATGAGCAAAATGTATTCTTCCCATCTTAGAATATTTATAAGCCATCTTAACAACATCATTCTTATTAGAACAACCAAGGGAACCTGTACAAAGTGTAATGCCATGGTGCTTGTCATCCTCGAGAGCAAGGAATCTGTCAAGATTCTTCTCATCTGTTATTATTCTTGGAAGACCAAAGATACTCCAGCAAGGATCGTCTTCATGAATTGCCATATTAACATCACATTCACTTGCAACAGGAATTATCCTATGTATAAAATACGCCAAGTTGTCCCACAGCTGATCCTCTGTCATCTCATTATACTCAGATACAACCTGTGCCAACTCCTCAGGAGTATAACTTGCATCCCATCCTGGAAGTGTCAGGTCGGAATCAGACTTAAGAGGGTTAACCTTATCAACCTCCTCCTGATAATATACAAGAGATGTTGAGCCATCCTTGTTGACATGGTCAAGACTCGTTCTTGTCCAATCAAATACAGGCATGAAATTATAGCAGATGCATTTGATTCCTGCCTTGGCAACCCTTCTTATATTCTCACAATAATTATCAATTAATTTGTCGCGAGTTGGCTTTCCTAACTTAATGTCCTCGTGAACTGGAATTGATTCGATTACCTCATATGATAATCCCTTTTCCTTAACCAGCTTCGCCTGCTTGTCGATTGCCTCCTGAGGCCAGACCTCTCCAACTGGAACGTCGTATATTGCAGTTACAATAGAGTCCATGCCTGGGATTTGTGCAATGTTATCGAGAGTTACTTTGTCGTCCTCTCCATACCACCTAAATGAAAGTTTCATAATTGGCTTCCTTTCCTTAATTTAGTGCTATTCTTGCATATCATCACAAGTACCTGTACGCGACTAATAATTATGTATGCATATCGCCACAAGCACCTGTCTTTGACTAAGAATGTCTGCAGACAGGTCTTGTGCACGATATGCTTTGCGTAAGTCATAATCGCTCAGGTCTTGTGCCTGATATGCTTTGCTTAGTTTATATTAGTAAAGGCAACCATTATTCAGAGATGGCTGCTTTACTTAGCTTGTAAACTAATTATAGTACAACAAATGCAAAATGTAATTGCATAATTATTACAAAACATTGCAAAATGTCTACAAGCGTTGTATCATTCAGGGTAAGAAAGTATATTATAAACATAGAGGAAGACTATATGGAAGCAATATTCAATTCATTTTCGTCCAGGCAGATTATGCAAAGCGAGACATTAGAGTTCTTTCATTATAAGGATGTGACAATAGATAAGATTCAGCCACATTCTCATAATCATTTTGAATTCTATTTCTTTCTTGATGGTGATACTAATTACAATGTGGGAAATGAGAAGTTCCATCTTAAGAAGGGAGACTTTCTTATTATTAAGCCCGGAGTATTACATTTCCCAGAGGTAAAATTCACCGACGAAAATAATACCTATGAGCGATTCGTAATATGGGCCAGTGACACATATATAAATGAGCTGTCCATACGAGACGATGGAATCCTCAAGGTGTTCAGTAAGATATCCAAGAAGAACTTGTGCCACTTTCGACCTGACACCAAGAATAAGACAATCATACTTAATATATTAGAGGATATGACATCCGAGATGGATGAGAAAAGTGTGGGATACAAGTTCGCAATTGAATCCTTGTTTATGCAACTTATCATCCGTCTATGTCGGGTAATTAGTATTCGAAATACATTTCGTCAGGAGACAGTTAGCCCCGATTTGTACTCTTCTATTATAAGGTACATTCATTCACATATTAAGGAGCCCCTAAGTATAGACGACTTAAGCTCCCAGTTCTATGTGAGTCGAAGTTACATATCCAAGATTGTTAAGGAGCACTTAAACACATCGGTACATAAATACATCGTCAAGGTCAAGATCGAAAATGCTCTTACGAAAGTAAGACAGGGAACAGCTCTTACAGCAGCTGCTGAGGAATACGGCTTCGATAACTATTCAACATTTTATAGAGAATGCAAGAAGATTTATAAAAAAAGCCCAAAAGAAATCATAAAAGATAATAGCATTAAGGAGGATAATGATGAAATTTGAATTAAAGAAGGATGCAAAATATGATGCTGTTTCATTAGGTGAAATAATGCTCAGGCTCGACCCAGGTGAAGGAAGAATTAGAACCACAAGACAATTCAAAGTATGGGAAGGCGGCGGAGAATACAACGTTGTTCGCGGCCTTAGAAAGTGCTTCGGAATGAACACCGCATGTATCACCAGCTTTGCTGATAACGAAGTGGGAAGGCTCCTTGAGGATCTGATTCTACAAGGCGGGGTTGATACTTCCCTTATTAAATGGCAGCAATATGACGGCATCGGAAGAAGCTGCCGAAATGGTCTTAACTTCACAGAGCGCGGCTTCGGTGTAAGGGGTGCTGTTGGTTGTTCCGACAGAGCCAATACTGCCATCTCGAAGACTTCTGACTATGACTTTGACTATATCTTCGGAGAGCTGGGTGTTAAGTGGCTTCACACTGGCGGCATATATGCTGCCCTGTCTGAGACAACGGCTGATTGTGTTATCAGGGCAATTAAGACTGCCAAGAAATATGGCACTTATGTAAGTTATGATCTTAACTACAGACCTTCAATGTGGTCTGCAATTGGAGGTCTTGATAAGGCAAGAGAAGTTAATAAAGAAATTGCAAAATATGTTGATGTTATGATTGGTAATGAAGAGGACTTTACTGCCTGTCTCGGACTGGAGGTCGAGGGCAACGATGACTCTCTTAAGACTCTTAACATCGATGGCTACAAGGCTATGCTTGAAAATGCTGTTAAGATATACCCTAACTGGAAGGTTGTTGCTACCACCCTTAGAACAGTTAAGACAGCCAGCGTTAATGACTGGTCTGCAATCTGTTACAGCGATGGCAACATATATGAATCTAACAAATACGACAGCTTAGAAATTCTCGACAGAGTTGGGGGCGGTGATTCATTTGCAAGTGGTTTGATCTATGGCCTAATGACAACTGGTGACCCAGCAAAAGCTGTCAACTACGGTGCTGCACATGGAGCTCTTGCAATGACCACACCTGGAGATACTTCTATGGCAAATGTGAAAGAAGTTGAAGCGTTAATGTCTGGTGGTTCTGCCAGAGTTAAACGATAATATGTAGATTAATTCCGTCTGAGGAAATAATGCCTGCGGACTCATACAGAAAATCGTCCTGCAGGCTTATTTCCTCCGACTTAAGTAGAACAACATTAACAATTACCATATGGAGAATAACTATGAAAATAATCACAGACATTAAGGCTATAAATAGAATAGACGATTACTATGAGCTTAAGACTAATAATGCCGACATTAGAATATGGTTTATGACGGATTCTATTATTAGAATAAGAGTTGGTTTTGATGGGGACTTTGATGAGGAGAGCTATAGCCTTGTTACAACTGCCTGGGAAGACAGACTTGATGGTGTTGTTGGCCCTAAGAAGAATAGAATCAAGGTTGCTGAGACAGAGTTATGTGATGAAGAAGACATTGCAACTATTACTAGCAATACTCTTAGCCTTGTAATTCACAAGTCTCCTGCCATTATAGAGGTGTACGATAATGGGGACACACTTGTTCATCGCGACATCCCTAAGCTTGCATATAGATGCGACTCTAATAACAGAAGAATTCATACAAGTGAGATTCAAAAGGGTGACTGCTTCTATGGATTTGGCGAGAAGACAGGTAACATCAACAAGTTCCATCAGCTTCTTACCATGAGCCCTGGTGATACAGTAGGCTATGACCCAATTAACGCTGACAGCTTATATAAGCATATACCTTTCTACATCAAGGCTAATAAGACAAATCAAACTGCCTGCGGTTACTTCTATCATAATATGAGCGAATGCACATTTGACATGGGAAGAAAGCACAGTAACTATTGGAATAGGCACAGCACTTATACTGTTGATAGTGGGGACATCGATTTATTCTTCATGTATGGTCCTACTATAAAGGATGTGGTTAAAGAATACACATTTCTTACAGGTAGAAGCGCAATGCTTCCAAAATACGCCCTTGGTTATCTGGGAAGTTCCATGTATTATTCTGAGCTTAAAGAAAACTGTGATGACAAAATTATCAAATTTCTAGATACTGCAAAAAAAGAAGACATCCCTATTGATGGCTTCCAATTATCTAGTGGCTATACAGCCCAGGATACTTCTGCTGGCGAGAAGCGATGCGTGTTCACATGGAATAAGGAGCGCTTCAAGAACCCTTCTGATTTCTTTAAGGAAGCTAAGAAGCGCGGTGTAATTGTATCACCTAATGTTAAGCCAGGTGTATTGCTTACTCACCCTAATATCGAAGAATTCACATCTAAGGATATGCTTGTCAAGGATTCTGCTGGCGACTCTTATGAGGTTGGAGAATGGTGGGGTGGCGAAGGCGTATTTGCCGACTTTACTAATCCAACATGTCGTCAGGAATGGAAGAAGATGCTTAAGAAAAAAATTATTAATAAAGGCACTCCTTCTATATGGAATGACAACTGTGAGTACGATAGTATTGTTGATAAGGATGCAAGAGTTGACTTCGATGGCAAGGGTTCAACCATTGGTGCATCCAGAAGTATTCAAGCCAACATTATGTGTCAGATAACTAGTGATGCAATTATGGAGGAATACCCTAACACAAGACCTTATATCGTATGTCGTGGTGGGCACAGTGGCATACAGCGAATCGCACAAAGCTGGGCTGGAGATAATAGAACTAGCTGGGATACACTTAAGTATAATCAGGCAACCATTCTTGGAATGTCCCTTAGTGGAGTGAGCAACTACGGTGGTGATATCGGTGGCTTCTATGGCGGCGCTCCTTCACCTGAGTTACTAGTTCGTTGGGTGCAGGCAGGAATATTTATGCCGCGTTTTTCAATCCACTCTGTTAATGCTGATAACACTGTTACAGAACCTTGGATGTACCCAGAGTACACCCACTATATTAGAGATGCAATTAAGTTCAGATATCGTCTATTCCCATATCTATATTCATTGATGGCTGCAAGTCATGAGAATGGTGATATGATTATGAATCCTCTAATGGCAGCGTTTCCTGAGGATGAGAAAACATACGATAGTAGCGACTCCTATGTGCTAGGCAACTCTCTTCTTGTTGCAAATGTATTAGATAAAGGCGCAAATGAATTAGATGTAATGCTGCCAACAGGCTCTAAGTTCTATGAGATGTCATATGAGAAGGGCTGCGTTGAAGCAAATGTATACGAAGGCGGAAATGACATTACTATTCCTGTGGAGCTTGGCACTATACCTCTCTTCTTATTGAGCGGTGCCATTGTTCCTCTTGCTGGAAATGAGCTATCTAACTTGTCACTAGATACACTGACTTCACTTCATATAATATGTGTGGCTGATAAGGATTCGCATTTTACATATTACGAGGATGATGGTGTAAGTCTTGACTACGAAAATGATATGTACCATAAAATGGACATGTCTATCGAGAGCAACATTAAGACAGTTATCAGTTTCTCCAACTCAGGAAAATATAAATCAACCATCGATGATATGGAACTCGAAGTAATATCTAATTACAACTGTCCTATCAATGTAACAAATGATAGTGAGACGATTCCTCATTTCCTAAGAAGAGATGAATATGAAAGTGCTTCTTCTGGTTGGTACTACAACATAGAATGCAAGACAACATTTATCAAGTATCCATATTCACAAGAAGACAATAAAGTCATAATCGACTACGGCGATTTCGATATGTTGGGAATGTAATAAATAGACCTCTAGGTTAATTCCTAGAGGTCTTTCTATGTTATAACTAAGTTATTTATAGTTTGATTTCTACAGTTATAGCTGAGTCAACATGGTCCGCAAACACCTGACCATCTGTCGCGCTTCCCATAATGGAACCATAATGAGTAGGTATTGCAACAGCAGGGCGAATTGTATTAATAAGCTCTGCTGCTTTCTTTGCATCCATTGTATATGTTCCACCAATTGGTACAAGGGCAATATCACATTTGACAGACTTTGCTTCCTTCGTAGCATCAGTGTCACCTGCGACATATATTCTCTTGCCATCGACTGTGAAGATATATCCTACCCAGCCTGCGCCCTTTGTATGAAATGGCTTAAGCGCGTTGTAGGCTGGTATGGTTTCGAATTCTAAGCCCTTGATGTTATATGATTCATTTGCCTTAACAGCCTCTATTGCTGATACTTCAGAAGACAATTCCTTAGCCTTACTAATCATCTTATCTGGAACAATTAATACGCTATCCGTCTTCGCCACCTTACGGATATCCTCTGGTGAAAAATGGTCATAATGATCATGTGTGACGAAGATATAATCAGCATCATGCTTTTCTCCACCAATCCTAAATGGGTCAATATAGATTACTCCAGCTTCTGATTCAATCCTAATACTACTTTGCTCATTTACTGTGATTTTATCTGTCATAATTCACTCCTCCTTGTGTCCAATTTCCCCACTGAAATAATTACTTCTTTAGTATTTGTATATTCATATCCGCTATGCCACTTATTCCTGGCACCGTTGACTTCTCACTATATTGCCAGAAGCTAAACTCGTACGGCGTCTGTGGCTTTGGCTCGTAATCGGCATACCATATAGGATATTCTTGCAGCTTCGTCATATCTAGTTGGAATGCCTCCCAGAGCATATTGCTATATATCATAGGCTTATAACCTGCTGCCTTTACCACCTCATTGAAAGCAATTGTATTCTTCGTAAATTGCTCTGGCGTTACATTATCTGTCCTTGCCACATCATCTAATATATTCTCTGGATCGTAGACAATTGGTAAGTCCAGTCCTCGCCCCTGCAAATGTTCCAGCACAAACCTTGCTTCTTCTCTTGCCTCATCTTCATTAATTGCCTGAGAGAAAAAATATACTCCCACATCAATTCCCGCAGCCTTCGCCTTGGCAATGTTATCATCAAATCGAACGTCTGCCTTGATAACTCCTGACTCGCCATAACCTCTATAGCCAATCCTTATAAATGCGAAATCGATTCCTGAATTCTTAACCTCCTGCCAGTTAATATCACCCTGATGCTCTGATACATCAACACCAAGCCTTGATGTGTAAGTTCCGTCATCATAACGCATTTTCCCTGATACAGATACGAACTTATTCTTGTCATATGGATTCTTAGGAACGCCAGGATTGATTATGGTCTGATACCAATTGCCATGGGCATCTACGAAGGTAAGGACCTCATCCTTATTAGACTCACTATTATTCTCCTTATTATCAGAGCTGCCATCCCCACTGCCACGTCCAATTATCATATACAAGGCAACCCCTAGCGCTGCCACCAACACAACCACAATTATTGTTATAATAATTCTTTTCTTCATTATTTCCCCTTGCATATATTATGTAACATATATTTTATTGTATAACCTAGATGATATCAAATCTATAATAACTTTTTCTACAATTTGTCCACAAATAATATTCATTTCCCAACATATTGTAATTTTTCTTGCATTTTACAACAACATCGTGTATAATTGTTAGGAATTTGTTGTTGAACACCCTGTTACTATAATAAGGAGTTATTCATGAACATGGAATATGATTTCGTACCAGCACCGACTGATGCGAAAGAATTCGAGCAGTGGCGTAAAGAACAAGCAAAGATTATTGAAGAACTTCATAGAGATCTTAACACCACTAAGACACTTATAGACAGAGCACAGCAAGAGCTTGAGGTTCAATGTGAGAAGCTTGAGCAGGAGAAAAAGACTGAGCGAGATAGAATGGCCCGCGAGAAGAACCTCTTCGATATGAAATGGAAGGTTCTTGAATCAGAGACTCAAAAACTTGCTGACGACAAGCAGAAATTCGAAAGAGAGAAGGCTTTCTATTCGAAAGTTCTCAAATTCAACGAAGAGAATCCTTCACATGAAGGCGCTGAACAAATCACTAATGCACAAATCTTCTTCATTGGTGTTGGTTCTGAGAAATCTCTCAAGAAGCGCTATAAAGATTTACTTAAGATTTATCATCCTGATAACCTAGGCGGCGACACAGGAACAATTCAAGAGATTAATCGTGAATATGATGAGCTTTGCAAAAAAATGCAAGTAGCTAATTAGAATTATTATTAATCCCCCGAGCTAATTTGATTTTTCTTCCTAATTAGCGAGGGGGATTTTTTTGAGGAAAATACTTATGGACACATCACAGTTTAAAAAAGGAATAGCTGCAGGACTTCCTATTGGACTAGGGTACCTATCGGTATCATTTACATTTGGCATAATGGCGGTATCTGCGGGCCTTACCTGGTGGCAGGCACTCCTAATATCAATGCTCAATTTAACATCCGCAGGACAGTTAGCAGGCATCAACATAATGATTCATCCAATGCAATATATTGAGATGCTTATTGCACAGGTGACAATCAACATCCGTTATTCATTCATGTCAGTTTCACTCTCACAGAAGACAGATGACTCCATTAAGGCAAAGGACAGATGGCTTCTTGGAGCATTTGTTACAGATGAAATATTCGGCGTCGCCGTAACGGAGAAGTCTGTTAATAAATATTTCTTCTGGGGCCTTACCATCCTGCCTTACATAGGATGGGCAAGTGGAACGCTAATCGGCGCCCTTCTTGGAAATGTGTTACCAGACATAATCCTTAATTCACTTAACATTGCATTATACGCTATGTTCATTGCAATCGTTATTCCAGAAGCAAAGAAATCCGTTGCAATAACTGTTGTATCGCTAATAGCTGTTGGGCTAAGCTGTATGTTCTACTTCGTACCAATGCTAAGCAACATATCCAGCGGAATCACCATTTGCATCTGTGCAATTGTTGCAACAGGCATAGGCGCAGTCTTCTTCCCTATAAAAGAAGACGATCCCCTCGAAACTGTAGAAACCAAAGAATAAATAGGAGTCACAATATGGATAACATTCAATTCTTTATATACTTAGCAATAATGGCTATTTCTACTTACCTTATACGTGCCATTCCATTTGCACTTGCAAGTAAGAAAATAGAAAACACATTTATAAAATCATTCCTCTGCTACATACCTTATGCGGTACTTGCAGCAATGACCTTCCCGGCAGTTTTTTATGCAACCAAAAACCCTGTCTCAGCCACTGTGGGAGTCATTATAGCATTCATCCTCGCCCTATTTAAGAGAGGACTTATGACCGTTGCTGTAGCTGCATGCGCTGGAGTTTTTGTAACTGAAATCGTGCTAAGATATGTCTTGCCCTTTTGATTTATAATATTCTTCGAAGAGATTGTTTGCAGCTTCCTGTGTCTGTTGACTAATCGATGGAAGACCACCTAGCTTTTCAGCTGCCTGGTTAATGCCTTTATTTATGGCTTCCTGCATCTTCTTCATTTTCTCAACATCATCGCCAGCAAGGGCACTTGCGAAATCAAAAAGTCTCTGAGAAGTCTGCTTAACACCCCAGTAACCATCTTCTGAAATTGATTCCTGCGCCTTTCTCCTGGCTTCCTCTGTTACTGTACCGCCAAAGGCAGAGAAGCCATCAGCTGTCTTTTGCTTGTCTGCCTGAGTATTCATCATTTCCCTTACCATATTAATAAGAGACTGTCTGTTGTCAGCTTCTGCTTTCTTCATCTGCTCCACTATGGCCGCTCTGTCTGTTGAAGACTTTTTGTTTATCTCGTAGGTTGCCTTATTAGATGATACATTAGCCGACTTCTCATAAACTACTGCTGTGTCAGCATTTGTCTTGCCTGTTGTATTAGCATTTTCTGGTTTTACTTCTTCTTTTGTATTATTTACCTTTGAAATGTCATAGTATTTATTTACATTAGAATTATATCCATTTATCTCTAAACTCATTGCAATTCCTCCTCTCTATATCTGCCCATATAACTGCGATACAATGTCCGATGTATTAGTATAAGAACCCGTAGCCGAAAAGCCACTTGTTGAATTATTCTGTGTCGTCGAGTAATAGTTAACAAGTCTTGCATTTGTCTCTATTGAAGAGGCATGGGATGAGTAAATTATGCATCTTCGGATATATCGGAGTAATATGCCCTTTTACAACATTGTCAAGCCTCACAAGCCTTGTAAATAAAGGCTTGTGCATATACACTGCGATTTACAACTATTCCGCAAGCATCTTTACAAGCAAAAATATAACAGGATACGCATAAATGTACACAATTCCTTTATGCAAAAATCCGTGCTCCCATGTCGCCCGCTCCGACTTCGTCAGAAAGTAAATTCGTACTGCGTATCCTTATGTACTTTTTACTCCAGTGGAGTAAAAGTTACTCTAAAAAACATCACACCCACTTGTGGTCAGACTGACCACAAGTTCTACAAACAAAAATGACTTCTGGTCCACTGGGCCAAAAGTCATTCTCGAATTAATCCTATTCAACTTGTGCTCCAGTGGAGCAGAAGCGATAATATAGCTCATATCACTACAAAAAATTACATATAACTTCTATCTACTGATGAAAAAAACAATTCAATGTCTCGATAAAACCCTTTATTTCCAAACAAATCATATTTACGTATTTTATCATTTAAAACATTATTGTACTTTTCATCAGAAAATTCATTTTCCTTAGATATTGTAAAGCACCCATCTCGATTAAAAACCAAAAAACATTTCTTTTTGCTTCCATCAACATATTCCACATATAATTCCTCGGTTTGAATATATTGTTCAAAACTCTCTAAAAAATTATTAGCATCATATATTTCATCATTTATTTTTACACAAAAATCTGTACATCCAATTTGTTTTAAATAATTATCCATCCGCTGCACAAACTTTCCAGTTTCATAAAACAAAAAAACTTTTGATAAACATAAGAATATTTTTTTAATCTCATATGCATCCCTTCCAGTAATTACAGCTCTTGTTGTAAAATGTGCACTTGCATTCCTCTTACTTTGGATGGTATTATCTATCAAGTTTTTAAAAGTTTTATCAGTTTGTTTTTCAATATAAGCCGTCACGTCATCATTAAATTTCCAAATAGCTTTCAATTGACTTGCCGTATATGACGAAGGCGTTTGAAACCATTTTTCATGAACATTATCAGCAATATCTAATTCTCGTAACAAAAAACGTAACGTTCTCCACGCTATCCATGAATCCAACAAAATCCATCCATATGAGGATAATGACTCTTGCAATGATGGTTCTTCCTGATCCGCAACGTTTTGATAAATAGCAACTATTCGTGGTTCAATGTTATTTATCTGTCCATCCAATCTATGCATCAAAATCACCTGCAAAATACTTTATTCCAGCATCAATTCTATCATATGCAGATTGAACAGATGATGTTCTTCTAGCTTGAAAGAGTTCAGAGAATTTTTGATCACCGATTTTATCTTTCCAACATCTAATTATCTCAGGCAACTTTTCTGTATTTATATCTTTTCCAAGCTTTAATATTCTATAAGTTAATCCTACCCAAATTGCCTCTAAATATGTTTGTGTAGGTCTTGTATATGGTTGTAATAACTCAATATCCAATGCATATATTATTTCAAAAGCGGCTTCAAACGCCTCTTGAAATTCAGCCTCGCTATGATAGTTTATACTCTGAAGTTTTCTTTTTGGAGCATCAAAGTCTTTTTGAGCATCAAAAAACTCATCTATCATGACTCTCGTTGAAGATCCAGAAAACCCCTCATCATAACTAAAATAATATGCATAGAACTTCAATAGTAACTCCTGTATTTTAGAATAATTATTGTTTTTTCTTTGCGCATCAGTCCTTAGAAACTTCCATTTTTCAAATCGACTATCCTGAGCCATGTTAAAGATATATTTTGCTAATGGTCCATATGAAACCGCCATTCTTATTTCTTGCGCTTTTAACATCACTCCACCGGTATTAATTCTCTGAAAAGCTAAATACATGGACGATTGACCATCATCTGGAGCCAATTGTCTCATTAGTGTAATATTAAGAAGTGCATCCTCTAATCGGTCTCTATCTTCATCTTCTAATTCGTCAAAAGATAAACCTTTCCATTTAGGATGTATATTTCCTACTAATGCAAATTTTTTGTCTCCATAACTTTTCTTTTCAATATAAGAATACAATGAATTTAAACGTTGCTGTCCATCAACTACTAAATATCGCGAATTATCTATGTCATCATAAAAAAACATAGATGGAACTGGTAACCCTCTCAATATAGAATCTACAAATTCTGAAGCTTTTCTCATATTCCACACATAAGAACGCTGAAATTCAGGTATAATAAGCTTTTTCCCCCACCATTTCATTAATGTTGAAAGATTATAAGTGTTATAAAAAACAGCAATGTCATATGCCATCAATTTATTATCATCTATCACCTCATCAACTTCTACTTCTTCACTACATTCTAATTCTGTCTCATTAATAATTTCTTCAATATTATCCATATTCCAACCACCTTATTTAAAAACAATCCATATTATTCAGCTTCAATAATTCTATTCAATTCCCTCTCCATATCCTTAATCAAATTTACTACCAACGCATTTCCCATCATAAATCTACGCTTATTTGTTGGCATCTCGACCACTTCACCATTCACATCACAATACTGTGTATGCCCTGTTGGAAAGCCCTGGATTCTTTCTGTTTCTTCTGCTGTCAGAAGTCTAATATTTCCAGTCTTCTTATCTTTAACTATATGCGTTGTTCTGCTAAATGATCCTTCTGATGTGAGCATTGTTCTTGCTGGTTTATCCTCTGCATCAATCAACGGAATAGCTCCTTCAGAAAACAAATATTCATGCCCATTTGCTGCCTTTCTAGGAAGTTTTTTTGCACCTTTCAAGTACTGCCATGTCTGACGTTTTTCTTTTGGCAATCTTTCTAGCGACTCATCACTGTGTGTGATTTCTGGATATGTATAATAAAGCTTTTCTTCTGGTATAAAGTACTTCTCGTCTACATCACCAGTATCCATAATGTCACCAAGAGTTATTTGCTTTCCATCATATGAAGGCACAGTCTTTACTGTATATACAATACCATCACGCATCACACCACTGTTTTCAAACGTAAACTTAAAGTGTGCTGATAAATCACCGATTCCCTTTGGAAGCTTTTCTATTTTTATCTTTTTAGCATCCATAACCTCAACTGGAAATGTCTTTGCAAAGAATCCTTCTGAGAATATCTGTTTACCTATGCTTGTTCTATGTAATTCAGCACCATACTCTGCAATATAGTTAATGGAATTTGTCATTTCCTTTGCATACTTCAAATCATTCTTATAAGCAAAAATAAATGTTCTACGACGTCTCTGCTGATAACCATATTCGGCAGCATTTATAACACGCCATTCCACTGTATATCCTTCATCTCGGAAGCATGCAAGAATGATTCCAAAATCTCTACCTCTCTGGCTTGCCGGAGATTTAATCAAACGATCCACATTCTCAAGCAAAACAAACGGAGGCTTCTTTTCTTCAAGAATTTCTCTAATAGACCACCAAAGGACACCCTTTTTACCTTCAAGACCCTTTGATGTAGAAAGAGTGGAAGCAACCGAATAATCCTGGCAAGGAAATCCTCCGACGAGTAATGAGAAATCCGGAAGCGCTGACTTGTCTACTTCCTCAATATTCCAATTTGTAGTATCTTCACCATTTTTATCGAGACATGTTCCAAAATGATATTTATAGCAATCATGAGCATACTGCGTTTTCTTCTCAGCTGGTTCCCACTGGCTGTACCATACAGTTTGCCATTTTTCTTTTGCGTTATTCTCTGGAGAATACACAACATTTTCATTTATATCATTTAATCCGCAACGAAATCCTCCGACTCCCGCGAATAATTCACATACTGTTCTTTCCAACGATATTTACTCCTTTTAAAACCTCACAGCTTCTATTATATCAGTCGATTGGCGTTTGATCAACTCTTTTTTCATTTTACCTCTAACAAAATCTTTAATATAAAATTTTCTGTACTAATAGAAAATTCGTCCATTTTCTAAGTTTTTTAGATAATAACAATTATTTGCATATTCTAAATTTGGATGGATACATTTTCTTTGTCTAGAGCATTCCTTATATCTAGCACAACACCCAAACGAACCGTAAGATTTGTCGTATAAACCTTCCATATCTTTATTATCATCCTCTAATAAATTCTCAATTTGTTTCAAAATATAGGTGTTATTAACCCAAAAGCTTTGAGTTGTCATATATTCACCACTTGGCAATACATTAGCATCTCTATCAACATTTCCATATTCTTCGCCGTTATTAAATCGATATGCTGCTTTTTGCGCATGAGGTCTTACATGGATTATTTCTGTTTCACTCTTATTAGGAAGATTATTCTCAAAACTAATTTTTCCCTGAGAATCAATTTTTTTAGTGAACATAACTCCATATTGAATTATACGTTTATATACTTCCCACTCCTGACGCACTACAACATCTAAATCATGGTATGGCATATTCCATAGTAAACAGCCTTTTACACGATACACATCTCCATCTTTCTTCCAAACAAAGAAGAAAAACCGTGTCTCGTCAAAATAATCATGCAAAGTAGATTCATCATATTCTTCCTGCACCAAATCCATAAACTTAAACGGGGGAAAGGACATATTCTCTACGATTTTATTGTTCTCTTCAACACGTATAGTCTTAACCTTGATATTGGCCTTTTCAAACTCATCAGCATGTTCATCTCTAATACCAAGAATTTTCCATGCCAGGTCATTCCACTGAGCCTTGTTATTATTATACTCTCGACCAAACTTTTCACAAAGTTCTTTATCAGACATGCCAACATATCTACTAACTATGTCAGTAAGAATTTCTTCGAAGGACTTCTCCTTAAGGACTGATGAATCCTTAAGAATTGAGTTATCGCCAGTATCCCCGGCAATATAATGGTTAAGAACATACGTCATGTATGAATTCTTAAAACAAAAAGCGCGTTTTCTTGCTGGAATCCTATCTCCGTAATATTGAGGAACTGTACTCTTCTCAGCATTAGCCCCTTTGGTACAAGCACCAAGGTACATAGTATCACCCTCAGAAAGCTCATGTGCACGTCCAGCCTGTATCTTACTAATAATAAGTGCATAATCACGCTTAATTATCTCTAAATCCGCTTCTGGAGGCGTAAACATTCGAACATAGCCAATCTTATATAACAGATTACTTTCAAGCTGTTTATTTCGCCAATAATAAATAAGCAATATCAAACGCATCTTGTTCCATGCATGTGATTTATAAAAATCCAATTCAACAGGCTCATCATAACTAATCATCGTTAAAACAAGGCGTTCACCTGCACGCAGTTCACCTTTTTTTGTATATTCATATGGCGTAGTTTTTAATTCAACACCAGCCTCTGGGAAGTCTGCTTCTTGCTCAGAATTGGCTTTATAGCCAAAATAAACCTCTTCAAGAAGATTTCCTAAGCCACCTTTACGGAATTTATTAGCATAGGCCATTACTGCATCACTTGGCAGATTCCCCTTTGATTGAACTACCTCAAAAAAGGTTTTATTCTCAAGTTGAACTGCATATCTTTCTATACTATTTGCATCTGATGGATTATATCCAAGATTTACATCAAACACTATACCATCTCCTATATCTTCGCATAACCATCCTCTGATATTAAGAATGTAGCTTTCGCCGCTCTCTTAATAAGTTCTTTTTTTACAACAGCATTAATAGGTTTTTCTGCTAGTCTACCGGAATACATAATTTTAATCTTATCATCAATGTCTTTAGCAACATTTTCTTCACTATTTTTTAGACCATTCCGCATATTTTTTGCATATGCAAGTAAATATTCCTTATTAAGTCCATGTTTTTCAACTTCAATACGTAATTTACGTTTTTCTACAAGCATAGCTTCTACAATAGTAAAATCATAGCTCGATAATTTTCCAATATCCTTTCTAATCCATTGCTTATCAATTTTCTCACATTTAATATTCGGCCATATTAACATATAATATTCCGTAGCGAGCGAATCATTTAAAAACCATCCTTTTACAGGTTCTAAATGCCCCCTCTGAATTGAGTCAATCTCAAATGCAAACGTAGGAATCATCGCGTTGCTATAATAAAGAGATGCTTTTTCATCTATCAAAAATTTGTGTTCACCAGCTATTATTTCAACATCAATACCATCTAACTGGCTTTGACGATCAATTTTCCGTTCAAATTTCACCTTATTTCCTTGTAAATCATATAATTTAGAATAAAAACATCTATCCATGAAATCAGCCAACTGTTTTTCAGCTTTCATATCATTATTTCTAAATGAATCAATCAACACGCTTCTCCTATCATATCACTAGTTTTTTAAAATCATCTTTACCAATTCTAATACCAGATGCATCCAATCTATCTGCTCTTTCATAGTATATTTTATCAAGTACAGTATTCTTTTCCGTTTCAACTCCATAATGTAATAATCTATGACATATCGGACACAAGCAAACAACATTAGCGTATACATCCAAACTATGATCAAATTTATCCTGATATTTCATTGATACAGCGTGATTCCCTTCCATATATGGATGCCCTGTACTTTTAGCCGTAAATGTAACATGTGAATCATCGAACTCACATCGATAACCTGCTGATTCAATAGATTGAAGTTTTATAATTGAAGATCTAGCATGTGCTGAAATTTCTCGTACTTTTTACTTGATACTGGAAGCTCTATATCCAATAATTGAATCTTATCATTTCTAATTCGCCTATGTCCTGTATCTCATATATAGTTTCTTCTATTTTTTCTCTATCTACGAGCATCTTAGAAATCTTTCTAAGCGCTTGAGTATAATGACCAACAGATGAATAGGATTATAATCATTGAATTTAACTCCTTATTATTCCAAGTTATTCCCTATAATGTGCGCGTAAACGAGCAAGATTTTGAGGATTACAAGTCCAAGCTATTCTCATTCAAAAGAAAATCATAAAGGTTTATTGTCACAATCCCATTTTCATCCCTTTGAGGTTTTGTTATGTCCTTAACTATAATAATCTTCTTAAACGAATCATGTACATTAAGCAGGGGGGCTTTCTCTTGTTTCACTTTATCTTCATCAGGAAGACTAAACGCAGACTGAAGATAATATTTTTTACTTCCAAGAGTAGCTATAAAGTCTATTTCAAGTTGTACTCTTTCACGCTTTCCATCCTCTGTCAATCGTCTTATTGGAACAACACCAACATCAACTTGATAACCTCTCGCTTTAAGTTCATTAAAAACAACATTTTCCATCAAATGTGTTTCTTCAACCTGTCGAAAGCCTAATCTTGCATTTCTTAATCCTACATCCTCAAAATAATATTTAAGCGGCGTACCAATATATTTTCGCCCCTTTACATCATATCTATTTGCTTCCGAAACAAGAAATGCATCTTCGATGTATTCAATGTAATTTTTGATTGTATTTAACGATATATCCGATTGCAATTGACTTTTAAAGGTCGCCTCTATTTTCGAAGGATTATTTAACGAACCTACAGCCGATGCAAGTACATTGATCAAATCATTAAGTTCGTTGATTTTTTCGATATTGTGCCGTTCTGTAATATCCTTTATGTATGTTTCCTGAAACAAGTTTTGTAAATATGTTACTTTCTGTTCATCAGTTTTCATACTTACAGTTAAGGGTAAACCACCATATAAAACATACTCTGCCCATCCATGATATACATCGCCTTCGTAAACCTGCATAAATTCCTTAAACGTGAGTGGAAATACATGGATTTCGTCACCTCTGCCTCTGAATTCTGTAATAATATCTTTTGATAGAAACTTGGAGTTACTTCCAGTTACATAAATGTCTGCATTAGAAATATGAAGTAATGAATTTAACACTTCCTCAAAATCATCCAATAATTGAACCTCATCTAACAAAATGTAATAATCCTTATCATCTGTAATTAGGCTCTCAATGTAGTCCAAAATCACATCCGGATTTCTATATTTCTTATTTTTTCTGTCATCCAGTTCAATCTTTATTATATGATCTTCTGCCACACCTTCGGATTTCAAATAGTCATTAAAAATATTAAAAACCAAATATGATTTTCCACTTCTACGGATTCCGGTTATAACCTTTATCATACCATTGTGCATACGATTAATTATATCGTTAAGATATTTGTCTCTTTTGATATACATATAAATCTCCCTTTGACATTTTGTGGGTTTTGTACCACTTTATATCATTTATTATATGTCTAATTTTTTACAATATCAAGCATAGTTTTGACAATTTGTGACCACGCGCCCATTTTTTGTCAAGTTTCAAACATATAAGGATACGATGTAACAACGTAATTCCTTTCATAATCGAGCATTCCATAGATCTTCTCTGACACTCCGTAAGCCCTCTCTCCTTTATTTCGTCTAACACTTTTTCTCCTCGTACGATAGTGCTATATAGTATTTCATCACTTTCTTATATAATGCAAGAAAACTCTAACGATGATATTATTATATCATGAAAGAGTCTTCTCATTAATCTAAGATTTCCGGTTTCCTTAGATGTATTCAGTTTTGTCCTACGCCTTTGGACTTATAATATTCTTCGAAGAGATTGTTTGCAGCTTCCTGTGTCTGTTGACTAATTGATGGAAGACCACCTAGCTTTTCAGCTGCCTGGTTAATGCCTTTATTCATGGCTTCCTGCATCTTCTTCATTTTCTCAACATCATCGCCGGCAAGAGCACTTGCAAAATCGAAAAGTCTCTGAGAAGTCTGCTTAATACCCCAATAACCATCTTCTGAAATGGATTCCTGAGCCTTTCTCCTAGCTTCCTCCGTTACTGTGCCACCAAACGCAGAAAAGCCATCAGCTGTCTTTTGCTTGCCAGCCTGAGTATTCATCATTTCCCTTACCATATTGATAAGAGACTGTCTGTTATCAGCTTCTGCTTTCTTCATCTGCTCCACTATGGCCGCTCTGTCTGTTGAAGACTTTTTGTTTATCTCATAAGTCGCCTTATTAGATGATACATTAGCTGACTTCTCATAAACTACTGCTGTGTCAGCATTTGTCTTGCCTGTTGTATTAGCATTTTCTGGTTTTACTTCTTCTTTTGTATTATTTACCTTTGAAACGTCATAATATGTATTCACATTTGAATTATATCCATTTATTTCCATACTCATTGTAATTCCTCCTCTCTATATCTGCCCATATAACTGCGACACAATATCCGATGTATTTGTATAAGAGCCTGTAGCCGAATAGCCACTTGTTGAATTATTCTGTGTCGTCGAGTAGTAATTAACAAGTCTTGCATTTGTCTCTATTGATGAAGCATAGCTTGTTAGGTTAGTCTTAATCTTGTCCTGCGCTGCATTATCGAACACAGACTTATTAAGAGAAAGCTTTCCCTCACTTCCAACTGTAACTCCTATCTCGGCTAAGGATTTCGTATACTGAGCCGTCTTCTGAAGAAGCGTTGTAAGATTAGAATTAACACCTGACACACCGCTTTTCTTAGCTGCTTCAATTGTTTTATTATAGAACTCTACGAACTTACCAAGCTCTGCCTTCACTCCATCCCTGTTAAATACTGCATCACCGCTAGCATTATTCGTAGTATACAAGTCAGCCCCTTTGAGACTTTCTATACTTTCCATAAGACTCTTTGAATTTGAAACTGTTGCAACAGTTGTGGTGCTCGAATCAATTTTCCCAGAACTAGTTGCACTATCAGCTATCCTGTTAAGCCTACTTGCAATCTTCGAGCCGTAGCTTAAAGCAGCATTTCCGTCAAAGGCATTCTTAACCGTATCAAGCTCTATGGTCTTAAACTTCTTTGCGTCAAATGCTAATGTACCATCATGGTTCATAGTTATGCCAAGCTCACCTAGTGCCTCCACACTCTCCTTTGTGGCTCCCATGGCACCTGCCACATTAGAAGTCATATTCATATTAGTCGACTTCTTGGCAGTTGTAACCGCATCGTTATAAGCACTAACATAAGACTTAAGAGCATTTTCAACTTTACTTCTTGCGTCAAGACCATTCTCCGTATCCTTATACGTATTCTCGCTTTGTAATGTTCCAAGGGCATTTTTAAATGTTGATACTGACGTAGACAACTTAGAATTAGCCGCGCTTACTTCCTTCGATTCCTTCGGATTACGCCTTTCCTCGATAATCTCGTCAAGCACATTCTTAGACCTAGAAGAACTACTTCCACGTGATATAGAAGAGCTTTGTTCTCCGTAATAAGATTTCATTAATTTGCCATAGCTACCACTTCGTATGGCGCTATAGTCACCTAGCATTCCTGCTAGTCCGCTCGTATTACCGAACATAGAATTACTGTCCATCCAACTCATAGTTTAACCTCCTTGTTTTATAGTGGAACTCCATTTCCTCACAAAAGTGTCCTCTTGTACTATTATTATCGCCCCTAAATCCCACTATGAAAAGGTGTATGTAGTGAATAGTACTGATATTGATGTGAATGGTATATAACTACTCAGGTAGCATTAGCATTGCTGTAAGAATCACTATATCATTGTCTTGCTCGAGCTTAATTGTTCCATAGTATTTCTCTGTAATTCTTCTCATATTAAGAATGCCAAATCCATGTCTTTTTGTGTCACTTTTTGTAGTCACAGGGAGATTCGTATGGGAGTCATAGACTAGCTTTCCTGCATATGTGTTTTTTACTTGTATAAGATATGCGTTATTGTTCGTCCATGCACTAACTTCTATCTTAGGGTTATCACTGCACGCCGCTGCTCGAATAGCATTTGACAAGGCATTACTTAATATAATTCCTATATCTATTGATTCGACCTTAGCGCTTTCAGGATAATGAAAATGCGATATAAACTCTACCCCTGCATCCTCAGCCTCTCGCATCTTCTCAGAGATTACAATATCAGTAACCGGGTTACCTGTTTTGGCACTTATCTTAAGATTGGGAAATCCATTCTGCCATTCATTAAGATATTCAATAGCTTTGTCGTTTTCAGACTGTTCAAGGAGATTGCCAAGTATCATAATATGATTGTTAACATCGTGCCTTATACCTCTAATGTCAGAATATACATTTTCCATAGAATGCACATGCTCCGATAATTCCTCCATCTGCTTAGATACAAGAGCATTCTGCATTGCTTCTTCCTCCTGTCTCTTAATCTCCTGATAAGAGTACACAACAGTAATGGATGCAAGAAATGCAACAATTCCAAAAATAGCACGCACCACATCATAGACTGGGTAACTACTTCTTATGTACTCACCAAGTGCCTTCGCATATGCATCTGACAGGAAAGAACAAATCCAATATCCAATAATAATTGCAACATAGGGTGATACTATAAGCGAAAGCTCACGCCACTGCATTTGCTCTCCTTTTCTCTTGTATATTTTCCGAAGATAAACATTTCCAGGAACAAAATAACATTTTCAATGAGCAGGAGCAGAACCAAAGCAACAATAAAAAGTACAAACTGCTTGTTCAAGTCACTCTCTTCTTGTAAATATGTAAAGTTGCTGATTAACGTCCATGGAAGAGCCGATACCGCATCAGATATCCAACAAAACATATATACCGTTACTGATAGGAATATCTTCTGTGGGACATTTCTCCTGTCCAATAAAACGGACACGGTACATAGTATTACAACCCCTATTATATATGCCACATCTCCAGGCATTGCTACTGGCATGACATATAGAACCGACATAGTGGCGAAGAATACTGTCCCTAGTATAATGGCTGACATCCTTTTTACTACAAACGGGGTATAGAATCTCGCCACTAATACTCCACTAATTAGAAGCCCGACGATAACAGATATTGTATTTGCAACTGCCCACATTTCATCCATACTCATTTGCCTATCCCCCTACGACTGTATTCCATATACGCATTTAGAAAGTCATCGTATAGTCTTCTTGAAATAGACAACTCATCTCCATTAATCATTCTAAGAGTTGTCCTGTCATATCGCGCTACATACCTCATGTTCACGAGATACGACCTGTGTATTCGAAAAAAGTCTTCGCCCACAAGCTTCTCTAGGGCAGACAGTTGACCATAATATTCTATATTCTCTTTTTTCATATGAAGGATTGTTTTGCGATTATATACTTCCGCATATATTAGCGATGATAGACCGACACGTATGTGAGATGTGCCTGATTGAATATTGATATAATTGTTTTTATCGAATGGAGTACTCTTTCGACGAGATAGTTCCTTGATAGCATTATCAAGAACGCTCTTAAGCTTATTGTCCTCTACTGGCTTGACTAAGAAATGAAAGGGTTGAACATCAAAAGAATTAAAGACCTCCTCTTCTTCTCCCGTAATAAATATTATTATATTATAAAAGTTACGATTACGAAGCTCCTTCGCAGCTTCTATTCCGCTTATGTCTGGCATCTTGATATCAAGAAGCAGAATGTCCAGAAAGGCTTTTTCATCAAGAAGTTCTTTTCCGGATGTATAAGATATAGTCTCAACATCCGGAAAGAGTTTCTTAACCTTACCAATTAGCATTTCACATATTTTTACTTCATCATCACATATTGCAATTCGCATAACATTCTCCCAAAAAAGTATACTTTAATAATATATCGTATATCATACTACACTTTGGAAGTTTATTGATGTGAATGGTTGATTATTTGATGTGAGTGGTAAGTCCGCCTTTACAGCGAATTTGCCTCCATATACTTTCTATGACTTTCAAGAAGCCTATTGTTATACTCTTCCTGCAATTCTTTTCTCTCCGTGCGATGCTTCTCAATTTGTTCTTCCATTATCTTCTTTCTGGCAGCCTTCCTGGCTCTTATAGCCTCCCTCTCGGCTCTCTTGGCGCGAGCATTTAGTGCCCTATTAGAAGATGAATTATTGTTTAGATCTACCATAAGAGCTCCATACGCATTTTCATCATTCTCACTAAGCGACTCGCTATCATCACCCATTGCAAGATCCACGTGCTGAATTGTTCCGACTGTTCCTGATTCATGTAGAAATATTCCAGATGATCTAATTACTGCATCTACATTACCCATCCCATTAGAAAGTGTAAATTCGCTATCCTGTTCTCCAAGAAATATTGCACCAACATCGGCTTCCTTAAGATTAACAAGTACGTCATTTCCATTTTCATCCTTATACCAGACCTTTAACTTGCTAAACACTTCATCGTTCTCATCTATCCAACCATTACCATCACTATCATATTCTCGTAAATCCTTAAAACCATCACCGGATTTTGTTCCGAACAATTCGTTTCCATCATTTATTTTTCCATCTTCGTTTTTATCAAGTGCAAGAAATGCCGAGCCTCTTGTTGGCATTGATATACTATCTTCTTTTCCATCAGAATCCAAATCAAATTTGAACTTTTGGCTCGATACCTTCGCAGAGTCTGTTCCCACATTTATAACAAGAGGATCAAATAGCGCATTCTGCATTGCAGGAATCTGAATACTCATGTGTTGCATAAACTGTCTTGACATGGAAATATTGATTCCGAAATCTATTTCTCTTCCGTCATCTGTTATAGCTGTTCCCTTTGCTGAAAATGATGTGGATTCGCTCTCCTGATATGTAAGAAGCTGCTGCATATATCCACTTCCTGTACTGAAAACACCACCACTCATAAGGCGTTGAAGCACTGACCCCAACACACTATATGAAAAGTTATTAGGTTTTCCTGTTTCTTTTTGGTTTGTATCTACGCCAGATGTTTTAGCGTTTGAAGATACATTTCCGTAAGCGGTCGAAGCAACTCCCATGAAAGTCTTATTGCTAACATTGTTTCTACTTGACTTAATCCCCATCTGTGAGTAATACCTACTTGAACTCATATCAATTTGACTACTTGCTATTCTCATATGCCTTCCCCCTTTAACCGAAATAGTCGTACCTACTTGTTCCTTGTGAAAATATTATCTTAAAAAAATAAAAAGCACAGAAATCAGGATACTTCATCCTTGATTATCTGTGCATTCCTTTGCTTATATTATTTATTTCGGAGTATTTATTCTGTCACCTAACCGTATTGTAATAAATGGTCAATATTGTGTAACAAATAGCTTCCATTATGCCTATTACAACGAATTATACTGTTTCATCAATCTTCCAATTAATCTTTCTGCACTTAGGCCCTGCTTGTATGTTTCTGGCATTCTGAAATATGAATCCTTAGCATTTTCCAGAATTGAAATCCAATTCCTGCTCATTGTCCAAGCATTATCCGAATCAGCGATTCCGTCAATAAATCCGTTATACTCAGCCTGCTTAGAATATGCCCTCATCTTATTAAATGATTTCATTCCTGTATTATCAGTCAAACCCTTATCATCCATATAAGAAGTAAGTGCAAACATTTCTATCTCTGTCGCATTCTTCGGGTCGACTTTATTTACATGAACCTCATAGTCACCAACCTTGATTACTGGGTCTGCATCCGTTGATGAGTCAGCATATCTCGCAATATAACCCTGACTTCCAATTGTCATTATGCCTATGTTCTTGCCACTGTTGGATGATGTTGAACGAGAAGTGGCATTAGTATTGTTATCTATATTATTGTTCCTCAATGACTTCTGGTTTGCTTCTATCTCTGCATTCCATTCATCCCGTAACTCCTTCTCAGTCATCACTTTTC
>Ga0256404_1004752_pt1 | contig 25074 bp, 22 predicted proteins | sample RumenRJG_01DNA_FD_185990 | JGI IMG/M metagenome (GOLD analysis project Ga0256404, IMG submission 185990) | Bovine rumen microbial communities from Lethbridge, Alberta, Canada - RJG_01 | ecosystem: Host-associated > Mammals > Digestive system > Stomach > Rumen | place: Canada: Alberta | collected...
CAAGGACGGACAGGACCAGTGCCGAGAGGATCCAGGGCACAACCCGGGAAAAGGCGGGCCAAACGTGATAGATGTCCTTTGTCTCCGTGCCGTTTACGACCCGGATGACGGCGTTCCCCTCCTCGTCCTCAAACCCGTAGGCGGTTCTTCGCCTTTCCGCGCCGTCTCTCTTTTCGGCCGCCTCGGCCGCCTCCTTCGCCTCCCGGAAGGCGGTATCCGTGCCCGGTTTAATCTGCCTCTCTCCGGGAATCCAGGAATAGACTCTGTCTGTGCTTGTGCCGTCGATGTAAAGCAGCTCCTCGAGAAACAGAACCGATCCGTCTTCGGCGCAGACAGCGTCCAGGACAGTCCTGTTTCCGTCATTTTCCAGATGGACCCGCCGGAGGAAATACCCCTCCTCCGTCTCGGCCGACACGAGGAACAGCTCCGAGTCGAAGCCGTCCTCGTTGATTCCGAGGACCATTCCGTCCCTGAACTCAAAGACCTTCACGTCCCTCAGGGGCAGAAACCTCCGGTAGAAAATCAGACCGGTCAGGAAGAGAAAAAGCGCCAGCGACCCCGAAAACACCGCGAGGAAGTTTCGCTTCAGTTTACGATTCATCATTTCACCTGAATGTTCATAGTACCTGGGTTATTGATGGAGATAATGCCCCCGTAGGCGCAGTTCAGCTTGCAGCTGTTGTTCAGCGCGGGCTTTCCGCCGATCAGGACCGTGGGAGATCCGGGGACCCAGGGCGTCGGAAGCACGGGAATACAGGGCATGGGCGTCAGCGCCCCCATGGCCGCGGCCGTCGCCGCCGCCACCGTCGGGTTCATCATCGACTGGCACATGCCGAAGGGCAGGATGTTGACGAAGGGCACATTGTCCATGATGGTGGCCAGGGCCATATTCGACATGACCCTCGCCGCAGGCAGCACGTTCATGACAGAGGGCGCCATGCCAAAGCTGCAGTTCAGCACCGCTCCTCCACAGACACCAAATCCCATCAGCTCTCCTCCCAGTCAAAGCAAAGTTCCTCCGCTTCCGCGGAAAATTTCCGTTCCTGCTCAACTCCGTCCTTCAGGATCCGGACTGACAGCGCCGGGGCCTTTCCGGGCGCCCAGGGCAGGAACAGCTGGTAGCTGCCACTCTCGTCCGGCCGGGTCCGGAACTCGGGGTAGAACAGGAGTCCCTCCGGGCGGATCTCATCCGCCTCGGGGTGGACCAGCAGCTCATACTCCGTATAATCCCTGTTTCTGACAACCGCCTCCCCGAGGCGGCAGCTGTACTCCTTTCCCTTCTGCCGCAGCCGGAAGAACCGGCCCTCCAGAAAGGCGGACTGCTCCTGGTAGAGCCGCATCGTACTGCCCGCCGTGTAGGGTTCCCGGATGCGGATCCGGGAGGGCTCCTCCGGCCGCATCACGACCTCGCTGCCCTCCGGGGCCCTGCCGAAGACCCTGGTCATGCCCTGCTTTCCCGGATATCCCATGGAGGGAAGCAGGAAAAACGGCAGCATCAGAGGCGTCTGGCTGTCTGCCGGGAGGCTGAAGCGCTCCGTCAGATAGATGGCGGAGTGCAGCTCCGCCGGGATCGGGGCGCCTTTCTTTCCCGCCGGCGCAATATTCCTGCCGCCCTCCTCCACCAGGCAGATGATCCCGTCCCCCTTGTTCAGCCGCTTCAGGCCGCCTGCCATGATACGGACAGCAGACGCCGGGACGGGGGCGCCTGTCAGGCTGTCCTTTAAGAACAGCACTGCGATTACGCGGAAGCGAATCATTTTCTGTTCTCCTATTCGTCGATCCTGATCTCCACATCCGTGACACGGCCCACTCTCCTGGTGCGCTCGGAGTCGATCTCCACCGGCGCCACCGTGTAGAAGAGGCTGGTCCGGAACTGCTCCTTCTCGTTGGTCCAGATGCTCTTCATCTCCTCGCGGCTCGGGTGGATCATTTCGATCCGCATGTCCGGCGCCGTGGCGCTGCCGAAATCCTCGGCCTTCAGGGTGTTGGTGTCGTGGAAGATCTGGATGATGCGCCCCAGCATGCGGTGCTCCGCCGCGGAGCGGTGCTGGATGTCACTGGCGGAGCGCACGATGACCATGTAGCTCAGGGTCAGGTCCACCGGGGGAAAGCTCTGCTCCCGCAGCCCGCGGTTCTGCATGCCGGTCACGCGGTAGCTGTCGTTCAGCTGGATGTCGTAGAGATAGAGGCCCACCACATAGTCGCCCCGCTCGTCGGGGGCGCAGAGACCCACCTGGGAGCCGTCCGGAAGAAGCTCCGGCACCAGCCCCTTTTTCAGGATATCGGTCAGAGCCTCGCCCACCTCCGCGATTACTGAGTATTTGCCCATCCTGTCAACCACCTGTGCCTTTCTTTAAGTACCGCCCTGCGGGACCTGGCCGTAATATCAGCCGTCGCCCGGGATCACGGGAGTCAGGCTGTTGCCGTGGAATTCCGGTCCCTCATCCCCCATCTTCTCGGAGGGCATACCCGGGAGGGCGCCGCTGTTGCCACCGGCCCCACCAGAGCTTCCACTGTTTCCGGAGCCGCTGCCGCCCGAGGCGCCGGCACCCGCTGTGCCGCTGCCGCCGGAGCTTCCGCTGCTTCCGCCTGCGCCGGTATTGCCGCTGCCGGATCCGGAACCGCTGTCACTGCCGCCGGAGCCGCTGTCGCCGCTTCTGGCCACGCCGGGACCGCTGTTCTCGCTGCCCGGGCTGGCCTTCCGCCCGCCGGGACCCACTGACGAGGCCGCGCCGCCGGAGCCTCCGCTGCTTCCGCCCGAAGACCCAGATCCACTTCCGCTTCCACCGGAGCCGGAGCCGCTTCCATCCGCCGCGCCGGAGCCGCTTCCACTTCCGCCGGCGTCACTGCCGCCGCTTCCGCTGCCGCCCTTCGCGCCGGGGCCGCTGTTCTCGCTGCCCGGGCTGGCCTTGCTGCCGCCGGGACCCATGGATGCGCCCGGGCCGCCCGCGTCTCCGGAGCCCTTCTGGCCTGCATCGGCCCCGTCGCCGCTGGCCTGCAGCTCGCTCTTCGGCGTCACCATCTCGCCGTCCCGGAAGACGCCTTCCTTCACGGTCTTTCCCGTCTTCGGGTCGTAGAGGATGCCGTCCCCGTGGAAGAGGCCCAGGCTGAATTCGCCCTCGTAGAGCTTTCCGCCGGTGCTCTCGTCGTAGAGCACGCCTTTTCCGTCGTAGGAGCCGTTGCGGAAGCCGCCCTCGTACATCTTCTTCTGGGTGGTGGCGTTGAACATGACGCCCTCGCCCTGGAAGTTGCCCTTGGCGAATTCGCCCTCATAGACCACGGCACCCGTGGTGGGATCGTAGGCCTTGCCCTTTCCGCTCTCGTTGCCCTCCAGGAAGCTGCCCTCGTAGATCAGGGCTCCCGTGTCTCCGTACCGCTTGCCCTCGCCCTCCATGAGGCCCTTGGCAAAGCCGCCCTCGTAGAGCGTGCGGCCGGACACGGTGTCGTACAGGGTACCCTCGCCCTCGTATTTTCCTTCGGCGAAGCCGCCCTCGTAGACCAGCTTCTCCTGGGCGTCGTAGAGCTTTCCGTCGCCCTGGTAGAGGCCCTTGGCGAAGCCGCCCTCGTAGACAGGGGCGCCGGTCTCCCCGTAGAGGGTCCCTTCGCCCTCATACTGGCCCTTCACGAAGCCGCCGGTGTAGATGGGCTTCTCCTCCTGGTCGTAGAGGGTTCCCTCACCCTCGTAGAGACCCTTCACGAAGCCGCCCTCGTAGAGCTTTCCGCCCTCCGAGTCGTACAGGGTGCCATCGCCCTCGTACTGGTCCTTCACGAAGCCGCCCTTGTAGAGCAGACCGCCCGCGCTGTCGTAGAGGGTTCCCTCACCCTCGTAGTGGTCGGCCGCGAAGCCGCCCTCGTAGATCATGTTTCCTTCGGCGTCGTAGAGCTTTCCCTTTCCCTCGTGAAGGCCGTCCACCATGTCGCCTTCGTAGATCAGCTCGCCCTTGTCGCCGTAGACGGCGATGCTGCCCTTCTGGAACTCGCTGTCCTTGAACTCGCCGTCTGTCACCAGCCGGCCGTCCTTGTAGCGCTTGCCCTGGCCCTCCGGCTTGCCGCTGAGAAAAGCGCCCTCGTAGAGCAGGACCCCGTCCTCGTACAGGCTGCCGTTTCCGTCGTACTGCCCGGCCTTGAAGTCACCCCGGTACACCACGTCGCCATTCTTCCCGTAGAGGGTGCCCCTGCCGTCGTAGAGGCCCTCCTTGAAGCTTCCCTCGTACAGGGTGCTGCCGTCCGGCTGGTAGAGCACGCCCTGGCCGTCGTACAGGTTCCCCGCGAAGTTGCCCCGGTACTGGAGGTTCCCGTCGTCGTCGTAGAGCTCGCCGTAGCCCTGGAAGACCTCCATCTGGAAGCTGCCCTCGTAGTGCTTCTTCCCGGCGTAGTTGTAGAGCTTGCCGAAGCCGTTGATTCTTCCCGCCTCCAGGGCCCCCTCGAACAGGGTGGTGCCGGTCTGCCGGTCCGTGAGACGGACCTTTCCCGTGTAGGTGGGAATGTCCGCGGAATCGATGGGCATGGTCCTGGTAAAGAACCGGGACCTCAAGGGAGGCAAGGCGTAGTTCAAAAACAGAGCCGGAAGCACGATTAAGAGGAGAAGGAGCAGATAGAGCAGCACCTTCGCCACATAGTACCGGCCGGTGTCCACGTAGGCCTCGATGGTCTCCGGCGGTTTTCTTAAGTTCTTTACGCTCTCGGTGACGTCGTTCGCGGCTTTTCTCGCGATGGACTGTCCGGTGAGCACGTTCCGCACGTAGCGCACGGCGGAAGACACCGGCATGGTGACCACGCGCAGCACCCTGGAAACGGTGGTGCCGAGAATCTCCGACAGACGGGAGACATCATTGAATTTGCTCATTCCGCCGCCTCCGTCTCATTTCTGATCTGAAGATCCCCCACCTGGTTGTACACGGCCAGGTGCTGGGTGGGCGCGAGGAAGTTCCTGACAGAAATCACGAGGTACGCCACCGCCATCAGGATCACCACCAGGAAGAAGAGCTTCTTCAAGAACCGGAAGGCCGCCTTCATCCACTCCCAGATGCGGAAGGGAAGGCTCTTCGGCTCCAGCTTGTCCTCCTCCAGCTTTGAGAGCTCCGCCGCCATCGTCCTGTAGTCCGTGTACAGGGGAAGGAGCTCTCGGAAGGCGCCGACCTCGATCCGCTTCAGGAACACCTCAAGGTCCGGAAGCTTTCCGTCCTTGATCTCCTTCCGGAAGAGCCCGGCGAGAACCACCCGGACCTGCCGGATCACGTCGGCCGTGCCGGCCTTCTCGAAGTCCGGGAGCTGGTCCAGTTCAAAGGTCATGCAGCAGTCCAGGGAATCCGTGAAGCGGATGTGGGTGTCGTCAAGGGCAGACAGCGCGAAAAACGCGGGAACCTCCGAGAGGATCAGCCGCTCCAGGAGCTTCTCGCCCATGGCCAGCCGCTCCTTTAAGGGCACCTTGCTCTCCGCGAGGCGCTCCCTGATGCTCTTCGCCTTCGCACTGCCGCAGTCCGTCACCACCTGGAGGTACTCCCCCTCGTTGGCGTACTGGACCAGCTCGCGGAAGCGCTCCTTCCGGAAAATATCCGCCAGGTAGCGGACCAGCTCCGGAGTCACCTCCGGGAGGGGGATTCTGACGATCCGGTAGAGCTTCCCGTCATCCTCCGCCACATTCGTACAGACATACTGAAGAAGCCCCTGCTCCGAGGGGATCGTCTGCTGTACGAAATAATTCCGGTTCAGAACGCGAATAATCATGATAGTTGTTTACTCCCTGACGATCACAAAGACAGAATTCCTTATGGCGGGCATTTCCTGGCAGAAGGCGGCCACCTCGTAGATTCCCTCTGTATCCGGGGCGGTGTACCGGCCGTCGCGGCTGATGGTTCCGCCGCCCGGCGTGAGCACCTCCCAGAGCAGGGTCATCCCCTCCAGGTTCTCGGTCTCGGCCCGGAAATACCGGCTCTGCATGACCTTGAGCTCCGGCTTGTCCGGGATGATCCGGATGTGGGGGGCCTTGTCGTCGCCGTCGGTCTCCTCGGGCGCCCGCTCCACGACCCAGCGGATCCGCACCGATTCGCGGCCCGTGGAGGAGAGGAGGCGAATGCCGATGACGAAGCTCCCTCTCTCGCAGTTGACCCGGGCGGCCATCTCGGCCCGGAACTTCATGTCCTCGAAGATCTCCTCCGAGCCGAAGTACTGGAATTCGCTGTCCTCGAGGCTCAGGCTCACCTTCATCTTGCCGAGTCCCAGCCCGTGGACGATCTCCTCGGAGAAGTACTTCTCCCCCTCCTTGCCGCCGATGCCCAGGGAGATGGTGCAGACCCCCGTGGCCGATGCTGCCTTTCCGGCCCGCTCTCCGGCGCCGCTCCCGCGGCTGTCGCCCGCGGCGGCGTGTTCCGCCTTCAGGTCCCGGACCTCCTTTAAGAGCCGTCCGGTCAGGCCCATGTTCAGGAAGGCGGTGTAGACCCGCTGCCCGAAGGGAAGGGTCTCCATCTGGTCGATCAGCAGGCTGTTTCCGGTGTGCACCAGGAACAGCTTCGCGAGGCAGATGCCCCCGGGGAAGGAGTTCGAGAGGATCCGGTCCATGCCTCTCTCAAAGTAGCGGTCCACCATCTCGTTGTAGGGGTCCCGGCTGCTGATGGAGATGCGTCCCCGGATCTCCGTCCTGGAATTGGAGGTCTGGGAGCCCACCCGGACCGACAGGCTGTAGGGCTGTACGGTGTACTCCCCGTAGCCCTCCTCGATGGAAAAGGCCTCCATGGGGAAGGTGAGCCACTCCTCGTCTCCTGCGGCGGCGAAGGAGCCCTTCCACTCCGCGGTGAGGGTGTCCTTTCCGTCGGTCAGCAGGCAGTTCAGGTTCTCGGTGAACTGGAAGGAGGCGTCGCTCACGGCCCGCTTTCCTTCCACCCGGATCCGGGCCTCGAAGTGCCCGCCCGCCTGGGCGAAGGCCGGCATGTGCTGCGTGATCAGGAGGTCCTCATTCTCGAAGAGCACCACCGTGCGCTCCGTGAGGCTAAGAAGCGTCCCCGCCGCCTGCTCCCGGAAGTCCGCGCTCAGGTGGAGCCGGTAGCTCTCCCTGCTCTTCTCGTAGACCTGGGTGCCGGAGTCGTTTCCGCCCGCCATGGCGCGGGAGGGATAGACGTCCTCCTCACGGTACGACAGGAGGAGATACGCGATGTCAGAGCCCGCATCCTCCAGGAGGGCCTGATACCCCTCCAGCTGGTCCAGCCGGACCACCAGGGGCTTGTCCACCAGGATCTCGCGCCCCACCTCGTCCAGGGCGAGGCCCGCCTCCAGGGAGAAGCTGCGGTCGTCCATCCGGACCACCCGGAGCCCGGAGACCACCCCGACGCCGTGCAGGAACCGGTTGATCAGCCGGCGCTTGTCGTTCATGTATTTCTGCTCGGAGATGAAATCCTGCTGGGTGATCAGCTTGCCGTAGTAATACTGGTTCCGTTCAAACGGAAAATACTGAAGATTCTTCACGTCTCCCCTCTCTTTCCGGAAAGCACTGTCAGGCCGGCCGGCGATGTGCCGTCGAGCACCAGTCCCTCCACGCCGCTAATGGCGCTGTTAAGTCCCAGATAAACGTCCGCGCCCATCTGCATGCGCTGCCTCAGGGGTACAACCCGGACCTCCATCCCCGCAGGCTTCATGTGGCTGATGACGCGCAGCAGGGACCGGTATTCCTTCGCGTCCGCGAGTAAGTTCTCCTTCACGCCCACGGAAAACACGGAAGGCTCGTTCTCATCCTCCCGGATCACCGGCTCCTCTCCCGTGTACAGCCTCAGGTACTCCCTGAGCCCGGCCACCGTGCCCCGCATGCGGGAAAGCTCCGGGGCGCGCCTGATCAGCGTTCGCAGCCGGTCGTCGGGCCAGAGGTAGATGTCCTTCAGGTTGTGCCACTCCGCCAGCTCCTCCAGGAGCTCCCTGCCGCAGGAATCGGGATTCAGGAAGGAGGCGCTTCCGCGGATCTCCCGCTCCCGGTCCTCGTAGAGGGTCTGGAAAATTCCCAGGAACCGCTCCGTGAAATCCGCCCCCTCCCGGTCCCGGGAGTAGACGCCGGGCAGATACCGGATCCAGCTGTTCTTCGGGAAATACAGGCACATGGCCCCGCAGGAGGTCTCGTGCTCCTGCCGGTACAGGTCCAGCACAAACAGGAGGTAGCGCCCGCAGACCCCGTTCAGGAGCACGTCGTTCTCTCCCACAAAGCGCTTTTTCAGCAGCGGCTTCAGGAATTCACGCTTGTCGTCGTCTGAGACCCGGGGGTCCCGGACCAGGTCCGCGATCAGCCGTTTCCGCTCACCGCACTGCACGAAGGGCTGGTCCGCGGCGTAGAAGGAGATCTGGAAGCCCGCCCCCGTGTTTCCGGGGCTGTCCGCCGTGAAGCGGCCCCACTCGGTGCCCGCCTCCCGGGAATCAAAGAGCCTGGAGAAAAAGCAGGCCTTCACCCGGCAGTCCTCCTTCAGGAACAGCCGGCCGTCCCGGAATTCCCCGCCAGAGAGGAAGCCCCGATCATAATCCAGCTTTTTATTGATCACATAGTAACTCATCGTCCGTCCGCCTGATAATGGTTCAGGATCACCTCGATGCTCCCGGGAAGAAAGACTCCGTTCACCGGGGGAACCAGGTCCTGGTTCTGGTTCCGCTTCACGCCCACGCTCTTGGGGCTTAGGGACAGGGACAGAAGCCGCCTGAGACAGGGAAGCTTCTCCAGCCTTCCGAAGAGCTCGCTGAAGGACAGCGGCCTACCGTACAGCTTCGTCTTCTCCCCGAACCAGCTCCTGATCTCTTCCTCGGCCATGGCCGCGGAATTGCGGAAGTGGGGCTCCGGAAGGAACTCCAGCACCACGTCCACGTAGAAATACCGCGGGGAGTGGAGCCTGATCCTGGTTCCGATCAGTCTCCGTTCCTCCAGATGCTTCAGGACCGCGTCCTTTTCCCGCTCTGTCAGGGTGAGGGGACGCTCCCCGGTGCCGGGCCTCACGGTGAGATGCACCGTCTTCGGGTCCCCGTTCTCCGTCCAGGCGCAGCAGGAGTGGACGCAGAGGCCCGGGGTCTCCATGGCGTGCCGCTCAAAATCCTCCAGGGTCACGGCCCTGAACACCTGGTTCTGATTCTTCAGGATCCGGAGGAGGGTCTCCTCCTGGGTCTCCGGGTCCCGCCCGGAGAACAGCACCCGGGTCAGCGTAAAGACGACTCCGGAGAGTCCCGCCTCCCGGGAGGTGAACCCGGCGCGCTCCTTCAGGTTTCCCCCGGCGCCGGAGCACTCCGAGTACTCCTTTAACAGGATTCTTCCCTCCGGCGGCATGCCGTGCCAGCCGTCGCCGAACACCAGGGTCCCCGTGTTTTCATCCACCTCGAAGCACCGGTCGGAGGGACCGCAGGAAAAGAGGTCCTCCACCCGCTCCCAGGGGAGCATGCGTCCGGGATTCAGCACATCCTCCGCTTCCAGGCGGATGCTCTCCGCCAGGACGCTCTCCGCGGGGAGGGGGATTCTCTGCCCGGGGAAGCCGGTCCCCTCGGGCAGCTCCGTTCCGGAGGCGCTCCGGAAGGTTTTCACCTGCACAAGCTCGATCTGGGAGAGGCTGATGCCCGTCAGCACCGGCGGCACGTCGTAGCCCCCGTCTGTCAGCACCGCCCGAAGTTCCGGACCGTTCCCGGCCATGGCCCCGTGCTCCAGGCGGAAGGTGATCCGCCCCGGGTAGAGGAGGCCCCTGGTCTCGTCCGCGAGCACCGTAAGCTCCTTGAAGCCCGTCAATGTCCGGTATTCCCACCGGATCAGGGAGAGGGGCTGGAAGTCGCCGTTCCCGGCCGGGTTTCTCCCGTTATCCTTCATGTCCAGGGCGAGGCGGTAGACCGTTTCCTCCTTCAGCCCCCTGGAGAGGGTGAGCTGCATGGCGTCTCCCGTCTCCGGCTCCTTGCCGAAGGGGGAGAAATACAGCTCCCCGTGGTATTTGAGCTGGCCCGTCTCCACGAAGAAGCGGGAGTTTCCGTCCCGGTCCAGCTGCTCCGCCCGGACAACCACGGAGTCCGGGACATATTCGTCCGTCACGGTCTCATAGGGGACGCCGCCGGAGTAGAAGGCGGTCCCCGCCGGAATCAGGACGGCCCTCCTCAGGGTCTCCTGATTCACCTCGGCCAGCACCCTGGCCGGCTGCCGCTTCAATGGGTCAAAGCCCGCGAGACGGAAAAATTCCCGGTAATGGATGGGGCCCAGCTGCTCCAGGAAGTACTGCTGGTTCTCCCTCAGCCAGGCGAACAGCTCCAGGAGGGTCATGCCCGGGTCGTGGTAGTTGTAATCTGTCCAGTCGGGATAGATTCCCGCGATCCGGCTCCGGTATTCTTCTATGAGATTCTCAAAGGAATCGCTGTCCAGAATCATCTCCGGAAGCATGTCCTCACCACCTTCCATCTTTAAAATTTAGATTCCGCTCAGCCGCAGCCTGATCGCGTGCCGCCCGTTCACGGGAAGCACAAAGGGATGGTTCCCGATCTCCTCAAAGACTGCCTGGGGCATTCCGGGTTTCTTCAGGAGCCGGACGGTCACCACCAGGCGGACCAGCTGCTCGATTCCCTCGGTGGACCGCACCAGGGTCTCCAGGCTCGCCTGGTCCGGGAGCATGCCGATCTCCCATCCCTCTCTGCCCTCCGAGTCCTCCCCCAGGGGATCCAGGTACTGCCTCAGCTTCTCCTGCAGGGCGGACTGGATCCGGTACAGGTTCTGGTAATCCCGGATCACCGCCTCGATGTGGAGCGAGAGCTCTGCCAGCTCCGGCTCCCTGATGCGGAAGCCCTCCCCGCACTTCAGTCCGGCGGGAAGCTTGTCGGAAAAATACTCGTAGAGGCGTTTTCTCAGGTCCTCGAAGCCGGCGCCCTGGTCCAGGTACTCCTCTGTCAGGAGCGCCAGGGTCACGGCCCCGCTCTCCTCGACTCCTGCGGCGTTGATGCCGGAGAAGCAGCGGGCCTTCCGGATATTGCCGAAATAGCCCTTGGCCAGCTCCTCGAAATCGTCCTCCGTCACCGCCCGGAAGCGGTTCTTCTGCTCCGCGGCGGCTCTCCGCATGGCCCGCCGCGCGGTCTCCCGGTCGTAGGCCCCGAAGAGGGGCATGGGGTTGAACACCGTGTTGACGAAGCCCTCCGTCAGCTCCAGGCCGTTCACGGAACCCGCGGGCAGGGACGAGATCTTGCCGCCCCCGGTGCTGTAGCGCACCCGCACACCGTCCGTCACGCCCGGAGCGGGCACCCGGCCCCTGGCTCCGCCGCCGAAGGTGATCACGCCCTCGTTCTCGTCCAGGAGGTACACCCGGTCGGAGGGGCCGTGGCGGCGCAGGCTGTCGGTCTGCTTCCACAGGACCCAGGCAAAGAGGCGCCGTCCGCTCTCGTCCAGGACCTCCTCGATGCGGCCCTCGGCCCTCAGGGCCTCGGCCTCCTTCTCCGGCAGGCGCTCCTCCTCCCGGACCCAGAGCTCCAGGGAGTGGATGTTCCGGTTCATGAGCCGGATCTCAGCGCCCTGCTCCCAGTTTTCGATGGTCCAGTACTCCGTGAGGCCCCTGCGGAGCGTGATGATCTTCGCCGCGTTCAGGTACCAGGCCCGGATCTCGGGGCAGTCCTTGAGGCTGCCGCCCTGGCCGGTCCTGACGGCCCTGATCCAGTACAGCTCCCGGCCAAATAACATGGTCCGCTTCGCCTCGGGAATCCCGGAGAAGGTGATGTGCCCCGTCTTCCGGAAGTTCTCCGTGCCGTCCTCCGGCCTGAGGGACTCGAAGCCGTCCCGTCCCAGGTACTCCCACCTGAGCTCCGGCTGGGAGGCCTCCAGGGTCTGGCCCAGCACCCAGAGGAGACGCACCGGCCCCTCGCTCCAGGGGGCCCGGAAGCCGAGATACAGCGCCGGGCGCGTGTCGACGGCGGGCTTCACCGGCTGGAGCGTTCTTCCGGCCTGCCTCTCCCGCTTCGGGTTCAGCAGCTCGGCCTCCAGGTGGTTCTCGCAGAAGAGGAACTCCGGCTCCCTTCCCCCGTCCGGGTAGCGGTAGGAAACCGTCATGCCGGAGATCACGGGGGACAGGAACTGCCCGGAGGTCCGGAACTCGTTCTCCACCTTCCGGACCCTGGCGCGGATATAGTAGTTTTCCCCGGAGCCAGACAGCACCGGCTCCAGGTCCTCGGGACAGGTGAAGGAGATCTTTTTCAGCTGTCTCCCGGTCCCTCTCACGGGGCTGAAGGCGTCCCGGTAGTCGTTGGCCGGGAAGAGACGCGCCCAGCCGCTCCCGTTGTAATATTCCCAGATGACCTCGCCGATGGTGATGTCATACTGCTTTTCCTGCTTGAACTGGTCCTTCGGCATGACCAGCTTCCAGTCGATGCCGGCTTCCTCCACGCCCTCAATGGGGATCCGGGCGAACTCCTCCTCGAAGGAGAGCTCGATCTTTGCGCCCTTTTTGGACAGGGCGTCCCCGGCCCCGATGTAGAGCTCGTCGTACTGGGCGAAGCGCTCCCCGAAGGCGAACACCGGCTCTCCCACGGCCTGGTCGGCCCCCGCCGCGTAGATGGAGTCCGGGTACACCGCGGCGCACTCCGCCGCCATGGTGATCCGGTCCGGGGAGAAATTCTCCAGACCGCGGATATCCGTGATCTCACATCCGAGCCAGAGGGACCGCACGCCGCCGTGCTCCGACTCCTCGGGCAGCGGCTGCTCCGCGGTTTTCCGGATCTTCAGGAGCCCGCCCTCCACGGTGACCTGCGTCAGGTATTCCACGGTCTCCTCCCCTGTCTCGTAGAAGAAGCGCACCGCGCCCGGATCGGTAAACCTGGAGAGGATCCGCTCCGGCAGGAGCTCCCCGTTCTGCCCGTACAGGCCGAGGACGATGCTGCCCTGCCTGCTGATCCGGAACAGCCAGGGGTGGCTCAGGTAGAAGACGTGGCGCTCCAGGTTTTCCCCGGACATGCCGAACAGGCGGAAACCCTTCGTCTCCTCCATGTCGCTGGCATAGAGGAGGCCGATGTAGTCCTTTCCGCCCTGGGTCTCGTAGATTGCGTCCAGAGACTCCGGGATCACGTAGAGATCCTCGGAGAGCTCCGCCGGAACCATTTCCCCCTGCTCATCCGTCCGGTCGGTCCGGAGCGCGGTTCCCGCCGTGAGCGTGGATCCCTCGGCGTCCTCCCCGGAGAGGCCGAACACCGCGTAGCCCTCCGCCGGTGCGGAGGCCTTCATGGAGGTGTTCAGGCAGTTGAAATAGTCGATCCGGAATTTTTCCGGGAGAAGCGCGTATTTCCTGTCGAGACCGTTCTGGATGCCCGCGTACACCAGGGACAGTGCCACGCCGATATCCGGGTCGTTCCGGTCGAAGCGCCACTCGGGAGTGTATGACTGCGCCTTCTCGCGGATTTCCTCCATGATCTCATCCATGGACCTGTATCGGATCTCTCTCATGCACTCCCTCCTTTCTGAAAATATGTTACTCCTCCGCCGCCTTCATTCCCTCGCTGATGTAGAAGGGATACACAAGGTTGTAGGGGTTGTTCGTGGACCGGACCACGTAGCTGATCTCGATGTTCAGCCGGCCGGCATCCGCCGCGTAGGCGTGGACCTCGATGTCCCGGATTCGCGGCTCCCAGAGCACGAGGGACTCGGTGACCGCCTGCTCCACCAGGGACAGGGTCTCGTAGTCCATGCTGCCAAAGGCGTAGTCGTGGATGTCGCAGCCGAACTCCGGCCGCATGGCCCGCTCGCCCTTCCGCGTCATCAGGATGATGTAGATGGCCTGCCGGATATCCTCCTCGTACTCCGCCATCTTCATGCGCCCGGTGACAGGGTCCACACCCAGAGGAAAGGCAAAGCCTCTGCCGAGAAAGTCGCTGTTCTGCATGCCCGGTCCTCCTAATTGATCTTCACCATGGTGCCCTTGACCTCGGTGATGGCGCTGGACTGGAGCTTCAGCCCGGCGTCTGCCTTGACCTGCACCTGGCTGCCCTGGAGCGCGGAGCTCTGGCCCTTCAGCTTCAGGCTCTGCTTCCCGTTGATGTCCACGGTTCCGGAGCTGATGCTGACCTTGTTCTTCTCCACCGTGACGGCGGCGGTGCCTCCCACCGACAGGATCAGCTTCTTGTCGGCGTTCACCTTGATCTCCCCGCTCTTCGCGTTGATGGTGAGGGTGTTCTTCCCGCCCTTGTCCTGAAGGGTGACGGTCTGCTTCTCATCCTCCATGGAGAGCTTCAGCCCGTCCGGCGTGGTGACCGTCAGGATCCCCTTCTTTTCCTCCTCGGAGAAGCTGACCTCGTGGCCGCCCTTGGTGCGGAAGACCTTCATGGTGTTCTTCTCCTTGACGGCGTTCTGGGGCCGCTCCACGGACTTGGAGTAGAGGGAGCCAAGGACCACGGGGCAGTCTGTCCGCCCCCCGAGAAAGCCGATCACCACCTCGGAGCCGATCTCGGGAAGCAGGTACATGCCGCCCTTCGCGGCCGCATAGGGGGTCATCACCGGGATCCACCCTGTCAGCATCTTGCCCTTCTCGCCGATGGCGTACTCCACCTTGACCTTGCCGGGCTCCTTCTTGTCGTAGTTTTCCTTCACGGTCCCGGAAACCAGTCCGGGATTTGAAGACACCGCGGGCTGTGACCGCAGGGTCTGCAGCATATCTTCCAGCATCCTGCCACCTCCCTTCGGAATCTTCCGGCATAAGGCTAAGGCTCACTCCCAGCCCTCCGCCTCCAGTCTTGTGGTGAACCCGCTCCTGTCGTAGGTGTGGGTCACCCGGGTTACATAATACTTTTTGTTTGCCAGGCTGTCTACCCGGTCGATCTTCACAAACCGGCCCGGCAGGATCTCCGGCAGGCCGATGCAGCCGATCTCCGCCTTCTGGCTCCGGGCCAGGGCCTGGGCCGCCAGGGACTTGGCGCGGCCGGTTGCCTGGGCTGCCACCGTGCAGGAGGGGTCCGAGATGTACCACTCCCCGGGGCTTCCAAGCGCCGCGGTGTTCTCGTCCTTGCTCTTCGCGTCCGCCTTCCCGCTGACCGCCTTTCCCGTCTTCGGGTCGAAGCCCAGCACCTGGAAGGTCTGGTTTAAGTAGGACGCGTCCCTGTCCAGGCTCACCAGGCCGCCCCCCGGCCTTAAGGTGATGGCCGGCGCGGTGACGCTCCTCGGCTTCCGAAAGTAGGCCTTGTCCACGGCCACGAAAAACTCCCGCTCCGCCCTGCCGCTGGCGATTAGCTCCTTCGTGATGAACTCGTAATCCGACCCGTTCTGCCAGAGCAGGCCGTCCTGGAAGTTCTCGCTGGTGGCATCCACCTTTGCGGAGCAAAGCTTCGCGTACCGCTTCAGGATCTCCGACACGGCGTCGGAGTAGTTCTTGATCTTGAACTGCCTCTGCCGGTGGTTGTCCGTCATCATGAGCCGCCGGGCATCAAGCGCCGAGAACTCCATGGTGTAGCCGTTCTCCGCGGAGGCCGAGATGCGGACGTTTGACAGAAAGCCCTTGAACACCTTCTGCAGGGAGGACTGGTAGCCCAGGGACAGCTCCACCGGCTTTCCCAGCACCGCGGCCCCCTTCAGGGTCTTGTCAAAGCTTCCGTTCTTCACGTCGTAGCAGTCGTTGAAGACCACCGTCACACTGGAAGCCCCCTCCAGGGAGAGCACCGCCTCAACCGACTCCAGGAAGACGCCCTTCTTCACAAGGTCCGTGCCGCCCACGGAAAAGCTGACGGCGGGCGCCCGGAAATTCTTGTACTGCGACTCCAGCTTCTGGAACTCGAAGGTTCCGGTCATCAGATCCGCCATGGTTCTGCCCTTCCGTGATCAGCGGATGTCCAGCGCCGGGATTTTGATCAGCTGCCCCGGCCGGATATCCAGCGGATTCATGATGTTGTTCGCCCTGGCGATCTCCCGCCACTTCTCGCAGTCGTCGTACTCCTCCCAGGCGATGCTCCAGAGGGTCATGCCCTCCACGATCACCCGGGTCTTGGTGCGGTCCGGGGACTCGAAGGGGCTCTCCTTGGCCGCAAGGGCCGGGTCCTTGTCCTCCGCGATGGAAATCTGCACCGTGGCGCGGATGGGCTTTCCCTCCATGGAGAACATGGTGTACTCCGTGGTGAGCTCCGTGATGATCCCCTTGAAATTCAGGTTTCCCCAGGAAAACACCACCAGCGGGGGCTTGTGCTGGGAGCCGGCCACGTGGGCCGCAAGCTCCAGCTTTTTCAGCTTCTCCGTGATGGGCTTCAGCTTGTTCTCCACCCCCAGGGTCATGTTGACCACGAGGGCGGCCTCAAGCGTGGAAAAGAGGTCCGAGTCGCTGTAGGAGTCGAAGATCAGCGTCGCGGACAGGCTCCTGGTGACCCCGCCGAGAAACTCCTTCTTTTCCGTGTCCTGGCCTAAATGGGTCACGTCCTTGTAGCGGGGCGACGAGGTGATCCGGTAGGTAGACGGGTTAAAGGTAAAGTTGATGCTCTCCCCCGGCTTGCCCTTTTCATCACAGATGCTGATCTTTCCCTTCTTCAGAGAATTCAGTAGCGACACTGCCTTTCACCTCCTTCTTCCCAGCCGGACCGCCGGAAGCCCCCCCTTCGCGGGGGATGTTCCCGTCCGCTCAGTACCCGCCCCGGAGCCGCTCCCGCCTCAGCTGTTCGTTCAGCTTCTTCAGGACCTCCCGCGGAAGGTCTCTCGATTCCATCGCGTCCCTGCCCTTTTTCAGGTTCGCGAGCTCCCGCTCGTGGCGCTTCAGGACCTCTGTCACCTCCCGCAGCTCCTGGCGGTTCTCCTGAATGTTCCGCTCCGTGACCGTGCGGTTCACTGTCTCAAACTCGATATCCGGGAGATTCTCCCGGTATTCCTGCCTGCCGGCGGGCCTCGCGGCCTGCGCGGCCGATGCCCGGTTCTGCCTCGGGACCTCCATGTCCGGGGGAATCAGCCCCTCCGGCTCCTGGTTCCCGGCGGTCCGGAGCGTCCGCTCCTCCCTGCGGAGGATGCGCTCCTCGGTCCGGACAATCCGCTCCTCCTCCAGGCGCCTCCGCTCCTCTAAGGTCATGGTCCGTTCCTCACGGTGGCGCTCCAGGAACTCCACCGCGGCCGTTCCGCCGGAAAAGGCCTCTCCGGCCCTCCCTCCCCTGTCTGCCGGGGAGAGGCGGAGCCCGAAGGCCGCCGCGATCCGTCCGATGTAGCTGCCGCCGGCTGTTCCGCCGTTTCCGGCCTGCGGGCGGTTCCCGTCCTGGCCGGTGCGGCTGAACAGGTCCTCGATGAAGCCGCGCCATCTCTCCCGGCCGGCCTGGCTCAGGTCCCTGATGGCCGGCGGATACAGGAGCCCCGCGCCCCCGCCGGAGAGAACCGTGTTCTGCACGAGCTTTCTCCCGGTGTCGGAGAAGAGGCCCGTTCCCTCCCGGCTCTGCTCCCGGAGGACCCGGAGAAGCTCCCACTTCTCCCGGGACATGCGGACACCCTGGTCCCTCACCGTAATGAGCTCCCCGCTCTGCGGGCCAGCCTCCTCCGGCCGCTCCTGCTCCCTCGGGCGAAGCACCGTGAGGTCCGGGAGCTGCTCCCGGAGGTCCCGGTCCTCCTGCCTGAGGTCCTCGATCTCGGAGCGGAGAACCGTCCACTGCTCCGAGGAGAGGTTCATGATGGAGTCTGCCAGGGTCATGTACTGCTTCTGGTTTTCCCTTATGACCGACACGCGGCGGATGGTCTCCAGCACCAGGATTCGCAGCAGGCGCACCGCGTCCTGCTCCTCCCGGAGGGTCCGGATGAGAAGCTCCTTCTCGTGGCGGATCTCCTCGGTGCGGCTCATCTGCCCCCGGCCGTCATCCTTCTGGTTCTTCTTTTCCTGTCCCGGAAGCAGGAAGCTTAGGCCTGCTCCGGTCCGGATCTCCTTCGTCTCCTTCTGGATCGTCCGGATCTCCGTCTTGAACTGCTCCCACTGCGCCGCGCTGAGATCCCGCACGGATTCCGCCAGCGTCACGTATTCCTTCTGGCTCTCCCGGATCTCCGTCACTCTCCGGATGGTCTCCAGCACCAGGATCCGGAGCAGCCGGACCGCGTCCTTCTCCTCCTTCAGGGTCTGGATGAGAAGCTCCTTCTCGTGGCGGATCTCCTCCTGTCGGGTCACGGTCTCCTGCCGGTCCTTCCCGGCCTCCCCGGGGGCCGCCTGCTGCAGGAAGAAGATGTCGGCCGCCTCCCGGAACTCCAGGTTCTGCTCCCGGACCGTCCTAAGCTCTGTCTTGAAGGTCTCCCACTGCTCCGTGGTCAGGTCCCTCACGGACTCCGCCAGTGTCATGTATTCCTTCTGGCTCTCCCGGACCTCTGTCACGCGGCGGATGGTCTCCAGCACCAGGACCCGCAGCAGCTGGACCGCGTCCCGCTCCTCCCGTAGGGTCCGGATCAGGATCTCCTTCTCGCGGCGGACCTCCTCCCGGGTCATCTCTCTCCGGAACTCCCGCGCTCCGGCCTGTCCCGGGGCTCCCGCCTCACCGGCGGTCCCCGAGGCGCCGGTTGCGCCCGCGGCTCCGTCTGTTCCCGCGGCCCCGGAGGCTCCCGCGGCACCTGTCTCCCCGGTGGTCCCGGACGCACCCGCGGCACCGGCCTCTCCGGCGGTCCCCGACGTTCCGGCCGCTCCCTGAAGGAACAGCTCCTTCAGGCGGTTCTCTGTGTCCACGTGGGTGAGCTCTGTCCGGAACCATGCCCACTCCTCCTCTGTCAGGCCCTCCAGGGCCTGCTCCAGCATCTGCCCGGTCACCTGGGCCTCCAGCTGCTCCGGCAGCTTCCCGGCCGCCCAGTCGAGGGCGGTTCCGGCGGCCCCGAAGGTGAGCCCGGTTCCCGGAACGGAGACGTCTCCGGCGGAGACGCGATCCAGGACCGGAAGAACGGTGGCCCGGAACTCTGCGTCGCTCAGGGTCCTGAGGTGCTTCTCCAGGGTCACGAGGGAGTGGTACCCTCCCGCCTCGAGAAACAGCCTGCGCTGCTGCTCCGGCGCCCTCTGGATCCGCCAGAAGAAGCTGCGGGCCTGCTCCGAGGCCCAGGAGGTCATGAGGCCGCCGCCCCGCACGCTCTCCGCGCGGAAAAGCTCAGTTTCCGCCCGGCCAAGGGCCGCCGAGCGCTCCTCGGGGCTCTCCATGCCCTGCAGCTGCCGGAAGAGCTGGCGCATGTACCGCTCCCTGGTGCCGCTCCCCCTGGAGGCGGAGGTCAGGATCCGCAGGATCACGGACTGCTCATCCTCCCCGCGTCCGGAAAAGAGCGATCCGGCATCGGCCCCGTTCAAAGCCTGGCCGCGCCCTCCGGCGCCCTGGCCGGCTGCGGGGCCGCCCTCCGTCGATGAGAGCTCCCGGTAGATCCGCTCCAGCTCCCGGACAGACGCCATGGGCACGCTCCCCGGATAGACCGACTGCTGCTTCAGCTGGTCCAGCAGGAGGAGGCAGCGGTTTGCGGCGGTCACGTAGAAGTTCTGCAGCGCCCGGTAATTGTACACGTTCATCTGGACCCGGATCCGGTACATCTGGACCAGGCGCCCCGCCAGCTCCGAGAGGAGCTCCTCCGGGGGCATTCCGGGCGGTTCCGGATACGCAAACAAGGCAGCGGGGTAATCCTGTTCCTCCGGGGCGGTGTATTTCGCGATGATCGCCTCGGCGAACAGGCTTTTTTCTCCCAGCCTGCCAGGTAGTTTCCTGTAAAGAATATGCACCGGCAGCTTCCAGCTTCCGCCGAGCCGCCTGGCGATCGGTTCCATTCTCATAATTACGGGTGACTGCAGCGATTAGGGCAGCGGCACTTCGTGAAGCCCGCTGTGGGTGATTTCGATGGTCTTGTAGAGGGCCTGCCCCTGGAGGGCGTCAAAATCCGACAGCTCCCACTTGGTGATGATCCCCTTCTCGAAGTAATAGGATTTTCTCATGATGCCGTGGTGCATTACCATAATGGTGACGGCGTACACCAGGCTCCCGGTGGTCAGGGTCATGTCCAGGAGACCCTCCGGATTCGTGAGCAGTCCCCGCTCCAGGATCAGCTTCTGCCCCGCGGACAGGGGCTTCGCCAGGCTGTGGACCGACCAGTTGTTGCCGCCCTCCCGGACCGGCTCCACCTCCAGGGTATCGGAAATACTCCTGACCCGCGCGAAGCTGAAGGCCAGGGGACCGATGTTCACCCTGAAATTGCTGTTTAAAAGCAGACTGGTCTGTACGCTCACGGTATCCTCTCAACTTGAGCGGGGCGTTTTCCCCGCAAAAACCTGATTTCGGCGGCCCTCACGCCTCAGGGAACAAGAAGCGTGCTCTCGGGCTCGTCGTTCAGCTTCCGGTTGATTTTTGAGATCTCACCGCACCACCGGATGCGCTCCAGGTGGCTCAGTCCCAGGATCTCCTCCCGGCTCCAGTGCATGTAATACGCGATAAAGCCGGCTTCCTCGTAGATCTTTTCGGCCGGATACGGTTTTACACCCCGGCTTCTGTAAAATTTACCGGGATCTCAACCTCCTTGCCGCAGTGCGGGCAGATTCCCTTGTAAACGGGAATGTCCATGGCGTTGATCCTCTGGTAGAGATCCTGCAGGTACGCGAGATCCGGGGTAAACAGCCCTTCGATGATCCGGGTGTCTACCGCGGGGAGGGTTCCCAGCTTCGTGATCACCCTGGCGAGGATGATAATCGTCAGGTAGCCCGGATTCTGCTGGACCCTGGAGTCCTTCAGGGGCAGGATCTCATCCGCCGCGTTGGCGAGACGCATCACGCCTTCCCTGTGCAGGTTTCCGTCCCGGTCGATAAACCCCTTCGGAAGGGTAAACGGAAATTCCGTCTGAAACATAGGCTCCTACCTCTTAGTGATATTGGTGTTAAAAGGAGATATCCGGAGCGTTTCGCACTTCGTGCTCCCACGCTCGTCTACGCTCCGCTCCGGTCGGTGCCAAACAAGCGCCACTGGCGCTTGGCACCCCACATTCCGCACTCCCGCGGTGCAAGCTCGTGCGTGATAAACGCGCGCGGCACCTTGTGCACCGCTTCGTGCGTCATGTGGGGCGGGTCATAAAGCCTGGATCACACTGGCAGGCAAGCCTGCCATGTGATCAGGCTTATGACCCTGATATCTCATAATAAACGGAACGGGGCTGCCGCGCCGGTTTTCCCGGCACGGCAATCCCCTTGATTTTACGGTGAATACGAATCAGGAGACTCTGGTCAGGCCCTCGTGGACAATTTCAAGAGTCTCAATGGCGATCTCGGACGCGGTGGCGTTGAAGTCCGGTGCGGTATACTTCGTCGGCCAGGCGTTAATCACCTGCCAGGACGCCGCGGGCGCCTGGGATTCATTTAAAAGCGTGATGGTAAGGGTCTTCCGCTCCACGGGACCCTGCAGGCCAGAGGCCAGCCAGTCGTACATCGCGCGGGAGTCGGTCATGCCCTGCTTCAGGGTCAGGTTGCCGTACTTCTTCAGGCCCGGGACCTTCATGGGGGTCTCTGCCGTGGCGTCGCCCTCGCGGTACTCGATGGGCTCGATGGTGATGTCGCTTCCTGTCACTTCTGTGAAGCCTCCGGCTTCCAGTCCGTCAATTTCAACCTTATATCTGAATTTTGCATTTGGATATCCGGCCATATTTTAATCCTCCTTAAAAGGCAATCCGCCGATCTGTTCAGTTCTCACGCCGCTCTGTGCCGCGGTTTACTCGCCGCCGCCGGCGGCCTCAGCCGTCTTCTGGGAGATCCGGAAGATCACGAATTCTGCGGGCTTCACGGGCGCCACGCCGATCACGCAGATCAGGCGGCCGTTGTCGATATCATCCTGGCTCATGGTGTCGCGGCCGATGTTGACAAAGAAGGCCTCTTCCGGAGCGGTACCGGCCAGGGAGCCGCCTCTCCAGAGGTTCTCAAGGAAGACGCTGATGGTTCTCTGGACTCTGACCCAGAGGACCTCGTCGTTGGGCTCGAAGACCGCCCAGTTGGTGTTGGCGCGGATCGACTCCTCGATGAAGATGAACAGACGTCTGACGTTGACGTACTTCCAGCTGGGATTGCTGGTGGCGGTTCTGGCGCCCCAGACGCGGATGCCCTGGCCCGGGAAGGAGCGGATCAGGTTGATGCCCTTCGGGTTCAGGATGTCCTGCTCGCCCTTGTTGAACTGGGTGTCCAGGCCGATGCAGCCGCGGACCACTTCGTTGGCCGGAGCCTTGTGCACGCCCCTGGTGTTGTCGGATCTGGCATAGATACCCATGACAGAGCCGGACGGCGGGACCGCGATGTTCTTCTTGTCAAGCGGATCGAAGACGCTGAGCCACGGATGGTACATGGCGGCGTAGTTGGTGTCGAAGATGTCTCTGTGGTTGATGAGGTCCTGCACCTTTCTCGCCTCTCTCGGCATATCGAGGACGGCGAAGCGGCTGGCCAGGTTCTCGCAGTGGGCCACAAGGGTCAGCTGCACGTTGGGATCGGTAACGCCGGGAACGGCGATAATGGACACCACGTCGTTGTCCAGGAAGGACTGGATACCGGTACGCATGCCGGCGCCTCTGTCCTCGCCGATGAAGTCGGCGGCGCTGATCTGGTCGGCGCTTCCGTTCTTTCCGCCGGAGAGCACCAGGGTCGCGACGGCCTGGTCGGGACCGGCGATCTCCTCAAAGGGAGCCACGATCTCGTCGGAGGCCCCGCCGATGTAGGAGGCGGTGATCAGGTCGGACTTGGAGAGTTTCTTGTCGATGTAGTTGGACGCGTTGATGTTGAAGCTCAGGTTGTCATAGACCTCAACCACGTCGCCGTAGCGCACGTCCAGGCTGAACTCGCAGGTGGTGATGAATTTGGTGGGCAGGAGCTCCTTGTCCACGCAGTCCGCGGCAAAGTCCTTCTCAAGGGTCAGAATGTTGCCCTGGTTCTTGACCACCTTGTTGTACTCCGTGGTCTCGCCGTCCGTGAACTCGATCACGTCGCCCGCGTTGAAGCCGGCGCCGCTCTTCACGATGTAGCGCTTGCCAGCATCAGTCTCCAGGATCTCAAGGATCTGGGTCTTTGCCTTGCTGGCGGGAGCCGCCACGATGCGAATGTCATCGCCCCAGGTGCCGGGGTTCTTCGCGGCCAGGTCCAGGACCTTGCTGCTTCCCTTGGCGCAGACCGCGTCGGAGGGGGCCACTCTGGTGATGAAAGCGCGGGAGCCGCCGTTCATGAAGAACTGGTCCACCGCGTAGGCCAGGAAGCGGTACTCACCGAACTCGTTCTCGGAGAGGTAGCCGCCGTAGGTGCGCTTGAAGTCCGCGGGGCTGGTGACAAGCTGCGGCACGCCGCCGACAGGGCCGCGCTCGGCCATTCCGATGAATCCGGCAGTGCTGGTTCCGACACCCTCCATGGGCTTGGAGCCGGACTCAAACTCCTCAACGTATACGCCTGGTGATAAGTATTCTGCCATACTCTCTTGCTCCTTTCAAAAACACAAATTGCAATTTGATCTGTTCAGCATCAGGGAACCTGATTATCCGGCCCGATACAGCTTACTGCCTCAAAAAAATTATAACACACAGAGACTTCAGATGTCTTGTGCATTTTTTATGTAATCGGCATTTCTTATAACTATTTCCGCAGACATTCCGCGACGCATAGCAAAAATCACAGGATGTTCACCGGTAACCACAAAACCGTCACATAAATCTGTCCGGAATCCGTTCAGTGTTCCCAGAATGTTTCAGGTTCCGCCCCACAGGTCAGCCCCATCCTCCATGTCTGTATCTTACCAGGCGGATTCTCACAGTTGTGTCACATTCCGGAACCGGATCACAGAAGAAAAAAGAGCCCCGGCTCACGGCAGAAAAAAGCCCCGGCTCACGGCAGAAAAAAGCCCCGGCTCACGGCAGAAAAAAAGACCCGGAACCCCGCGTGAAAGCCGGGATTCCGGAGCCTGTAAAGAGATTGCTTAACTGTTCAGCACCCTGGTCTCAGAATGCTGAAGCCTGTTCAGCACCCTGGTCTCAGAATGCTGAAGCCTGTTCAGCACCCTGGTCTCAGAACGCTGAACCGCCCTGCGTCACAGCGGCATAATTCCGAACAGGACCGCCACCAGCATGCAGAGGAAGGAGAAGGCCCAGACGTAGAGGAAGCTGGCCTTGATGTGGTCCTTGATGTCCACTTCCGCAAGGCCCGTTCCAAGGAGCGTAGCCGGGACCATGGGACTGATGAAGGTCGCGCAGTTCCGGCAGACCACCATGGCCACGGCGATGGGCAGCGCCTCCACGCCGAAGGCCTGGCCAATACCGATCATAACCGGCAGCATGCCGTAGAAGTAGCTGTCCGTGTCGAAGGCCAGCGCCAGCGGCACAGAGAGGATTCCGATCACCAGCGGCAGGTGCTGGCCGAGGGCGGCCGGAAGGATCGCGGAGACAATGCCGGCGAGGCAGCGGACCACCGAGGGAACCGCATCCGCCGGAAGCTCCATGGTCTTCGCGGAGATGGTGGCTCCGTCGGCTCCGAGGCTGGTGGTCAGAATGCCCATCAGCACCGCGGCGCCCATGAGGGTGGAGCACATCATCAGCGCGGGACCGGCGTGAAGGTTGATGATCTTCTTATGCATGGCCGCGGTGAAGCCGTAGTTCACAAACAGGGCCGCCGCCACGCCGAGCATGAAGGGGAAATAGCTGGGGAACACGTCCCAGAGCGTCCGTCATGGCGTAGCCCAGGCTTCCGCAGTTGCTCTTCCCGCCGATGCCCCGGCAGTTGCCGACGCAGTCGCTGGTGGGAGCCGCCACGAAGGCGATGTCGATGTGGACCTCTCCCGCCTCGATGGCCCTGGGACGTTCGCCGTGGCTGCGGATGATGGCCGGCGTCTTCAGCTTTCCTGCCGACACCACCTCGCCGATCTTTCCGCGGATGCCGCTGGTCTGGATCCCCGTCACCTTGCCCTCTTCGATGTAAGCCGCCACCGGATCGTGGGCGTCTCCGAGAGAGGTGGCCGCAATGGTGAGATCCGTGAGGCCCAGCTCCTCGATGGCCGCCTTCATGACGGTGTTGACGACATAGTCCCCGTTCCGGAGGTGATGGTGGAAGGAGAAGGTTAGTTACTATTATATTCGCCGCCGGATTCGTAAAGAACGGGGTCAGGAGGAATAATATTTTTCTTTTTTTGGGATTTGTAAAATTAAGGAAGAAATCCCTGACCGCAGAAAAA
>Ga0256404_1004753_pt1 | contig 25072 bp, 28 predicted proteins | sample RumenRJG_01DNA_FD_185990 | JGI IMG/M metagenome (GOLD analysis project Ga0256404, IMG submission 185990) | Bovine rumen microbial communities from Lethbridge, Alberta, Canada - RJG_01 | ecosystem: Host-associated > Mammals > Digestive system > Stomach > Rumen | place: Canada: Alberta | collected...
TGCGAGACCGCCACTGCGGAGGAGGAACTGGAACCGCTGACGGCAAGATTCAGTCCCAGAGATGCGAACAGGGATTTCACGTAGCTGACGGATCTTCCGTTCACATCCGGAACATCGATATATTTTGCCTCCGTCTCATCAGTATAGATGAATACGGTGGAACCTTTCGGGAGTGAGGTGCTGCCCACGGGGTACTGATCCACGACCTTCTGGCCGTCACCGATGACCTCCACGTTCAGTCCGCGTTTCTGCATCTGCGCCCTTGCGCTGGTCAGGGAGTAATCCATGACGTTCGGTACATAAGTGCCCACCGTCTCGACCTCATCCTCCTTGTACACGGCTTCGACGCCCAGATACGGGAGAACTTCGGACATGACAGAGGCAACGATAGGAGCGACGATAACACCGCCGTACCGGGAATAACTGTATGCTCCGTCCAGAAGGATAAGGCACGCAACCTCCGGGTCGTCCGCCGGAGCAAATGCGCAGAAGGATGCGACATACTCCCCTTCCTTACCGTTTAGTTTTTCCGCCGTACCGCTCTTTCCGCCGAGACGGAATCCGGCAACATAGGCGTTCTGTCCGTTGGATGTCTCAACGACCTGTTCCAGGATGTCCCGCATGGTGGCGGAGATCTCCTGGGAGATGACCTGCCTCTTCACGACCGCGTCATGGTCCTCGACGATGTTCCCCGAGGAGTCCAGGATCTGCTGGACTACATAGGGCTGCACCAGATAACCGCCGTTTACACAGGCGGAGAACGCGGTGATCATCTGAAGAGGCGTGATAGCGTTGGACTGTCCGAAGGAACAGCTGGCAAGCTCGACGACTCCCATGGTCTTGTCGGTGTAGTATACGCTGTTTCCCTCTCCGGGGAGATCCACTCCGGTCTTCTCGGTGAGTCCGTAGGCCTTGAAATAGTTATAGAATGAGGTCTTGCCGAGCCTCTTTCCGATCTCGATAAAAGCGGGGTTGCAGGAGTTGATTACCGCGTGGGTGAAGTCCTCTTCCCCGTGGCCCTGCGTGATGGCGCAGTGCATGATGATGTCCGGCGTGACCTGGACACCGCCGTAGCAATAGAAAGTATCGCTGAGAGAACACGCACCGGTCTCCAGCGCAGCGGATGCCGTGACGACCTTGAAGACGGAGCCGGGCTCGTAGATGTCCGAGATCGCCTTGTTGTTCCACTGGTTGTGCTGAGCAGCGGACAGAGCATCCAGATAGATGTCATTCAGGGATTTCTGCTCCTCATCCTCTCCTTCTTCACCGCCCGTTTCGGTCTGTCCCACGGATGAAGCGGCATCCTCCAGGATAGCGTTGATCTGATCGATGGTGGCCTGATCGGTGATCTCCAGAGGCGTATTGGGATCAAAGTCCGGCTTGGTGGCCATGGCATAGATGGCACCGGTGTTGACGTTCATGATGATGCCGCAGGCATAGTTCTTTACGTTGTGCTCCACACGGGCTTCCTCGAGAGCCTGTTCCAGAGTCCGCTGGATCTCGGCGTCGATAGTGAGGACCAGACTGTTGCCATCGATGGCGTCCGTCAGGGTCTCGTGCTCGTAGTACATATCCTTTCCGTAGGCGTTCACCGCGGTAAGGGTCCTGCCCGGCGTTCCGGACAGAACGGTGTCATAGTAGGACTCCAGTCCGTAGAGACCGTTGTTGTCGGTCCCGACGAAGCCCAGCACCTGCGCGGCGAAGTTTCCGTATGGGTAATACCGCTTGGTGTCCTCCGTGAACTGGATGCCGGCGATATCGTTCTTGTCGATGAAAGCCTGGATCTCGTCCACTATGGGTTTGTCCACCTTGCGCTTGAGGATGGAATAATAGTTGTCCCCCTTGCACTTCTCAAGAACGGTCTCGTAAGTGAGATCGAGTTTTTCGGACAAAAAAGAAGCGATGCGGTCATAGTTTTCCTCGTCTATACGTATGGGAGCAAGCGCGACGGTCCATACCGTTGCGCTTCTCGCGAGGATATTCATGTTCGCATCGTAAATGATGCCCCTCTCAGCCGCTACCACGCTGTCGCGCAGCTGCTGGGAGGAAGCACGTTCCGTATAATACCGGTTCTGTATAATCGTAAGATACGCAAGACGCCCAATGATAATACCAAAAAAGAGAATAAATGCCATTGCCAGGGCAAGTATCCTCTTTTTTATCAAACTGGTTACTACCTTGCGTTCCTGTTTTTTCGAATTCATTCCGTTCTCCCGCCTGAGTGATGTCTTTGCAGGTAACGGTATCGCATCACGGATTGAACCAATCCATTACCGTAGTCAAAAACGCAAACATCGACCTGTCATTTGTTACCGGATCCTCGGTAACGATCACGTTATCATTCTCCAGATTCACGTACTCGATCTGCGCCGAGTCGAGCTTGATGAGTCCAAGCTCATTCTGGGCGTATTCCTCCGCGCTCTTGTAGGAGATGAAACTCTCGATCTGGTAATCGAGATAGATATTCTCACTCTGAATCTCGACCAATTCAGCGCTTCGGTTGGTGATCTGGGCCTTAACTTTTGTAAGCAGCAAATTGCTGTACACAGTATACACTGCGAGCGAAATGACCGCAATGCTGAGGACCACGAGCTGCACGACGAACTTCCGGTCTTCGGCGGATCTCACCTTGTTGTGCGTCTCCGCTACCTTGACCGGTTGCCTCGCCGGAGCAGTCTCCGCGAAACGATTCAGATCATATGCTACACTGGTCGCCATATTAACCCCTTTATTTCTATAACTTCTCTATGATTCGCAGCTTCGCGCTTCTCGCTCTGCGGTTGGTCTCCATCTCCGTCTCACCGGCTATGATGGGCTTTCTGGTCACCGCCTTCGCCTTCTCCTTGTTTCCGCATACACATACCGGAAACTCCGGAGGACAGGTGCAGCCTTGCTGCAGTTTCGCAAAATACTGTTTGACCAGCCGGTCTTCTATGGAATGGAAGGTGATCACACAGAATCTTCCTCCCGGTGCCAGCAGATCAAAGATCGCGCCGAGTCCCTCTTCCAGCGCCCCCATCTCATCATTGACGTAGATCCGAAGCGCCTGAAATGTCTTTTTCGCCGGGTGCTTTTCCTTTCTCCTCACCGCCGGGGGAAACGCTGACACCACCACGTCGCTCAGGTCGGTCGTCGTCTCGAAAGGCTGCACTTCCCTTCTTTTGATGATCCGGTTCGCGATCTGTGGCGCGAAATTCTCATCCCCGTAATCCCGCAGGATCCTGCAGAGTTCCTCAAAAGAGAGGGTATTCACCGCGTCCGCTGCCGTCATTCCGGAATCCGACATCCGCATGTCGAGTTTCCCTTCCTTCGCGTAGGAAAAACCGCGCTCAGCCACATCCAGCTGATGGGAGGAAACTCCCAGGTCCAGCAGAGCCCCGTTGACCTTCCCTTTCCAGTCTTCGAGAGCCATCCCGGCATCCCTGAAATCGGAGCGGATGATCTTCACGTTGGGGAAAGGACTCAGTCTCTGTCCGGCAGCCTCAATGGCCTCCGGATCCTTGTCGAAGCAAAACAGTCTCCCCTCCGCGCTGAGGCGCGAAGCGATCTCAAAGGAGTGACCGCCGCCTCCCACCGTCCCGTCCATGTATATCCCGTCCGGGTGGATGTTCAGCCCGTCGATCACCTCGTTCAGCAGGACCGGTATGTGCTCAAATTCGGCCATCAGATCCCGTTCTCCTCAAGATGTTCTTCGAAACTCTTGCTGTTGAAATTCTTCTTGTTCTCCAGCCATCTATCCTTGTCCCATATCTCCGCACGGTCCATAACACCGATGACGGCGACATCCTTGTCCAGGCCGGCGCTGTCACGGAGATTCTGAGGGATCAATACACGACCCTGCTTGTCCGGTTCCACGATACAGGCGTTCGGGAAGATGTAGTGCTGGATCTTGCTCGCCTGCGCCAGAGGAAGCTGACGGATCTTCTCACAGATCCGTTCCCATTCCTGTTCGGAAAAAACGGCGAGGCAATTGTCCGACCACAAAGTGATACAGAAGCGTTCCCCCAGTTCATCACGCATGCGGGAAGGAAAATTCATTCTGCCCTTTTGATCTACATTGTGAAAAAATTCACCAAAGAGCATCTTTTCCTCCTTTCCGCCTTTTCGTTGTTGAAAACTCTGTTGAAACTGTTGAAAACTACCCACTTTTAACCACTTTTGTAGATTTCTACTCCATTATGCCCCACTATTACGGAAAAAGTCAACACGATTCCCACCGTTTTTCCAACCGGGCGGTCAAAATTAGGTGCAAAAAAAGGACCGCTGAACAGCGGTCCTGGTTTAACAGTATGTCGTTATGGTTATTTCACTTTTCCACGAAGTGCAAGTCTTGTGGATTTTACCTCGTTGAAAACAAGAAGCAGGGCGTCCTCGCTCTTCTTGAGGGCGTTCTCGGAATACTCCAGTGTGGCGCGCTCCATCTCTTTGGTCTTGCGCTGGGTCTCGGCGATCATCTCGTTGGCACTCTGCTGAGCCGCCTTGGTGACTTCCTGCTCCGAAATGAGCTGTCTCGCGCGGTTCTCCGCTCTGGTGATGATGTCTTCCGCTTCTGCTTTCGCATCCGCGAGGATCTGATTGCGGTCCGAAACGACTGCCTTCGCGTCCTTGATCTCCTGAGGGAGATTCAGGCGGATGGTATCCAGAAGATCGCGCATCTTATCCGCATCGATCATCTTCCTGCCGCCGCCGAGAGGCAAAGAGACCGCTGAATCCAGCATATCATCCAGTTTGTCCAAATACTTGTCAATAGCCATAGTCAATTTCCTTTCCGCAATCTATTCTGCACATCATCCCGAATCGGTTCAGGAAGAAAGTTCGATACATCTCCGCCGAATGAGGCGATCTGTTTCACGATACTGGAACTGAGGAACATATACTCCTGTGAAGTGTTGAGGAAGAAGGTCTCCACTTCCGGATTCAGCTGACGGTTGGTTAGCGACATCTGGTATTCGTACTCGAAGTCGCTGACCGCTCTGAGTCCCTTGACGATGACCTTCGCATTTTCCTTGCGCATGTAATCCACCAGAAGTCCAGAGAAAGAATCCACACGCACGTTGGGAATCTCAGTGGTCACGCGACGGATGAAATCCATCCTCTCCTCGACCGTGAATGTCGTGACCTTCGCCGGGTTCTGCAGTACGACCACCACAACTTCGTCAAAGATCCGCGCCGCTCTCTCTATGATATCCAGGTGTCCCTTCGTTACAGGGTCAAAACTTCCCGGAACAACCGCCTTGTTCATGCTTCTGTTTCCTCTGTGTCCTTCTTCTCGTACATCCAGATGGTTGTACTTCCATAATTATACCTTTTCTTCAGGGTTAAAGAAAGAACTTCATCCGGAAGATTCTCCTCCCGCTCCGTCTCGATGGCGATATATCCCCCGTCGTTGAGCATCTTGTCGAGATACGGCAGGATCTCCCCTCCCAGGTTCTTTCTGTAAGGAGGATCCGCGAAGATGAAATCAAAGGTGGACGATGCACGCTCGATGTACCTCAGGACGTCCATCTGGGCGACAGTGGCCATCTTGAACAGTTCGGTCGAATTCAGATTCTTCTTGATCACCGTGATCGCTTCGCGGGAACTGTCCACGAAGACACAGTGGGAAGCTCCCCTCGAAAGCGCTTCGATACCCATCTGTCCGCTTCCGGCGAACAGATCCAGCATCGTGGCTCCGGGAATGAAGAACTGAAGCGCGGAGAAGATCCCTTCCTTCGCCTTCTGGGATGTCGGTCTTACGATATCCTCTCCCGGCAGCGTCTCGATCACTCTGCCCTTTGCGATCCCTGTATTGACTCTCATATGGTTCCCCCATCTTTTTTTATCATTATTTGTTTTGTATCCGGCAATGTCAAGAATGGAAATACTCCCACACGCTCTTGGCCGATGCCGAGGACATTCCCTTCACCGAGGCGAGCTCCTCAACGGACGCCTCGCTGACCGCACGGATCGTCTTGAAGTGCTTGAGAAGGATCTTAGCTCTCGTCTCCCCGATCCCTTCGATATCCAGAAGCGAGGAGCGGAACGCCTTCTTGGCGTGGGACTTTCTCTCATATTCTATGGTATAGCGGTGGACCTCGTCCTGCATCTTGGACACGATGACAAAGGCGTTCTTGTTCATGGCGAGCTCGATCTCCCCTTCCTCGGAGACGATCCCCCTCGTCCGGTGCTTATCGTCCTTTACCGATCCAAAGATGGGAACGTCCTCGAAAGAGGTGCCCCGCACCGCTTCCAGTATGGTGTCCAGGTGTCCTTTTCCACCGTCGAGCAGGATGAGATCCGGCTTGTTGGCGAAGCCGCCGGAACCTTCATCATATCTTCCCACTCTGCGCAGAATGACCTCCCGCATGGAGGCGTAGTCGTCGATACCCTCCACCGTCTTGATCTTGAACCGGCGGTATTCGGACCTCTTCGGCTCCCCGTCCACATATACTACCATGCCGCCCACGGCGTCTGTCCCGTAGTTGGAGATATCGTAGAGCTCGATCCTCTTCGGATAGGCGGCGAGCCCCAGTCGGTTGGCCAGCTCCCCGAGGGCAGACTGAGCCCTGGTCTTTCTTCCGGTCTCCCGCTTGAGCCGTTCGATGGCATTCTGATAGGCCATCTCCACGATCTTCTTCTGTTCTCCGCGCTGGGGGACCAGGATCTTTACCGATGCATTTCTCTTTTCGCTGAGGTACTGCTCGATCTGACCGCGGTACTCCACGTCCGAGTCTAGGAGGACCGTCTTCGGGGGCTCGTTGCCGGTGAGATAGAAGTGGGTAAGGAATTCCTCCCTCACTTCCGCAAGATCGGTGGTGTCCGCCAGGATCTGTTCCCTCTTGTCCACCAGTTTTCCGCCGCGGAAAAGCAGCACGACAGCGCAGGTATCCTTCTCGTTGCCGGCAAAAGCGAAGACGTCCATGTTTTTGGTGGACCCGTCCTTGACCACCTTCTGCCCGGCATCCAGTTTCTCGATCGAAAAGATGGCGTCCCTTGCCCTGGCAGCCCGCTCGAACTCCAGATTCTCGCTGGCTTCCTCCATCTGGGAGTGAAGTAGGGACAGGATCTCCTCCGTACCCTTTGTAAGGAGGATCTTCGCGTTCTCCACCGATGCCAGGTAATCCTCCCTGCTGATCTGCCCGGTGCACGGCGCGCTGCAAAGGCCCAGGTGCGCGTTGAGGCAGGGTCTCTTTCTCGGCACCTTCTCGAACTGATAGGTACAGGTGGGAAGTTTGAAGGCGGTGTTCGCCACTTCGGTCATCTGCTTCACGGCGAAGGAGCTGATATAAGGTCCGAGGTACTCCGCATCGTCCTTTTTCTTCTGCAGCTCCGCTGTGATCCTGGGATACAGGTCCTTCGAGATACGGATGTAAGAGAAGCCCTTGTCGTCCATCATCAGGATGTTGTACTTCGGCCTGTGCTGCTTGATCAGGGAGCATTCCAGCGTGAGCGCTTCATATTCGCTGTCCACAACGATCACGTCAAAATCGTTCACGTTGGAGACCATCTTCGCCACTTTGGGCATATGGTTCGCCCCTTCGCGGAAGTAGCTCGTGACGCGCAGTTTCAGACGCTTGGCCTTGCCGACGTAGATCACTTCATTCTTTTTGTCCCGCATGATATACACGCCGGGAAGCTTCGGCAGATCCGCTGCCTTTTTATACAGTTCTTTCCTGTCCATAGCGACCTTTTTTCTAAACAAAAAAGCCGCCCATCGGGCGGCAGTTTTTCTGCAATTACTCGTTGAATCCGGATTCGATCAATTTGACCAGACCATCGATTGCTTCCGCCTCATCGACACCGTCTGCGATAAGCTGGATGGTCGTTCCACCGACAATACCGAGGGAAAGCACACCGAGCAGGCTCTTGGCGTTGACTCTGCGCTCATCCTTCTCTACCCACAGCGCACACTTATATTCATTCGCCTTCTGGATGAAGAAAGTAGCAGGACGTGCATGCAAACCGACCTGATTCTCGACTGTCACTTCTTTTACTAGCATTAGGGATTATCTCCAATCTATAACGTTATACATATATCATGTGTATCGAATTCACCGTAGGCAATCATACACCATCGGAGAACGTGAGGTCAATTGACGAATTGACCTTTTAAACCCTTTTCTCTCCTTTGCCACATGAACACCAAAAATCCGCGGTCTGGTTTGTGCATGTTTCCTAGAATTTTTTCACTGTTTTTTCTCTTTTGACGAGAGATAAGCCTCCCACATGTCCGGCCTGCGTTCCTTTGTCCGCTTTTCCGCCTGTTCCAGCTTCCATTTCTGGATGTTGGCATGGTGACCGGAGCGAAGGACTTCCGGCACTTCCCGGTCTCTCCAGACAGCAGGTCTCGTGTACTGAGGATACTCCAGGAGCCCGTTGAAATGGCTCTCATCGGTGTAGCAGACTTCGTCCGCCAGGACGCCTTCGCACATGCGCATGATGGAATCGGTGAGGATCAGCGCAGGCAGTTCTCCTCCGGTGACCACATAGTCCCCGATGGAGATCTCCTCGTCCACGATCTCCTCGATGACCCGCTCATCCACTCCCTCGTAGTGTCCGCAGAGGATGGCGATGTTGTCCAGTTTGGACAGTTCCACAACCTTCTTCTGGGTGAGCACCTGACCGCAGGGAGACATATAGATGAGATGAGGTCTCGTTCCCCTCTTTTCGCAGATCGCCTGGAAACAGTCATAGATCGGCTGACAATACATGACCATGCCCATGCCGCCTCCGAAGGGGGCGTCGTCGGTCTGCTTCTGTTTGTTGAGTGTGTAATCCCTGATGTTGTGGCATTCCACATCCACCGCGCCTTTCTTGATGGCGCGTCCGATAATGCTCTCACCCAGGTAGTTGTTGCACATATCCGGGAACAGGGTCATGATATCAATCTGCATCGTCAAACAATCCTTTTATGGGTTCTATCCAGACTTTTTTCTCCTCCAGGGAGGTCTTTTTCACGAAAGCCGGCACAGCGGGAACAAGACAGCTCTTACCGCTGTCCAGTTTCACCGAGTACAGGTCCTGGACTCCTCCGGACAGCACATCTCCGATCACGCCGATGTGTTCTCCGGTCGTCGCGTGAACGACCTCCAAGCCGATCAGGTCGACGATGAAGAAACTGTCCTTGTCCTTACGGATCTCATTTCGGTCCGCCCACAGGGTCTTGCCGATAAGGCCGTGGGCATCCTCGATGGAGTTGATGCCGTCGAACCGGAGCAGGAGCATATTCTTCACCTTCCGGTGGGACACCACATCCAGCCCGACCGTTGCGCTGGCATTCAGGTACACTCTTTTTACATGGTAAAGGGACTCCGGCGAGTCAGCGGAGATGTATACCTTCACTTCCCCGTTCACACCGTGAGTCGTCACGATCTTACCGATCTCCAAATACTGAATCATCTTTACAAAAAGGTACGGGGCGAGATCGCCCCGTATCATTCCCTCAATCGATTTCTACTGAAACGTGCTGACCGTTGCGGACGGCTGCGGAGCGCATCACGGTGCGGATCGCCTTGGCGATCTTTCCCTGCTTTCCGATCACGCGGCCTACATCGCCCTCGGCGACGCTGAGGTGATAAACGATGACGCCTTCCTCATCCGGCTCATCTACGGTGACCTGAACGGCGTCCTTGTCCTCGACAAGACCTCTGGCCATCACTTCAAGCAATTCCTTCATTACTCGATAACTCCATTTTTCTTGAGCAGGACTTTGACTGTCTCTGTGGGCTGTGCACCGTTAGCGATCCACTGCTTGACCTTGTCTGCGTCAACGCTGAAAACGGTCTCTGCCTTGGTGGGATCATAGATGCCGAGTTCCTCGATGAAGCGGCCATCACGGGGAGATCTGCTGTCCGCTACGACAACACGATAGAAAGGTGCCTTCTTTGCGCCCATGCGACGAAGTCTGATTTTAACTGCCATGAATTATTCCTCCAATTAATAACAATTCCTCTTTTATTTAGAAAACCCTCGCGGATTAACTCTACGATACTTTTAGAACGGCAACTTGCCGGATAATCCGGGGATGCCTCTGCGCTTCCCCTTCTTTGTCATCTGCTTGATGAGCTTGTTGGACTGCTCGAACTGCTTCAGAAGACGGTTGATGTCCTCCACCTTCATTCCGCATCCTGCAGCGATCCTCTTCTTTCTCGACGCGTTGAGGATGTCCGGTTTTGCTCTTTCCTCCGGCGTCATGGAGAGGATGATGGCCTCGGTCCTTGAGAACGCGCCCTCGTCGATCGCCTCGTCCGGGATGTTGGCGCCGCCCGGCAGCATCGCCATGAGCTGACGCATATTTCCCATCTTCTGGACCTGTCTCAGCTGATCCAGGAGATCGTTGAGATCCAGTCCCTTTTTGGACCGGGTCTTGCGCAGCATCTGCATCGCCGACTCCTCGTCGATGGACTGGCTCGCCTTCTCGATCAGGGAGAGCATATCGCCCATGCCCAGGATCCGGCTCGCCATGCGGTCCGGGTGGAAGATCTCGAAATCATCCACTTTTTCTCCGGTTCCCACGAAGAAGATCGGCTTCCCTGTCACATTGAAGACGGACAGCGCGGCACCGCCGCGGGAATCTGCATCCAGCTTGGTAAGGATGACTCCGTCGATGCCGATGCGGTTGTTGAACTCGTTGGCCACATTGACCGCTTCCTGACCGTTCATGGAGTCGATGATCAACAAGGTCCGGTTGGCGAAATCCCTCTTGAGCCCTTCCAGTTCGGTCATGAGGGCGTCGTCGATCTGCAGACGTCCGGCGGTATCGATGATCACGATGTCATATCCGTGATCCTTCGCTTCTCTCAGTCCGGCCGCCGCGATATCGTGGGGATCGATCTGCCCCTGTTCGAAGACAGGAACGCCTGCCGCCTTTCCCATCAGAACGAGCTGCTCGATGGCCGCAGGCCGGTACACGTCGCAGGCAACCAGCAACGGGCGGTGCCCCTGATTCTTGTACCATTTGGCCATCTTCGCGGCATGTGTCGTTTTACCGCCGCCCTGAAGGCCGCACATGAGGATCACGGTGGGAGGTGTTCCCTCCAGACGCAGCGTTCCCGCTGCCTGTCCCATGAGATCCACCAGTTCGTCGTGAACGATCTTGATGACCTGCTGCGCCGGAGTGAGGCTCTTCATCACTTCCTCGCCCAGCGCCTTCTGGGTGACCTGCTCGGTGAACTGCTTTGCTACCTTGTAGTTGACGTCTGCCTCAAGGAGGGCAAGACGCACTTCCCGCATAGCGGATGTTACATCCTTCTCGGTCAGTTTCCCTTTTTGTTTCAGCCCGGAGAAGACATTCCCCAAGCGCTCGGTCAAACTCTCAAATGCCATTTATTCCTCGTCCTGCACAAACTGATCCAGCCTGTTCGCGCAGTCTACGATATCATTGGCTGCCCTGCGGATCTGCTCGGTGTAACCTCTGGAATCCACATATGCCAGGATATCTTTCGCGCTCTTGCGGATCGCTCTTGTGTAAAGATTCAATGTTTCGAATTTGTGTGCGAACTGAAGCTGCTCTTCCAGTTCAAAAAGCGTCGACTCCCCTCTCTTGATGGAGTCCCGGACACCCTGTCTGCTGATGCCTTCCAGTTCGGCGATCTCTCCCAGAGACATATCTTCGAAATAATACATCTCCATGACTGAACGCTGCTTCTCTGTGAGACATGCGCCGTAGGTATCGATAAGCAATGCCAATCCAAGATCCTTTGCCATGATTGATTTTCCCCCGGAAAATGTTAGGAACGTGTTGTAAAGTTATTTTGCTTTACAAGTCGCTATTATACAGAAAACACGGGGAAAAGTCAAGTGCGCAGAGATCTTTTTTCCCTTCTCTTCAGCGCCTGTCGCTTCCCCGCGTCCGCAGAATACTTGTATTCTATTTCTTGTTGAAAACTCCGTTGAGATAGGCGACGAGAGGCCCGAGCCCGAACACCCCGATGATGGAGCCGATCCCCACGACACCTCCCATGAGGTAACCTGCGATGATCAGAAGCGCATCGAGGATGATGCGGATGATCCTGTACTGAACATGGATCTTTTCCGCGATGGTCCACGCAATGGCGTCCAGGGCGTTCATTCCGTTCTGATAACGGATCAGGAGGACGATACTGTACGCGATACAGAACAGTCCTGCGAACATGAGTATCCACCTCACCGGAAGGGATCTCCCCTGCAGATAAGGACGGAGAAGCGGGTCGAACAGGTTGATGAACGTACCTGTGGTGAACGTGTTGACCACGGTGGTCCACCCGATCTTGTCCCTGGCAAAAAGAAGATCCAGGGCGATGACAACAGCGCCGTAGAGATAGGAGGCCGTTCCCAGACGGATCCCAAGAACACGGCTCATGCCGTCTTCCAGAACCGTGATGCTGTCTCCGCCGAGATCTGCGTAGACATAGAGACAAACACCGAGTCCGATGATCGCCGTAGAGAGGATCACTCCCAATAAAGGCTTAATATATTTTCTGATCTGTTCCATTTTACCTACCACTTAATACTGCGGACAACCCGCACCTGCTTGTGTGATCTCACGCCCTGAGCAACATCTTCAGGATATAGATCAGCAACAGATGACCGGGATAAAAGACATAGAATAAAAACTTCAGGCCTTTCCCCTTCTTCCCGTTGTACAGGAACAGCGGCAGAAAGCCCAGCAAGCCAAAAATATAGATTCCCTTGTTCCGGAGCAGCACATAAAATACCATTCCGCCAAGGAGCCTCACGGGCAGTTTTCTTTCTCTCAGCAGATAAAGAATGATCACGAGCCCTGTTCCCAGCATGTTGTAGTCCGTTCGAAGCAGGGCGGAAGCCAGGGCAAATGCCCCGAGGACCACGATCCCGACGGCTGTCTTCCACCTCTCCCCTCCGGCTGTGATCCGTTCATAACAGCTAAGCGCAAGGATCCCCAGGAGGAAGGTGAACATAATGTTCTGATGGCCGAACTCCAGGACTTTGCCCGTTGCCATCAGATCAAACGGTACCTCGCTGATCAGGGCAAAGATTCCCATCCGGCAGAGATACTTCCCTCTGTCGTGTGTGTAGTGAAATCCTTCCGCTACGAAAAAGGCAAAGATCGGCATTGCGATCCGTCCGATGATCCGCATCCATGTCTGTTCCGGGAAGAAAATGTCCCCTACATGATCAAAGACCATGCTGACCATCCCAATGATCTTCAGCATAGTCCCGTCCAATACTCTGTACTTTTCTGTTCTACCCATCATATCCGCCTTAGTTTCAATAGGTATCCCTGTTCTTTGCCTCTTCATAGAGGTAACAATAGTCCTCGTGTCTTTGGGAAGAGATCAGTCCCTTTGCTTTTGCTTCAAGAACTGCGCATCCCTTCTCCGTGCGATGGGAGCATCCGGTAAAGAAGCAGTCCTCAAGGTAAGGCCGGAACTCTACGAAGTACTTCGCGATGTCTTCCTTAGGCACTTTCTCCACGCGCTCAAAATCCAACGCAGAAAAGCCTGGAGTGTCCGCTACATAACCGCCCTCCACCTCATACAATTCGACGGCTCTGGTGGTATGTTTTCCCCTTCCGAGCTTTTTGCTGATCTCAGCTGTGCTGAGTGCAAGATCCGGTTCCAGCTTGTTCAGAAAAGTGGATTTCCCTACACCGGAGTTTCCCGAGAAAACACAAAGATTCCCTTCGATCATAGCCCTTACGTGTGCAAGAGCCGCTTCCTCGTCTTCCATGATATCGATGACCGTATAACCGACACTGCGGTACAGGTCGATGAATTCCCGCGCTTCCGCAAGATCTGTCTTGGACACCAGGATCACCGGAGCGATGCCGCGCTGCTCGCAGAGCATGATGAGCCGGTCCGCCACCATGTAGTTGGGTCTCGGGTCGATCGATGACACGACATAGAAGAATACATCTACGTTGGCGATTGGTGGCCGCTGGAAAAAGTTTTTTCTCTCACGGATCTCCGAGATGGCGTATCCGCCCTCCTCCCCGATCACCGAGACGCGGTCACCGGCAAGCGGGGTGATCCCCCGTTTGCGGAAGATTCCCTTGGCTTTGCATTCTAAAACCGAATCGGCGGTTTTTACGTAATAAAAGCCGCCGATTCCTTTCATGATTATTCCATTGTAGGTCAAATCAGCCATTCATCAATCAACTATTTACGGAGTTTCAGGTTCTGGGGGAGTTTCAGGCTGCAATTTTGGGATTACTATGGGGCTAGTTATTTCCTGCGAAGCATCACCATATGCACTTGAGAATAACTTATGGCATACAGCACATTCAAAGTATGTTTCGTATCCATCTGCCTCATATGTAGGCGCAACTCCCTCGTGGACAATGCTCAGATCATGTGATGCAAGTGGCCGTGTAGGTACAGCACTGATTTCGTTCTTTCCTTCTGCATCTGAGAACATCTTACCACATGAGCACTGATAGTACTCATCGTTACCAGGTGTAGTGCATGTGGAATTCTTTGCAGCCACTAAAGTAGGGGCATGAACGTGTGCAGCTTCTTGTTTCTCTATAAAATCCGTCGTATTGGTTGAAGTGATGCTGATACCGCCCGACTGGTAGCTGACTGTCATAGTCTTATAAGTCTTGCCATTAACCTTCAGCTCAACTCCTTCGTCATCCGTACCTGTTTTCTTGAAAGAAACAGACTGATTGCTTGAACCGGTTCCGCTGGCAACAACTTGTCCGTTGATAAGGAACTGCCAACTAAGATTTGTATCGCCATCCTTTGTTGAATACGGAAGTGTCGTAGCGAACTCTCTCTCCACTTCTCCAATACCGGAACTGACTGTAAGTGTGACGTAGGATCCTGTAGCGACCCTCGCTCCGGCTCCGATGCCCTGTCCGATAACTGTACCTGCAGGCTCAGCAGCAGGAACTTCTGTAATAGTACCAACACGCAGACCGTTTGCCATCAAAGCACCTTTTGCGGTACCAAGGGGCATACCGACGACGTTCGGAACATACTGGCTGCTGATACGGTTCGGAGTGTTAACGTAGATCGTTACTTCCGTGCCAGACTCAACAGATGCTCCAGGGTTCGGCTCTACCTTTGTGATCGTGTTTCCGTTGTACTCGCTGGTGTTGTCTGTTTCACGGACTACGACGAGTCCAAGGGCCTGCAGTTCCTTCACTGCGTTGCCATAGGTATCGCCGATGATATCCGGAACAGTGACGACCTGTGTCCCCTTGCTGACATACAGTGTGATCTTCGCGTTGTCTTTTACTTCTTTCGGAGGCGCAGGAGTTTGTGAGAACACAGTACCTGCAGTGTAGTCGGTGTTGTACTCCTCTACCACCTCAAAAGTAAAACCGGAATAGTCCGCGTTGGACTGAATACTGCGCAGCTGTTTGCCGACGAAATCAGGAAGGACAACGTCGACATGGTTCGCGAAGAGCTGGCTTCCGGAGAGATTCAATGTCATGTAGACAAGGATACCCGCCCCGATCAGGCACGCTGCTGTGATCCCCATCAGGATAGCGATGGGAAGATTGATGGTGCGAGGCCTCTTTTTCTTCACTTTCGCACTGCTTCTGGATGCAGAGCTGATCGCAGCTCCGCGGGTCGTTGTTCTGTCTTTTGCCATTTCAGCTTCTTTCTCAAGCTCTACCGGAGCCTCCTCCACCACCTCGGTATCCTTCGCATGGTCGAGATAGACGGTGGGATTCTCCGAAGAGAGATACTTGTATTCAAAACGAATGCTGGGATTCATTTTGAAGTTTTCGATATCCATGAGCATGGATCCGGCTGAAGGATAGCGCTTGGCTGTATCTTTCTCCATAGCCTTCAGGATGATATCCTCCAATCCTTCCGGAATGGTGGGGTTGATCTCCCTGGGGCTCTTGGGGGTATCCGAGATCTGCTTGAGCGCAACGGTGACCGCACTCTGAGAATCAAAGGGCAGTTTTCCGGTGCACATCTCATACATCATGACACCAACACTGTAAATATCAGACTGGGTATTGGTCTCCTCACCTTTCGCCTGCTCGGGACTGATATAGTGCACCGTGCCGATGGCTTTGTCGGTGATGGTATGCATTCCGCTTCTGGAGAAACGAGCGATGCCGAAGTCCATGACCTTGATCTTGCCGCTTCTCAGCAGCATGACGTTCTGGGGCTTCATATCCCTGTGAATGATCCCTCTGTCATGAGCGTGCTGAAGAGCGCGCAGCAACTGCTCGGAGAAATACACTGTCTCCTTCCAGGTGAGGGAAGTGTGAGCCTGGATGTACTCTTTGAGCGTAATGCCGTTGAGGTACTCCATAACGATATACTGGACGCTGTCGGAGAAATTGACATCAAGGACCTTCACGATGTTCTCGTGATCCAGCATGCTGATAGCCCTGGATTCATTCTTGAACCGGCGCACCAGCTCCTCGTTGTCGAGCAGCTCCTCCTTAAGGATCTTGACCGCGACTGTGGAGTTGTCCTTGAGGTCGGTCGCCTTATAAACATAAGCCATACCGCCGACACCGATGAGCTCCTCAACGAGGTATCTCCCGTCCAGTCTTCGCCCGATATAGTTGTCTTTTTCAGTAGTTTGCTTCATCCTATCTCCTAAACCTGCATCATTACTGTAGTTATATTATCAAATCCGCCTGCATCAAGCCCTGCTTCCACAAGCAGTCTCGGCACAGAGTAAAAATCGTTGTAGCGAAATATAGAAAGCATCGTATCCTGAGGAACCACATTGGAGAGTCCATCGCTGCAGAGCATCAGAATATCATTATTGGCCAGTCTCAGCTGAATGAGATCAAATACCACCTTCGGCTCGATACCGAGCGCCCTGGTTATGATGTTCTTCTGCGGATGCCGGGTAGCTTCTTCCTCAGTGATCTTCCCCATATCCAGCAGTTCCTGCACGTAGGAATGATCCTTCGTGAGCTGTTTCAAACTCTTTCTCTGGTAATGGTACACCCTGCTGTCCCCGCAGTGAAGTATCGTGGCATCCTGCCCATCCACCAACGCAAGGATCATGGTCGTCCCCATCATCTGGTTCCCGCCGATCCGCACAGAGGCGTCAAAAACGGCACGATTCGCCGCCTGGCACACCCTGCTCAGATAACGTGCTTTATCCTCGGGAGAAACGAGCCCGACCAGCTCGTCGTTCATGCCGGAGGTGATTATATCCACGGCGATATGGCTCGCCATCTTTCCGTGAGACAATCCGCCCATTCCGTCGCACAACAACATCCATCCAAGGCTGTCGTTGATCTTTCCGGCACGGAAGCAGTCCTGGTTTTCCTGGTATTTATATCCGATATCCGTGTAACCGGCTAACGTCATGCGTTTCCCTCACTCAGAGATTCTGAGTCTCTCTTCTTAATTGTCCGCAAGCAGCGGAGATATCATCTCCCAATGTCCTGCGGACGGTTGCGTTGACGCCCTTCGCGTTCAGTTTGGAAGCAAAGGTCTCCGCATCCTTTCTTGTCGCTGCGAAATTGCCTCTTCCGGCGGAATTCACCGGGATCACGTTGACATGACTCTGCATCATGCCGCAGATGCGCACCAGCTCATTCACGTCCTCATCGAGATCATTGGTCCCATGGATCACAGTATACTCGAAAGTGATCCGTCTTCCTGTTTTGTTCACATAATATTTACAGGCTTCCAGCACCTCGGGAAGCGGATACCTGAGATTCACGGGCATGATCTTGCTTCTCTTGGGAGAAAAAGCGGAATGCAGGGAGAGAGACAGTGTCAGCTGCTTCTTCATGTCCGCAAGTTCATAGATCTTCGGCGCTATGCCGCAGGTTGAAACGGTAACCGAACGGTTCTTCATCCCGTAACCGTTCTCGTCCGTGATTATGTCATAGAAACGGACCACCGCGTCCAGGTTGTCCAGCGGTTCTCCGATGCCCATAAGGACCACACTGTCGATCTTCTTTCCCTTCTGGCGCTCGCTCTCATAGACCTCCATCAGCATCTCAGACGCTGTGAGGCTTCGCACGAGGCCATTCACCGTGGAAGCGCAGAACGCACAACCCATCCGGCATCCCACCTGGGTGGAGATGCACAGCGATGTGCCGTGCTCATACTCCATGGCTACAGTCTCCACCGCATTGCCGTCCGGAAAACCGAGGAGATACTTCTCGGTTCCGTCCCGGGACACCTGTTTTCTCAGCACTGACGGCCGGACAAAAACGGCGTTTTCCCTGAGCCACGCCCTGGTCTTTTCGGGAAGATTGGTCATCTCATCAAAGGAGGTAACCCTCTTCTGATGGATCCAGGAAAAAAGTTGATTTGCACGATAAGCAGGCTCCCCAATCTCTTGGAACAGAGCCTTCAACTCTTCTCTTGTATAAGACACTATGTCAATCGTACTGTTTATCATATCATATTTTTCTCATACACGCCACATAGAAGCCTTCCGGGAGAGATTGCTCCGGAATGAACTTTCGTTCAGATCCGAAATCTACCCCATCCAGCAGATCTGCCGACTGCACCGGACACCGCTCAAACTCCGGATGATTCTTAAGAAACGCGCAGACGACCTCCTCGTTCTCCTCTTTCAGAAGCGTACAGGTGCTGTACACCAGCTTTCCTCCCTCTTTCAGAAGAGAGGCTCCGTTTTCCAGAAGCCGGTACTGCAGCTGAGGAAGAGTGCCGTCCTTCCGGTACTCCTTCGCTCTCGTCTCCGGCTTGGAAGCAAGTTCACCGTAACCGGAACAGGGAACATCACAGAGGACACGGTCATATCTCTCCGCTGTGTGAAACTCGGTGCCGTCGCAGCAGACCACATCAACATTGGGAGCATTCAGCCTTCCGGCAAGGTCTCTCACCAGGTTTGCCCGGTGTTCATACAGTTCCACCGCCGTGACCGCTCCATCCGTTCCCGCCGCCATGGCGAGACACATGGTCTTTCCACCGGGAGCACTGCACAGATCCAGCACTTTCTGCCCCTGAAGGACGTCCAGCGCCGCTGCTGTCCACTGGGCGGGATACCCCTCCACATAGATCTCTCCGTTCTCTATATGGGAACGGATGTCCCGTATGCTTCCTTTTACTTTGAGACAGTTTCTGATATCTGTCCCGAAAAAAACGTCCGGCGCGCTTTGGATCAGCCGATCCGCGTCCGTGCGGAAGGTATTTACCCGCACAAAGATATCCTCCGGCATCAGGGTCGCTTTCAGGATCTCCTCCGCCTTTTCCCCATAATCCTCCAGAAGTTTTTCCGCGAGAGTGAGATGTACGGAATATAAACGGGACAGTCTGTGTGCCCCTTCTTCTCCGCTGAGGACCGCATCCCGATCCACATCCGACACGCGCCGCAGAACGGCATTCACCATTCCGGATGCGGATCTCTTCTTAAACGTGCGGCACAACTCGACGCTCTCACTGATCGCAGCACGCACCGGTACTTTGTCCATCCAGAAGATCTGATACACGCCAGTGCGAAGGATGTTCCGGATCTCCGGATCCAGTCCCGCCGTTCCCTTTCTGAGAAAGGGATCCAGCAGCGCATCGATGGAGATCTGCCGGGACAGCGTCCCGAGAAACAGAGCAGTGTAGAAACTCCGGTCCCTGTCGGTCCACTCGCCTTCCGAAAGGACCTTCTTCTGGACCAGATTGGAGTACGCTCCTTCCTCACACCTCATGAGGGACTGCACTGTCAGTTTCCGAACATTCATCCGAGCCTGTAGAGATTCTCTCCTGTCTTCTTGCGCCTACCGTTGATCCATGCCGTCCCGTCCATGGGCTTTCCGCCCTCCGGGATCACCTTGCGCAGGACCACTGCTCCATCCTTCGCGGCGATGGTGAGAGGTTTCACCGAGAGGATATCTCCCGGCTCACCTGTCATCTCGCTGAAGGACGCGTCGGCGACCTTGATCTTTTTATCCTCGTACATGAAGTATGCCACCGGCCAGGTCGACACACCGTGGATCAGATGAACGATCCCGCGGGCATCGCTCTCAAAGGAGAACAATCCCTCCTCCTTCTCGATGGGAGGAGCGTAGGTGGCAAGTTCATGATCCTGAGGGGTCCCGGCAAGGGTGCCGTTCTCGATCTCGGGCAGCACCTCCAGGATAAAACGGCTTCCTGTTTCGCCCATTTTGCGGAACATGGAATCCTCGTTGTCCTCGGGTCCGATGGGGATCTCCCTCTGGGCAAGGATATCTCCGGTGTCCATTCCTGCGTCCATGCGCATGATCGTGATCCCCGTCACTTCCTCACCTGCGATGATCGCGCGCTGTATAGGAGCGGATCCCCTGTATTTCGGAAGGAGCGACGCGTGAATGTTGATACATCCGAGTCTTGGGATATCCAGGACCTCCTGGGGCAGGATCTTACCGTACGCGATGACAAGGATCAGATCCGGATCCAGTTCGCGCAGCGTCACCGCGGCCTTTCCGTTCTTGAAGCCTTTCGGCTGAAAGACCGATATCCCCTTTTCCAGGGCGAACTCCTTCACGGGAGGGGGCGTGATGATGTGCTTGCGTCCCACCGGCTTGTCCGGCTGGCAGAACACGCCCACGACCTCATGCTCTTCGCAGACTGCCTTCAGCACATCCCTCGCGATCTCGGGCGTGCCCATAAAGACGATCCTCATTCTTCCTCGTCCTCTAAGATCTCTTCCAGCTGTTCATCGCTGATGAGCTCGTCCACCAGATCGATGAAAAGTGTTCCGTCCAGGTGATCCACTTCGTGGCAGGCGGCACGGGCAGCCATATCGTCCAGTTCCATGGTGAAAGGAACACCGAACCGGTCAAACGCCTTCACCTTGACGTGTTTGGATCTCTCCAGCCATCCCCTCTCTCCTGGGACCGAGAGACAGCCTTCATATGCGCCGACCTTCTCCTCCGACTGCTCGATCACTTCGGGATTGAGCAGCTCGATCATCTCGCCGTCGTTGTTGACGATGATGACCGCCCTGCGGAGCACGCCCACCTGAGGCGCTGCCAGGCCGAGGCCGTTTGCGTCGATAAGGGTCTCTTTCATATCATCGAGCAGAGTCCAGGTCCGTGCGCCGAAATCGGTGACAGGCCTGCTGTGCTTGCGCAGCGTGGGTTCTCCCTCGACCAGTATTCTTCTAAGTGCCATTGTATTGTCCTTTCTTTATCAACCGTCCAGGTCGTTGAAATCGATATAGATCCTCGTGTTTCCCACACCCGGTCTCTTTCGGACCTCCACGAGGCATTTCCCGAGCAGTTCCCTGAATTTCGCGTCTCCCCTGCTCTTGAGGATCAGACGCCATCTGTACTGTTTCCCCACGATGGGGACCCGCATCGGTGCGGGACCGATGACGCGGACCGGAACATTCTTCTCCTGTGAGAAGGTCTCCCGGATCTGTTCCACGAACCGGTTCGCCGCCGTCTTCCCCTGATCGGAGCTCTCGGCGGAGAAACAAACCGCGCAGATGTGGCAATAGGGCGGATACAGGTGGGCTTTGCGCAGCCGTATCTCGCTGTTGTAGAAACTGCGATAGTCCTGTCTTGAAGCGATTCGGATGATGGGGTTGTCCGGGTCGATGGTCTGGATGACCGCTTCCCCTGCTTTTGTTCCCCTTCCGGATCTTCCGATGACCTGCGTCAGCATGTCAAAGGTGCGTTCGTACGCCCGAAAACTCGGCATGAGGAGCATGGAATCCACGCTCAGTACCCCGACGAGGGTGACGTTCTCAAAATCCAGTCCCTTCGCGATCATCTGTGTTCCGATGATCATGTCGTACTTTTTCTCCTGGAAATCCCTCAGACTTCTGGTCAGGGAATTCTTTCCCGACATGGAATCCAGGTCCACCCTCAGCACCCTGGCGTCCGGGAAGAGCTCTTCCAGTTCCTCTTCGATCTTCTGGGTCCCGATCCCGGTGTGCCTGAGCTCCCCGCCGCATTTCGGACAGGTGAGGTACTGTGGAACGATCTTCCCGCAGTAGTGGCACCGGTGGGTGCAGTCTGTCTTGTGCCAAACCATGGGCATCGAGCAGCTGTCGCACATGATCACTTCCTTGCATTCCTTGCAGATGGTGACGGTGCGGTATCCCCTGCGGTTCAGCAGGAGGATGATCTGTTCCTTGCGGTCCAGTCTCTCCCGTATCTTTTCATACAGTTCCACTCCGATCGTGTGGGTGTTTCCCTGCATGAGTTCATTTCTCATATCCACCACGCGGACGTCAGGCAGCGGCATGTTGCCGAACCGCTCGCCGAGCTCCACGTAATTGATCTTGTTCTCCTGCGCCAGGTAGTAGGATTCCACCGACGGCGTCGCGGAAGACAGCAACAGGTGCGCTCCGTGCCTCTTTGCACGGTAGGCAGCTACGGCTGGCGCCCGGAATCTCGGCGACTGGTCCGCGAGATAGGTCTGCTCCTGCTCCTCGTCGATGATGATGAGGCCGATCTCCGGGATCGGCGCGAAAACAGCGGATCTGGTTCCCACCACAAGGGGATATTCCCCGTCCAGGATCCTCTTCCACTGAAGCGTCCTCTCGGTGTCCGAAAGGGCACTGTGGATGATCCCCACCTTGCCGGGAAACATGGTCTGCAGTCTCCCGATCATCTGGGTGGCAAGCGCGATCTCCGGCACCAGAAGCATGGCTCCCTTTCCGGCTTCCAGCGTCTCCCGTATGAGTCCGACATACAGCATGGTCTTGCCGCTGGATGTCACTCCGTACAGCAGCGTGGTGTCCGGACGATCCGGATCCGACATATATCCCCGTATCCGGTCATAGGCCTCCTGCTGCGCAGGAGACAGCTCAAACCGGTCCAGATATCCGGGCGAGGAGAAATCCAGCTCGTCGGTGCGCCATCTGCGCTCCTGCGCGATCCATCCTCTGTCCAGCAGACGGTTCACAATGTCCCTGGAAATGCCCAGTTCCTCATGGATCTCGCTGTAAGTATGCGGTTCGCTCAGATAACCGAGAAGGGCGTTCTGCTTTGCCGTTGCCCCGGGGTGTTCCGTGTCCGGAACCGTCCGGTAGGCGTTCTCTGTGTGTCCTTCGTTCTTGAACTCCAGTTCACCGTCTTCCCCATCCGGGACAAGGCGGATATTCTTGGGAAGGACCGCTTTCACGGCATCGTAATAGGTGCAGAAGGTGGTGTTTCTCAGGTACTTGATGAGATCCACCATCTCCTCATTGACGACAGGCTCTGTCTGCTCTATGCGCAGGATCTGTTTATAATCCGTTGAACCTTCGCACAGGCCGAGCACGATCCCCATGCGGGAGCCGCTCTTTCCGAAAGGCACAAGGACCCTGGCGCCGACTTTGGCGTAGGACTCATATTCCGCGGGGACATTGTAACTGTAAAGCTTATCAAACTGAAAGGCGGCGTTGTCCACCGCGACTTCAACTCCGGTAAACACTGCGCCACCTCCCTAAACTCTTATTTCCGGATGCGATCAGTCTTTTCCTTCGACAGCCCTGTACTTATGGGCTCCGAACTCCTCGATCGCGAGGGTAACCGGCTTTTCCTCCAGTTTGATTCCTTCTGCTTCTTCCTCACTGACGATATCCCTTGCTCTCTTGGCGATCGCGATCACCAGCGCGTAGGGGCTGTCGGTCTCTTCAAGAAGCTGTCCGATCTCAGGTCTCAGCATGTTTCTTCTCCTTCCATTGTAATATCTTTATGCATTCTGGAATCTATGATGGAGGATACTTCCCTCACACAGGTATCCAGATCGTCATTCACGATCCTATAGTCATAATTGATGGAGTCTTCGATCTCCGCCATGGCGATCTCCATGCGCTCACCGATGTCATTGGTGTTGGTCACGCCTCTCGCCTCGATCCTCTCCCTCAGCGTCTCCATGGACGGGGGAAGCAGGAAGATCAGTGTGGCGTCGGGATAGGCCTCTTGGATGTTGTGCGCACCGTGGACATCGATGACAAGGATCACCACCTTGCCCATCGCAAGCCCTCTCTCCATCTCTTTACGGGATGTTCCGTAGTAATTGCCGGCATAGAAATTGTATTCAAGCATCTGACCGGTCTCGATCATCTCCTCGAACTGTTCTCTGGACAGGTAGTAATAATCTACCCCTTCCTTCTCCCCGTCACGCGGTCCCCTTGTCGTACAGGAAACAGAAAGAAATATATCATTCCGCAGGTACTTCAGGCACTTGATCACCGTATCTTTCCCGCATCCCGAAGGACCGGAAAGTACGAAAAGATTGTTGACGGAGTTATTCATCATCGCCATCCTCCATTCGTCCCGCTACCGTTTCCGGTGTTACGGCAGAAAGAATGACATGATCGGAATCCATCACGATCACCGCTCTTGTCCTTCTTCCGTAGGTCGCATCGATGAGAAGGCCTTTTTCCCTGGCCTCTGTCACGATCCTCTTGACCGGTGCGGAATCCGGGCTGACAACAGCGATCATCCGGTTCGCGGATACTACGTTACCAAAGCCGATGTTGATCAATCTCATGGTCAACTCCTCTACTAATAGCCGAGAGTGCCACGCGTGATTCTATGAATCAGACGTGGGTGAATCGGCCAAATCTCCTTTCTGATTGTTGATATAGTTTTTCACCGCCGCAGCAGTGCGATCACTTACAGAACCAATAAAGTAAGAAAGACTCCAGAAGTAGGGCTTCCAGTAGTACCTGGATACTTCATCAGGATGATCCGAGCGCATCCTGCGGGATGAAGCGGATTTGTACGCATTGATAAACTCCGCTAAGTTGATCTGTGGTGGTGCGTCAAAAAGGATGTGAATGTGATCAGGCATGCATTCAAAGGCCTGAATCACACAGTCCCGATCCTTGAAATACTTCTCCGTATATGCTTTTAGAGAGTCCTCAATAATTCCGGTAATGACGGGTCTGCGATATTTAGTCACAAGAACCAGATGATACTGGAGCAGGAAACAACTGTGACGGTTAACATAGTAACCTGATGAATTGATCCGCATGATATCCTCCTTCAACTGACATGTTGGTGTATGATATAATTATACCATAAATAAGGGCCATAAGTGCCGGAAAGGAGGAATAGCAACTGATGTATCGGATCCTGAACATTCAGTTAAGCGAAAGCGATGCCGTTTATGCTTATCTCGACCGAATTGCGCATCTTTCAAACAATCTGTCCAATGCAGTCTTGTTCAGACAGCGGCAGATGATCACATCCGCGAAGAAGGACGTCAAAGACTGGACAGACAATGAGAAAGAGATCCGCGATGAG
>Ga0256404_1004755_pt1 | contig 25064 bp, 30 predicted proteins | sample RumenRJG_01DNA_FD_185990 | JGI IMG/M metagenome (GOLD analysis project Ga0256404, IMG submission 185990) | Bovine rumen microbial communities from Lethbridge, Alberta, Canada - RJG_01 | ecosystem: Host-associated > Mammals > Digestive system > Stomach > Rumen | place: Canada: Alberta | collected...
ACTCGACGTAGGCGCCGCCCTTGTCGGGCACGGCGTGGATGACGGCGTCGTATTCGTAGGTCTCCATAGCCCCTCCTCCGGTCTTTTCGCTCGGGCATGCTAAGACTACTGCATGTTGTCGGAGGGTGCTGCGTGACAGACCTACGCCCCTCCAGGTCCGAGTATGCATGCCTGCCCCGATGCAACCGCGGATTGTGAATTTTCGTGCGCGTTTGCGGTGCAAGGCTCTCAGTATTATATGATGTATATGCATCAAAAAGGAGCGAGGGAGGGAAGCATGGCAAAGCGCATAGACAACACCGCCTGCCACTGCCTGCGGATGCGCCGCAGCGCTCAGAACGTGGTCGACTTCTACGACGCCACCCTCGCGCCCGCCGGCGTCACGGCCCGGCAATACTCCCTTCTCAACCAGGTGGCCCTCAACGATGGGTGCAGCGTGAGCCGTCTGGCAGAGCTGACGGAGCTTGACCGCTCCACGCTCGCCCGGAGCCTGCGACCGCTCTACGCGCGGGGCTTCCTAGCCGACGTGCGGGAGGACGGCGCCCGCAACAAGCGGCTTACCCTCACGGCCGAGGGCAAGCGCGTGCACAAGGAGGCGGCGTCGCTCTGGGCGGAGGCGCAGCGGCATTACGAGGAGCATCTGGGGCCGGAGCGCGTGAGGGCGCTCGAGTCCGCATTGGAGCTGCTCCAGACCCTGTAAGCAGGTATTACTTGGGAAGCAGATTCCCATGGACCAATTGGTGTATATGCACCAGATAAGGAGGAACGAGATGGCAAACGTAGGACACGAGCTGGCGCTCATCGTGGCGGGAACGCCGGATCACTTCAACGCCTGCACCGTCATGTACGGCGCCGAGGGCATGATCTGGAGCAAGGACGCGTACTTCGCCTTCGTCAAGCCCGAGCGCTACACCTGGCAGTTCATCAAAGATAATGACTACTTCACCGTCTGCTACTTCCCCAAGGAGTGGGCCCACATCCACAAGGTCTTTGGCTACGAGAGTGGCCGCGACGTGGACAAGGTAGCCAAGTGCGGCATCCACCCCGAGTTCCTGGAGCACGGAATCGCCTTTGAGGAGGCCAGCGAGGTCTACGTCTGCCACAAGATGTACATGCGCCAGATGGAGAAGTCGCTCGACCCGGCTGACGTGCAGGCCAAGTACGCCGACCCTAACGACCTCATCTACGGCGAGGCCCACTACGCCGTCATCGGCCAGATAGTGGATCACATCGTGCGCTAGGGCGGCGCGAAGCAGATTGTTACCGGCTGTTACGCGGTATGCGCAAAATATGCCGCGACGATCGGTGGGAGTAGTCATAGCTCCGTTTGAACGGCGGTACTCCGCGCTTTTCCGTATGCCTCCGTATCTCGCAAGACTGACGGCTCGAAATGCCGCGTGAGACCCGTTCTTGACGGTACTGTGCTGCAATGTATAATAAATGCAGCACAAAGGAGGATTACATGGAGACCGTCACAACCAGCATCCGTACCGACGCCCAGCTGAAGCGAGAGGCCGACCGCCTGTTCGCGAAGCTAGGCATGAACTTCTCGACTGCGGTCAACACGTTCCTGCGCCAAGCGGTCCGCGAGCAGGGTCTGCCCTTCCGCCCCACCCTCGACGTCCCCAATGCCGAGACGCTCGCTGCCATGCGCGAGGCCGACCGCATTGCCGCCGACCCGGATGCCCGCGGCTACTCGACGGTGGACGAGCTTTTTTCCGATCTGGAGGGCTAAGCCATGCGGGAGATCCGTCTGACTTCGCGCTTCAAGAGGGACTACAAGGCGGCCGTCAGGCGGGGCATGCCAAAGGACGAGCTGCGCGCCGTCATCGAGGCGCTCGCCAACGACAAGCCGCTGCCGGAGAGGTGCCGGCCCCATATGCTCTCGGGTGACTGGGTCGGCCATTGGGAGTGCCATATCCGCTCGGACTGGCTCCTCATCTACAAGCTCACTGACGAGGTGATGGTGCTCACGCTGGTGCGCACGGGCACCCACAGCGACTTGTTTGACGAGTGAGGGAGGCTCCTTCAGCAAGCGTCTGCGACCCCTACCAGCCGCTGGAGGAGAGGTACGGCCGCACGCGGGCGCTGCTCGAGGAGATGGCCGGCAGCGGCTGCGAGATATCCATCGCCACGCGCAGCGACCTCGTCCTGCGCGACCTCGACCTCATACGGCAGTTCCCCAACGCACGGGTGAGCTGGTCCATAAACACGCTCGACGAGGGCTTCCGCTCCGCCATGGACAGGGGCGTCCCCGTCGAGCGGCGCCTCGCGGCCATGAAGGCCTTCCACGACGCCGGCGTGCGCACCACCTGCCTCATCAGCCCCATCTTCCCGGGCATCACCGACGCGCGCGAGGTCATCCTGGCCGCCCGCGACCGCTGCAACCTGGTGTGGCTGGAGAACCTCGACCTGCGCGGCGACTACAAGCCCCGCGTCCTGGGCTGGATAGCCGAGAACCACCCCGAGCTCTCGGGCCTCTACGATGCCATCTACAGCCACAAGGACCGCAGCTGCTGGCACCAGCTCGACGAGGAGATGCGCGCCTTCTGCGAGGAGCAGGGCCTGGAGTACCTGCGCGCCGACGACTCGAACGGCCGCCCGCCCGACGCGCCGCCGATCGTGGCGAACTGCTTCTTCCACGAGGAGGTCAAGAAGTCGGCACGGAAGTAGGTGACAGGTGACGAAGGACGCGTGACAGGTGGCGGGGGAGTGACACATCACCCGTCAAGGTCCCAGCCCGTCGCGTCGAAGAGCGGGTCGGGCTGATAGTCGATCACGTCGCGAACATGCTCCAGACGCAGGTAGTCCAATCGCGGGCGCCTGTAGGCAAACCGCACGTCATAGTCGCTGTCGGGCGACTCGAAGCCCCAGGCGCGACTGCCCGACTCCGCCGCGAATATGACGCGCACGCCATTTTCCCACTCGACTTACTCGAGCCCGGCAAGGATTTCTTCGTGCATCACTGTCACACCGTCCCCCGTCACGCGGCTACTTCGTGAAGAGGAAGTCGCAGGGTTGGCCGTCCTTGCAGAGGGTGTGGTTGCGGGTGAAGGTGACACCTGGGATCGACCCGTAGTTGACGTCGTCGGCATGGCAGAAGATGGTGCCCAGCTTGCGGATGCCGTACTTGCCCAGGATCTGCGCGTAGATGCAGCTTGTGCACTCGAACTGCAGGTACTTGGTGGTGGACTTGTCCTGGTGCCACACGTAGCTCCAGCCGTAGCCGCTGCCCTTCTTGAAGCCCGCCGGCACGATGCGGCTCATCAGCTTGAGCATGCCGGGCTTGGAAAGCAGCTTGCGGTAGGTGCCTGCGGTGGTCTTCTCCACGAAGGCCCACATGGGCTCGCCCGTGGCCTGGATCGCCTCGTCCTCGGAGAGGCCGCGCTCGCGCCACAGCTCGTAGAGGGCCAGGGCGGTGAGCATGTTTGCCAGGTGGTCGTAGTTGCCCTGGTCGCAGTACTCCTGGTTGTCCGCGATGAGCTCGTCCACCCGCGCGGCCACGCGGTCCTGGTCTGCCTGCGGAATCGTGGGCAGGTAGTCCTGGTAGCGGCTTGCCGCCATGAGTGCCCGACCGCTGTACTCGCGCTCCTTCTTTGCCATTGTCCTCTCCTTATGACCGTTCTTGTCCCTGTGCGCCCTGCCGCCTTTGGGCAAGGGCGAGAATTCCCGCCTGGAAGACCACCTGCACGTCGCGCATCTTGGCAACGACTTGGTCCCTCGCGTAGTCGCCCGTCGCGATGCGGGCGAGCGTGTCGTAGTAGGCGGTCATGAGCAGGCGGTAGGTGTCGGAGTCCATGCCGCCCAGGCCCATCCGCGCGAGCATGGGCTCGATGCGCTGGGCGTTGTTCTCCACCAGCGACTCCAGGAAGCCCTCGTAGCGGGTGCCCTCGGAGCGGGCGAGGATGAGGCGCAGGTCGTCGCGGTGGCCGACGATGAAGTCTGCCAGCTCTGGGAGCTGTGCGAAGAAGGCCTCGTCCAGGTGCTCGGCCCGCTCTCCCTCTGGGTAGCTGGTCCAGCCGGCGGTGATATTGCCCATCACCTGGGCCAAGCCCTCCGACGTCTGGGCCACGAGCGCATCGAAGAGCTCCTCCTTGCTGGCGTAGTAGCCGTAGAAGGCGCCCTTGGTAAAGCCGGCGTCCGCCACGATCCGGTTGAGCGACGCGCTCTTGAAGCCATGCTCCATGAAGTGCCGCCGGGCGCTCGCCAGTATGGCCTGCTGCGTAGCCGTGGTGTCTGCCATGCCTCGCCGTTCCATATACCGATGGTATATACCACTGGTAAGTTAGCACAGGCAAACAAATACTTGCTAGTCTGACGTTTGGGAGGCGCGGGGGAGGGGGGCTTTGCCTGTCTCGGTTGGGTGTGGGCCCCATGAGAGTGACTGCCCACGGGAGTCCCTCAGTACACGCATGAGGCACTACAAAATCCGTCCCTATAACAGCTCAAACGCAGCAAGTACGCGAGATTTATCTGGGTGTTTGTGATGAACATCAAGTTATAGGGACGGATTTTATGGTGCTGCTGGGATATATGGGCGGTTTCGCGACTCGTAAACCTGCAGGTGGGAGGCTGTGAATTTGAGCGCGCTATCCGCCCGAGGGAGAAACCGCACCGGAGAGCAGGGCCGTCTAGCTAGGATTTTGTGGCTGCTCTTTTTGTCATCGTGGCGAAAGGGCATATCCGGGGACGCCCGCGGAAGCCTGCGACGGGCCTTCTAGCTGGGCAAACGCGTCAGAGACGTTTTGAGCCACGCTCTCGCTCCCGACGGGCTTTAGGTCCAACGCCCCTTGGGACGACCGCCCAGCGCCTTCTGGTGAGGTCGCTTTTTCATGCCCGGTATCCCGCGTGCTATTTGACGCGCCGGAAGATGCCCTCGGCGTTGATCGACGTGACCTCCACGGTCTCGTACATCCTGCCAAGCCGGTCCTCCAGCGAGCACCTTGTCTCGTACGGTGGGGTGAAGGCGCCCTTGGGGATTAGGAGGTGCTGGCAGAACCAGTCCGTCCTTCTCATCTGGCCCTGGATGTAGAAGCAGCCGCAGAAGGTGCCGCCCCTCTTGAGCGCCCCGTACGTCTCGCGGAAGGCGGTGCCCTTGCCTGGGAAGGCGTGGAAGCCGTTGAGGGAAAGCACGGCGACAAAGCTCTCGTCCGCAAAGGGAAGCGCCCCGACGTCGCCCTGCCGGAACGTGACGTTGCGGATGCCCATGGCCTTCTCCTGGCACGACCTGCCTCATGCCATCCTATAATGAGTTAGATACTACTAACTCATTATAGGCGGGAGACAAGCACATGGAGCCGGACGCCGGGAGCAAGAAGCTGCACATCGAGAAGAACACCGTCCAGGAGACGTTGGTGATGCCGCTCTACGGGCGCAAGGTGTGCTCGGAGCGCTTCCCGCAGCTCTTCCATGACGAGGAGGCGGCACGCTTGGTCGAGAGCCTGGACTACGATTTCTCCGAGTACGGCCGGTCCCTTGCAAGCTCGGCAGGGCTCCTCGGAGCGCTGGAGGTGGCGCAGCGTCAGAACGACGTGGCGTTCGAGATCCGCGACTACCTGGCCACGCACGAGCGTGCGGCCGTGGTCAACATGGGCTGCGGCTTGGATGGGAGCTTCAGACGCTGCGACAACGGCACGGCACACGGCTACAACGTGGACATGCCCGACGTCATCCAGGTGCGCGACCGCCTGCTCGGTGCAGGGGGGCGTGAGCGGAACATCGCGAGCGACCTCAACGACTTCTCCTGGATGGACCAGGTGGACGGCAGCGAGGGCGCGATCTTCTTTGCCATGGGCGTCCTCTGCTACTTCTCGCCCAACCAGGCACGCGCGCTGCTGACCGAGATCGGCCGCCGGTTCCCCGGCTCCGTGGTGGTGTTCGACGCCTTCAACAAGCTCGGCGCCCGCATGTTCGCCAGGACTTGGCAGAAGCAGATGGGCATCGGCGATGTGAGCATTGGTTTTTACCTAGATGACCCCACGGAGCTCGCACAATGGGGGCCGGAGTTCTCGCGCGTGTCCTCGCGCAGCTACATGCGGGGCTACCAGGACATCTGCCCGCAGCTGGGCCTGGCCCTCAGGACCATGGTCAAGGCCTGCGACCGCGGCATGGGCATGCGCATCGTGAAGGTCCAGTTCTAGCGCGGCAAAGCGCTAGGGACTCCGGGTCCGCTCGATACCTGGCGTCCGCCCTCAGTACTTGGGCAGCACCAGGCGCTTGTCCACGGCCTCCACCACGAGGGCCAACGTGCTTTCGAAGCCCGTCTTGGCCAGGAGGTTCTTCACGTGGTACTTCACGGTGTTGAGCGATATGCCCAGCTCGGAGGCTATCTGCACGTAGCTGAGGCCCCGGGCCAGCTGGTGGAGCACGTCGAACTCGCGCGCCGTGAGCTCCGAGCTCCTGGCCAGGCCAAGCCTCACCACCGGGGCCTCGCTCGGCCACACTCGCTCGCCCCGCAGCGTGCGCTCCACAACGTCGACAAGCCCCACCGCCTGCAGGTCCTTGTACCAGAAGCTGTCGCACCCGGCGGCCTGCGCCTTGACCAGGAAGGTGTGCTCTGGCATGGAGGTCATGATGATCACCTTGGTCGTGGGGCTCTCGCGCTTGATGCGCGCGGCCGCCTGAAGGCCCGACTCGTCGTCGCGGGTGCACACGTCCATGAGGACGAGACCGATGCTGCGTCTTGCACAGGCCACAACCGCGTTTGCGGCGTTCTCCAGCGTGGCCACGATTGTGACGTCCGGCAGCTGGGCTAGGCGGTCCACCACTGCCTCCCGCGCCAGGAGGGAGTCCTCAACCACCACGGTCCTTACCATGGCCGTCACCTCGCTTCCGGAACTCGCATGGTGAGGGACACGCCTCTGCTGAGGTCCAGCTGTAGCACGGCGCCTTCCTCCTCGATCTTGGCGCGCAAGTCGGCCAGGCCCGCGCCTTCGGTCAGGCTGGAGGGGGCACCTCCCGCCTGGGCGTCCTGACCGTTGTCCCATATGTGCGCGACGGTCCAGCCGTCCTGCCGCTCGCAGCTCACCCTCAAGACCGTGGCGTGGGCGTGCCGCGCCGCGTTGCTCAGGGCCTCGCGCACTGCGCTGAGCACCAGTGACCTTGCGACCTTCTCTGTAGGAAGCTCACCGGACCAGACGACCCGGCATCCTACGAGCGCCGCCACGCCATCGAGCTCCGCGACGTCGGAGGTTCCCTCTCCCGAGGTGGGCCCGACGGAGCCCAGGCCCCGGAGTACAGTCTGCCACCTGGCCACCAGCTCGAGGAGCAGCTGGTCCCGCTCCCGTACGGGCGCCCCGGCAGCCACTTGCTCCCGCGCCTTCTGGGTTATGAGCAGGCATTCTCCAAGGCCCCGATGGGCCTGCATGCGGGCAGAGAGCGTCTCCCGCTTGAGGTTGATCTTCTCGACGTCCTGCAGGAGCAGCTGCTGACGGGCGTTCTGCTCGCGGAGAAGTTCGTTGGCCGCGGAGGTCTCCGCTCTGGCCTGTGCGATGCCGGTTACGTCGATGGCCTGGATCTGCAGGTAGCTTGGCCTGCCCATGGTCTTGCATCGCACGAACTGCCAGACGCTCCCGTCAGGGGTGACCACCTCCAGGGCACGCGCGCCCATCTGGTCCCCGTCGAGCAGCCTGGCGCAGCCCAGCTCCGAGAGCTCACGCCAGAAGGCGCGCGCATCCAGGATGGAATGGCCGGTCAGCGTGCAGGCAAGCTGGTCCATGCGGTGGTTTACCAGGATGGGGACCCCATTCGTGCTGCCCAGGCAGATGCCGCTCGGGAGCGTGTCCACGGCAGTGCGGGTAAGGGACGCCAAGCCCACCACTCGGGCTGGGCGGGCACAGGTCCAGACCATGAGCGCACATGCCAAGGCAACGCAGAGGATGCAGACAAGCAGGCTCATGATGCACCTCCGCGGCTGGCGGGCTGGCCAAGGTGCCTGCCTTCCGGAGTTCCGTCGTCGGGTGCGAGAAGGACGCTCATGCAAGTGGTCTTGAGCTCCGTGCCTTCCTGGAGGATCTGGCCGAGCGCCTGCAGACACCGGTCCTGGCCGAGGGGGCGGTCGCGATCCTGCAGCTTCTGCCCCAGCTCCTGCACCTGGTGCTCGAGTCCTTCTCGCTGTGGGTGTATCTGCTCCTCGAGGGCCTGGTAGATAAGGGCGCGGCTGTGCACGCGCTCGGCCTCGCCGCGCACGCGGAGCTCCTGCGCCAGCGCGTTGCCACGCTGGGAGAGCTCCTCGCGGACATCCTGGAGCTGGGCCAGGGCACGCCGCTGCTCTCGCACGTCCTGGCTCCAGGCGCACCAGACGTCTCGTATACCAAAGGCGCGCAGCTCGATGCCGGGGTTTGTTTCCACGCACTCGCCTCGCGCTAGCGCCAGAAACTCGTCGTGGCCCACGGCGGGGGCGTCCGCGGACCCGGTCAGTCGGGCGCCGCTCGCATCCAGAATCTGGAGGGCGACCGTGGAGGCGTGGAGCACATCCTCGTAGCCGGAGTTGACGGGAACAAGCCCGGTGGCGATGCAGCTCTCCCACAGCAGGGCCTCGAAGAGGAAGACCCGCGCGAAGAACTCCACGAAGTCTGGGTCCGGCGCAAAGGAGCTCAGCATGTAGGGAGCCGCCGCTGCCGCCATGCACGCCCCCACAAGCAGGGTGGGCCATGGGCTGCGGTTGGCCCCCAGGGACCGGTTACGTGCGGTCATGAGGCCAACACGCGCGAGCGTGAGCCCTATGTACCAGACCACAAGCAGATAGGCACCAAAGCCGGGGTGAAAGAGCAGGTTGGGTTGGGGGTCCGCTGGGTCCACCACGCACATGAGATGAAGCTGCGAGTCGCTGATGGCCAGGAAGGCCAGCACTAGCACCGGAACCGCCAGCCAGCGCCAGCGGCGGTCCGGCCGGTACCCGCTGCTGTGCCCCAGCCCGAGCGTGCCCAGCCAGCCTAGCGGCGGTATGGCCATGAGGGGGATGAGCGTGAGGTAGCCGCTCTCGCGCATGAGGGCGATGTCGGAAACAAGGACGGTGTCCTGCACGAACCGCATGGTGGCGCCGGCAAACATGAGGATACCCTCGGCGCACACGCACCGCCTCATGACCTGTTGCGTCATGCACCTGCGGACCGACCTTATCCACAGGCACACAAGCAGCACGTAGATGACGTACATGACGAGGGGGACGAGCCATCCGGAGCTGCCGGACTCCAGCATCCACCGGCGCCAAGCCGAGGCCACCAGGAGCAGTGCCACGGCGCCGCAGGCCCACGCCATGCGTCTGCGTTGCGTCGTCCCCACCTCGGCGCCTCCCGGGCTTGTTGCGCGTCCAGCAATAAGGGCATCGGTCCGCCCCACCTGGCTGCTTACAAGATATATCAGGCTGGTCTTTGGCAGGCCACCCGTACGGGTGGGGTCTTGCACGCCATGCCGTGCTTGAATGCGGCCCAACATCCGCAATCGGGCAGCAGGGGGGGGCAGTCGCATGGAATCTGTCATCAAGTGCAAGATGCTCAGCTACGGGCTGGTGGAGGTGCGCGACGCGGGGGCCACGTCGCCACGCTACCGGCTCTACGTGGCGGGCCAGCTCAAGAGCTACTCGGACGACCTGTACACGATCATCGCCGAGTTCGACCGGCTCTACTGAGCGGGCACCAGGGGTGGGCACCAGGGGGTACTCCCCTTCTGCCCACTACGGGGAGTACCGGGCACTAGGGGAGTACCCCTTTCTGCCCAACACAACACGAGGGGACGGACATGGACAACCCAAAGGGCAGACTAAACCTCACGTCGAGCGCAAAGGCCACGGCCAACCTTGCCAGCATGGAGACACTGATCGGGGAGGCTGCCGCGCGGTTTGCCCAGGACCCCGAGCCGTGCATCATCGGGCTCATGGGCGGCGCGCTGCCGGAGGTGTCACAGAGCATCCTGAAGGCGCATCCCGGGTTTGCGCAGGTGCACGCCTTTGTCAAGGCGGCATACGACGAGTCTGGCGCCTATCGCGACAACGTCACCAATGCCTTCAACGCCATGGCCCCGTTCTGGAACGATCCGGAGTACTCGGGCGACTACCGGTTCAACCTGCTCATTGCGGTGCTGGGCTGGGCCCTCTACAGGGACGACACGGACGAGGGGACCCGCAACGTGCTCAACAACCTGCTCGAGCGCGTGCTGGCGGGCGGAGAGGTGCTGGGGCTCTTTGAGAACAGCCTGCTTGGCTCCATGCTCTGGTTTGCCGACTATGGCGGCTACCGCCAGCTGGTTGCGGACCAGTACCAGGTGGTGTGCCGGGAGCGGGCCACAAAGGCTGCGGCCGACCAGCGGGAACGCGAGGAGGAAGAGCGCAAACGAGAGGCGGAGAAGCAGCGCGTGCGCATCCAGCGCATGAAGCAGGGCAAGTGCGTCTATTGCGGCGGCAGCTTCAAAGGCCTTCTCCGCAAGACCTGCTCCAGCTGCGGCAGGCCCAAGGACTACTAGGCGGACATCGGCGGGCGCTAGGGGAGTACCCCTGGTGCCCGCTCCTGTGTCTAGGCCTTCGCGAGCCGTCGGCGCAGGGCGAGGCCGGCGCTCACGGCAAGGGGCATGAGGACAAGGGCCAGCACGCCGGAGGTGAGCGTGTCAAAGACGGCCCGACCGGAGCCCTCCAACGTGGAGGCCAGCGCCACGAGGTCCACGTGCTCCCTGACTATGAAGGAGATGAGGCCGCCGACCAGGTTCAGGACCAGCTCCGTAAGCGTGCCAAAGCTCAGCCACACCTGCGTGGCGGGACCGGCCAGCGCCGCGGCGACGGGGTTCATGCTCAGGAGCGCCATGCTTCCGCGCACGAGGCCGGAGAAGTCCAGCGCAAAGGCACCAAAGATCACGCAGAGCGAGGCCTGCTCCAAGAAGAAGCCCATCACAAAGGGCACCAGCATGAGCGCCGGCGATGCCTTGCCCCGCGCCAGGGCCTCGGGGGCGAAGGCCGTGATTGCGACGAGCCCGGCCAGCATGACGGCGAAGCCCGCTGGGAGCAGGGTGCTCACCAGCATGAGGCCGTACCCGGCGGCAACAAGGACGACGGCATCGGCCAGCCACGCGCCGACGTTCTTGTCGTCGCTTTTGTTGCTGGTGCTGCCGTCCGAGGAGTCGCTGCGGTGACTGATGCCCCTCGTCACCTCGAAGGTCCGTGCCACGAGGCCCCCGAGGATGCCCAAGCCCAGCTGCAGCAGCATGATGCGAGGGCCAGCTCAAAGCCATCGCGGGGGTCGTCTGTGAACACACAGAACCAGGTGACAACGAGGGCTACATACATGGCTACGGTGCAGATGGCGTTGAGCACGAAGGGGACTCCGTCGAGGTCCTCGTTCCAGCCAGCCAAGGGCAGGAAGAGACCCACGATGGCAAAGCCGAGCCAGCCAAAGAGCGCGAGAACCTTCTCGTTGCCCTCGCCCGTCATGATGATCCCCAGAGCGGCTACGAGGTTGCCCCATGCGTACCAGAGGACGACTCGCATGACGGCTCCCGCGGCGATCGGTCCCAGCAGGGCGCCCAGCACCGCCGAGGCCAGAAGTCCCAAGGCGATACAGACAGCCGCGGCGAAGAAGGCGTAGCCGGTCATGAGCATGCCGCCAAGTACGAGTCCGCCGCAGAGCAGGAGCACCAGCCCGGCCCCAAGGTCGTCGAGGGGCCCCCACTCGTAGGCCATGTAGCCACCAAAGCCGTCGGGCACGATCTCTATCCAGTCGCCGCCCAGCCGTCGTCAAGGTCAACCCACATGCGTGCTCCCTTCGTCGAGTCGACCAATTCCACCACGGGCGGCGCGTTTCCGCCCCACCCGCAGGGGTGGGGTCAGGCGCGCTGCCGCGGCCATGGTGGGAAGAGAGCATGTTATAGTTAGCCGGAAACGAGAAGTTTGAAAGATAGCGGCCATTAATAACAATCGCTGGGGGTAACACATGATTGGAAGAAGAGCCGAGACCACCCTGCTCAACCGTTTGTACGAGAGCGACCGTGCACAGCTCGTTGCTGTCTATGGCCGGCGACGTGTTGGCAAGACCTTCCTCGTTGACGAGACGTTCAGGGGCAGGATAACCTTCCGCCATGCTGGCCTGTCTCCCGTCGAGGTCCATCGGGGGATCAGGGTAAGTCCGCTCAAGATGCAACTGCAAAGCTTCTACAACTCTCTCGTGGTCCAAGGAATGGAAAGAAGCTCGTGCCCCCAGAACTGGCTGGACGCGTTCCTCATGCTGGAGTTGTTTCTTCAGGAGCGCGACGACGGAGGGCGCCAGCTCGTCTTCTTGGACGAGCTTCCCTGGCTTGACACGCCTCGGTCGGGTTTCATCACGGCTTTCGAGTCCTTCTGGAACGGGTGGGGATGCCACAGGCCGAACCTCATGGTCATCGTCTGCGGCAGCGCCACATCCTGGATCCTCGATGAGCTCATCAACAGCCACGGCGGTTTGTATAACCGAGTTACCTGTGAAATCAAGCTTGCGCCTTTCACGCTCGCAGAGTGCGAGGAGTACTTTACTGAGGCGGGCGTGAGGCTCTCCCGCTACGATATCGTGCAGAGCTACATGATCTTTGGCGGCATACCCTACTACCTGGGCTATTTCCAGCCCGAGGAGAGCCTCGCCCAGAATGTCGATCGCGTTCTTTTCTCAAGGAACGCTCCGCTGCGAGAGGAGTATGACCGGCTCTTCGCATCAATTTTTAGCCAACCTGAGATGATGAAGTCAATCGTAGGCCTCTTGGCCACGAGGAGTACCGGCTTTACTCGCGCAGAGATTGCCGAGCAATGCGGCTATTCCGGTGGGGGAACTCTCTCTAATGCGCTGGGTGCGCTCCTGGCCAGCGATTTCGTGGTGAGCTACGTGCCGTTTGGCGAAGGGAAGAGGTCACGGAGATACAGGCTCGTCGACCCCTTTTGCAAGTTTTGGCTCCACTTTCTTGGCGGAGAGCTTGGCACCGACCCTTACTACTGGCAGAACAACTTGAACGCACAGCCGGTCGTCTCGTGGCGCGGCATTGCATTTGAGGACGTATGCCTCGCGCACGTCGAGCAAATCAAGGCAGCCCTCGGCGTGGCGGGCGTTGCCTCGGAGAATTCGGCTTGGATGATGCGCGGCGGGTCCCCTGGCATGCAGATAGACCTGATCATCTCCCGAGCCGATAACGTGGCAAATATGTGCGAGATGAAGTTCTACAGCGGAGACTTTGCCGTAGACAAGGGCTACTACAAGACTCTACTGGGCCGGCAAGAAGCACTGGCGAAGATGGTATCGCCCAAGTTGGTGGTCCGAAGCACGCTGGTGACGACGTATGGGCTTGCACGCAACGAGTACAGCGGTGCGTTCACGAATGTGGTCACGATGGACGACCTCTTTGCGTGAGGTCCCGGTGGCTTCGTGCCCAGGACGTCTTTGCCATGTCGCCTGACCCCACCCGCAGGGGTGGGGTCAGACCTTCTGTCACGTGCTTGAATGGCCACAGCCGAGCCCGAAGGGAGGTGCGCCATGGAGTACGCAAAGCCTCAGGTGGTGGCCGAGAGCAAGGAGAGCAAGACGTATGCGGCCTCGTGCCTGCAGCCGTCCACCAAGCCCAACAGCTGCTGCGAGATGACCTACTAGACTGCCGCGTCATCTGCCTCGGCGGGGCGGGACCACTCTGGCTCTGCCCCGCCGGTCCCGCCTGTCGGCCCACATCTCGCTGGTCCCAGCCTGCAGGCCTCGCCCTCGCCGGTCCCGCCCCCTCGCCAACGGAGACATGCCATGCTCTATCGTCAGAAGCACGACACCTTCATCCGCCACTACGACGACGTGGGCTACATCGTCAACGAGGGTGTTATTGCCGACAAGGTCGTGGACGCCGTGGGCGCCGTCTTTCTCGATGCGCTCTCCCGCGAGCCGCAGGACCTGGACGACCTTGTTGCCAGGATCGCCCCGGCATTCCGGAACCCTCCGGCCAGCCTGCGCGACGACGCCGCGGAATTCTATGGCATGCTGGAGCGCGACGGCTTCGTGGTGAGCGGCCGGACGCCCGAGGAGTTGGACCGCAAGGACCCGCCCTTTGGCTATGCGCGCTCATGGTCGGGCAGGCCCGTGCGCGAGAAGGTCGCGACCCCGGGCCTGGCCATGGCGCCGCAGGACTCCCAGACCTACCTCTCCAACCACTTCGAGGGCCATCCCCACCTCGTGTCCCTGCAGCTGGAGATAACCAGCCGGTGCAACGAGCGCTGCGTGCACTGCTACATCCCGCACGCAAACAAGACCCAGGCCATGGACCTGGACCTCTACCGCAGCATCCTGGACCAGGGCGACCAGCTGGGGCTTCTCTCCCTCACGCTCTCGGGCGGCGAGCCCATGGCCCACCCTGACTTCTGTCGCATGCTGGACATGACGCGCGACCACGACCTCTCGGTCCGCATCCTCAGTAACCTGACCCTGCTGGACGACAAGATCCTTGCCTCCATCAAGGCCGCCCGCATTGCCAACATCAAGGTTTCGCTCTATAGCATGGATTCCCAGGTGCACGACGCCATCACCCAGGTGCCGGGATCGCACGCCCGCACCGTGGCGGCCATCGAGCGCCTGCGTCAGAACGACGTCCCCCTCATGATCAACTGTCCCGTCATGCGAGAAAACAAGGACGGCATGGACGACGTGCTGCGATGGGGTGCGGTCCGTGGCATCAAGACCGTGTGCGACTGGGTGATGATGGCCCGCTACGACCGCAGCACAGACAACCTGGACCATCGCCTGACGCTAGAGGAGGTGCGCCCCCTGGTCCAGGCCGTCATTGACGACGATGCCGAGTATCGCCGCCGTGTGCTGGAGGCCGACCTGGTGGCAGAGCGCGCCAGGGACATAAGCTGTGACCCCGTGTGCGGCGTGTGCGTGTCGTCCCTCTCCGTGGTCTCCGACGGCACGGTCTACCCCTGCGCCGGGTGGCAGAGTCGCGTCCTGGGCAACCTGCGCGACCAGACTCTGCGACACGTCTGGGAGGAGTCGCCCGAGGTGCTCTACCTGCGCAGCCTCCGCATGCGGGACTTCCCCCAGTGCCTGGCCTGCCAGAACAAGCCCTTCTGCGCCATGTGCATGGTGAGAAACGCCAACGAGAGCCCCACGGGCAACCCGCTGGATGTGAACCCCCACTTCTGCCGCATCGCCGCCCTCAACCGCGAGGTGGTGGAGAGCTGGCTGCGCGGGTAGCGGGGGTAGGGTTTTACCGCCATTGGCGGTAAAATTGTGGCGGTAATATTGGAGTGACCAGCTGGGGGCAACCGCATGAACTACCAGCCACCATTTGAGCGCACCGCTCATGTCGACAACCTCTGCATGGAGATAGCCGAGATGGTCGGTTCGCTTACGCCGACTTCGGAGCTCAGCGCAAGCCCCACTCTGCACAGGCAGCTGCGTATTCACACCATCCATTCCTCGCTGCTCATCGAGGGCAACGGACTTGCGCAAGATCAGGTCGTCGACGTGCTCGACGGCAAGCGGGTGCTGGGGAGTGCCCGCGACATCCTAGAGGTCAAGAACGCACAGCGTGCGTATGCCATGCTGGATGAGCTAGAGCCGCTTTCCATGGATGACCTCCTTCGAGCGCATGGCGTCATGATGGAGGGTCTTGTCAAAGATGCCGGGCGGTTCCGAAACGGCAACGTAGGTGTCTTTGATGGAGAAGCGCTCATACACGCGGGAACACCTGCAAGCTATGTCCCCGAGGTAATGGCGGGCATCTTTTCTTGGATGCGTTCCACAAGCGTGCATCCACTGCTCGTCTCATGCATCTTCCACTATGAGTTCGAGTTTGTGCACCCCTTCTCTGACGGCAACGGCAGGACGGGAAGGCTCTGGCAGACATTGATGCTCTCACGCTGGAGGGCGCCGCTCGCTTGGCTACCGGTGGAGACCATCATTCGCGACCGGCAGCGGGATTACTATGCCGCCTTCGAGCGGTCCAATGCGGAGGGCACCTGCACGGCATTCGTGGAGTTCATGCTGGAAGTCATTCGTGATGCGTTGACCCCTTACGCGGCATGTGGGATGGACCGTGATGACGAGGAGCTCCGCGCGCTCGACTACTTCCGGAATAGTCCGAAGGGCACGGTGGGTGGCCTGGCGGAGGCGTTAGGGACTTCAAAGAGGACGGCGGAGAGGCTGGTGTCCAAGCTGAAGTCGGAGGGGAGGCTCGTGCGCAGGGGGAGTCCCCGCGCCGGAACGTGGGAGATTGTCTCGACGGGTGGGTCATCTTGGTAGGTAGACACAGCTCCAGTGGGTTCGGTGCGGCAAGAAGTCGCACACATTTGGTATGCGTAAGCCCTTCTGGTTGTGGTCCAAGCATAGATTCTCCTAATGTCACAATCGTGAGCAGGAGTGCGTCCAGATGCTGGCAGGCGCCCTTGCAGGTGCCATGACCGGGGAGGGCTAGCCATGCTCAAGCTCTACGAGAAGAACGAGTCTGTCTTTGCCATCGCCTGGATCGTCGCCTACGTGGTGGTCATCGGTAGCCTGCGAGCAAACCTCGGCGACTCCAGCTGGCTCGGGCTGGCGGCCCTTGTGGCCTTCACCCTGCTGTCGCTGGCCTTCCTGCGGACGACAAGCACCTGGCAGAAGTACGGCCTGGCCAGCCTGCCTCCTGCCAAGCCCTACCTCTACTTCATTCCGCTCCTGCTCATTGCCAGCGTCAACCTCTGGGCGGGCATCGCCCCGCAGGCCACCGGCGCCAGCTTGGTCTGTGCCGTGGCGTCCATGGCCTTGGTGGGCTGGCTGGAGGAGATCGTCTTCCGCGGCTTCCTCTTTCGCGCCATGGAGAAGGACGGGCTGACCTCGGCCATCGTGGTCTCGGCGGTCACCTTTGGGATGGGCCACATCGTCAACCTGCTCACGGGCCATGCCACCTTCGAGACCCTCCTTCAGACGTGCTATGCCGTGGCCATTGGCTTTGTCTTTGTCATGGTCTTCCACAAGAGCGGCAGCCTCTGGCCCTGCATCGTGGCGCACAGCCTGATCGACGTGCTCTCCGTGCTGGGGCGGGAAGTGCCAGAGGAGCTTCTCGTCGTCGAATCCGTCTTCATCATCGTGGTGGCCGGGGGCTACGCCTGGTACCTCAGCCGCCTGCCAGGCCGGGATAGCGCGCCGGATGCATCGCCGCTGGAGGAATAGCGCGCCGGATGCACCAAAGAGAGGCCCCAGAGGGGCTAAAACGATGCAACCAGCGCGAGATGCCAGCAGATGGTGGGCTCTTGCGCTACTTCCGCGGGCATTGCTCAAGGCCAGCATGTCGAGCAGGTAAATCCGTAACGTAACCGCAACTTGTCGGTGCAGAATCCTATACACAGATACATCTGGGCCCGAGTGGCCGTGGGAAGGGAGAAGCACATGCAGAAGCACATGGATAAGCGCAAGGTAACCATCATCGGAGCCGGTCACGTGGGGTCTCACGTGGCCCTGGCCCTGGTGTACGAGGGCGTGGCCGACGAGATTGTCCTCGTGGACAAGGTCGAGGGCAAGGCGGACGCCCAGGCGCTGGACGCCTCCGACGCCGTGAGCTACATGAACCACGAGGTGGTTGTCCGCGGCGGCGACTACTCCGACGTGGAGGACTCGCAGGTGGTCGTCTGCGCCATCGGTCAGGCACGCAAGCCCGGCCAGAACCGCGTGGACATGTTGGACGACTCCATCGTGATGTGCGACGAGCTGCTGGAGTCGCTCTCGCCGTATCAGTTCCCGGGCGTGCTGATCAGCATCACCAACCCCTGCGACGTCATCGTCGACTACCTGCGCCGCGGCCTGGGACTGCCCGCCGAGCGTGCGTTTGGCACGGGTACGTCGCTCGACACCGCTCGTCTTCGCCGCGTGATGAGCGAGATGACGGGCGTCTCGCGCACGTCGGTCCAGGGCTTCGTGATGGGCGAGCACGGCGAGTCGTCCATGATCCCGTACAGCCTGATCCGCGTGGGTGGCCGCGGGTTCGACGACTTCGGCCTCTCGCGCGACGACGTGCTGGAGCAGGTGCGCCAGGGCGGCTGGATCGTGGTGACCGGCAAGCTGTGCACCGAGTTTGGCATCGGGCGCGCCGCGACCGAGCTCGTGGAGGCGGTCCTGCGCGACGAGAAGAAGGTCTTACCCGCATCCGTGCTGCTCGACGGCCAGTACGGCGAGACGGGCGTGCAGATCGGCGTGCCCTGCGTCGTCGGCGCGGGCGGTATCGAGCAGATCGTCGAGGTCGATATGACCACAGACGAGCTCGCCGCCTTCAAGTCCTCCTGTGACGTGGTGCGCGGCAACGTGCAGATTGCGCTCAGCAAGGGTACCCGCGGCGTCGAGTGACAGGGGACGGGGGAGCGACACACCCGGCACCTTCCCCCGTCACCTACCGCGGGTCCTCCACCTTGTCGCCCACGATCCAAAAGTCGCAGCGGGGACCGCCCTCGGCCAGCGTGTGCTGGCGGCGGAGCACGCCGTGCTCGAGGCGACACATCGGGTAGTCGATCGCGCACATGGCGGGCAGGAGGTCCAGCAGTCCGTTTGCGCGGCAGAAGTCGTTGATGGGGCAGCGGGTGTAGTAGTAGAAGACCCCGTCCCTGTGCCTGTCGTCGAAGTGATACTCCCAGCTGCAGTCGATCTCGTCCAGATGGTCGAGGCGCCACTGTTCGTCTTCACGGAAGGTCTTGTCGTATTTCGCCAGCGTGCGGGGGTCGTTGAAGTCGCGGCCGACCCCCATCAGGCGCATGAGGGGCAGCTCCATCATGTCCTGCGCGCAGGCGGCGAAGTCCTCCACGGAGAGGCGCCCGGCCGAGGCCAGCTGCATGGAGAAGAGCGCGATGGCCATATAGATGTTGTGCTCCATGGGGTTGTCGCGGCCGGTGTCGGGCGCCTTGGCCAGCAGGTCGCGGTAGATGGGCCGGGCGCCGCGCGCGCAGCTGTGGGCCAGGTCGCGCCCGCAACGGTTGGCGATAGCGCGGCGCATGAGGGGCACGACCAGGTTGAAGTAGGAGGACTTGTATTCCAGCATATGCTGCCTCTTGACCTGTGGGCTTGCGGGTTTGTCGGGGAGAAGACTTGCGTGCCGAAGGGACGCGTGACGGGGGACGGGGGAGTGACACGTGTGACGGGGGACGGGGGAGTGACACATGTTCGCCCCGTCCCCTGTCACACTCCCCTGTCACGCTAGAGGCGCAGGCGGACCACCTTCACGCGGCCCCACTTGTCGGCGAAGTACATGAAGATGCGCGTGCGTAGCGAGAGTCTGCGGCCCAGCTTGAGCGCGTCGGCGTAGAAGCCGTCGACGCTCAGCAGCTCGCAGCCGGCGCGGTCGGCGAAGCCCTGCGGGTCGTCGAGGCCGAAATACATGCGCGCGTCGGTGTTGCCCGTCTTCTCCACGTACTTGTTGGTGAACTTGAGGCCCTCGGTATCGGTGGCGTCAAAGACGAGCTCACCCTGCGGAAAGGCCTGCTTGAGGTCGGCGATCATCGCGAGGATTTTGTCCTCGTGGAAGTACTGCCAGACTCCCGAGACCACGAGCAGGGTAGGCAGGCTGGCGTCGATTTGCCCCGCCCACTCCATGGCGAACATGTCGCCGGCGATGAGCCCCTCGTTTGCCGCCTGGCCCAGTGCGCGGCGGCGCACCTCGATGACCTCGGGCAGGTCCACCTGGTAGCAGCGCGCCGTCGCCACGCCCACGCGACCCCAGGTGGTTTCCAGCCCGCCGCCCAGAAAGACGACGTTGCCCGCGGGGTGGCTGGCCAGAAACTCGCTCACCTTGCCGTCGATCACGTGGCTGCGGGCGACCGAGGCCATGCACTCGTACTCGCCCGAGTTTGCCCGGATGGCCTCGCCGGGAATCTGGCTCTCCAGCGCGAGCGCCTGGTCGTCGCGGAAGTAGTCGGGGAAGCGCTTGGACACGTAGATGCGCGCGACCAGCGGGATGTAGGTCGTGTCCGGCACGCCGGCAAGGGTTCGCTCCTGGGACATAGTGTCACCTCATTTATGTTAGGTATTGCTAACTATTGCATCATAGCACGGGCAGCGTGACGGGGGACGCGTGACAGGGGACGGGGGAGTGACACAGGCGATAGGAGACGGGGGGAGTGACACACCACCCATTGCCGTCATCCGCCAGGGTGACAAGCCCCGTCCCCTGTCACGCGATGTCAGGTTTTTCTTCCTGCGTCGTATTGTCTGTGAGCGTCGCTCATGAGACAACGATTGGAGAAGGGAGGACCGGGGGCTATGTATTACGCAAGGTGTCAGCGCGAGCGCGATGCCGAGGCCGAGGAACGACGCGATGCCGAGGCGCACCGCGTCATCGAGACGTACGGCGACGATATCCTACGCCTCGCCTATGCCTACCTGCGCTCGCGTGCGGACGCCGAGGATGTGTGCCAAGACGTGCTGCTCAAGCTCATGACCGATGCCGGGCGGTTCCGATCGCCCGAGCACGAGCGGGCCTGGGTGATCCGCTGCACGGCAAATGCCTGCAAAGACGTGCTGAAGAGCGCGGCCCGCCGCACGAGCGAGCCTTTGGAGGCGGCTGGTGAGCCGACGGATCCGACGGCGTGGGTGGACGGTGCGCCCGCGGGATGGATGCCCGACCTGCCGACCGGCGCCGACGCCCCGACCAGTGCCGACGTGCTGACAGGTGCCGAGGTGCGCACCGATGCTGACGGCCCGATTGCAGGCGCACCGGGTCCTGTGACGGCGGCGGTGCTCGCCTTGCCGCTGGCCTACCTGCACGCCTGGCCGCGCAGATGAAGGCCGGAGAGACTCCCGCGCCGGGCGGGAAGACAAACGATGCAGAGATACTGCAGATGCGTCCGTCTTCCCGTGCGCGTCGTCCGCGCCGCCTGGCGGCTGCGGCGGTGGCGGCAGGGCTCGTCCTGACCATCGGCTTCGGTGGTTATGCCTACGCCTCCGGCCAGCTGGTGAGCGTGAGCGACCTGGTGCGACAGGCTTTCGGCGGCGGACCGGCGGAGACCGAGATCGTGAACAAGGTCGGCCGCCCCGTGGACGCCGCGGTCACACACGATGGCATCACCGTGAGCGCCGACGCGGTCATGGGTGACGAGCACTCCTACGTGGTGGTGTACAGCATTGGTCGCACGGACGGCAAGCCGCTGTTTGACCTAGCCGAGGGCTCGGGCACGGAGGGCAACCAGACCAGTGATCGCACCATGACCCTGACCGATGGGCGCTGGCTCGTGCCTGAGGTCACCCAAAACGCGGACGGCTCTGCCGCCGAGGGTGGCGCCCAGTGGCTCTACGACGCCGATCCGACCGACAATGCCATCCAGCTGGTCATCGCCTACGGTACCGACACCGACGTGATTGGCAGGACCGTGCATACGACCTTCTCGGGTATTGATGCCTGGGACGAGGAGGGCGGTGCCGAGAAGCTGCTGAGCGGCACCTGGGACCTGTCTTTCAAGCTCGACTACGAGAGCAACGACGTGACGCTGGGCGGCGGACAGCGTATCACCCTGCCCGAGACGAAGACCGGCGCCACGATTAAGAAGGTCAGCGTCTCGTCCGTAGCCGTGACGGTCGACTACACCGCCGACGCGACCGACGTGGACGACATCCCGACCGACCAGCCCGACGGCTACTGGGGCGGTCCCACCGTGCTCGACCTGGGCGACATCACCGTCACCCTGCGCGACGGCACGCAGATTGTGGTGGAAGGCTCGGGCGGCTCGTCGGAAGAGAACGCTCAGGGCGACACCGTTTGCCGCATGACCAACTTCCTCGACCGCGTGATCGACCCCTCCGACGTCGCCTCCGTCACGATAGGCGGCCAGACGATCGCGTGACAGGGGATGGGGGAGTGACACACTACCCGCCACCACCTGCCACGCGTGACAATCCCCCGTCCCCTGTCACGTGTCACCTTTCGCCGATGCGTCAAGTGACGGGGGATTGACACGTTGTGAGCGGTGGGTTTACGTTCTCGCCCCTGAAGTCTGCGGCGAGGAGGTAGGCATGGCGCGCACAAAGAGGCGGGAATGCGAGAGCGGAATCTACCACATCATCCATCGGGGCGTCGGCCGGCAGCTGATATTCGAGGATGATGCCGACCGCATCGCTTTTCTTCACCTGATCGGGAAGGCGTTTGCGGAGCACGGGGTCGAGCTGCTGTGCTGGTGCCTCATGTCCAACCACTTCCACATGCTCGTCCGCGCGCCGCTCGAGGAGGTCTCGGAATCGATGCGCGTCGCCGTCAGCGAATATGCGCGCCGCTTCAACGGCCGCCACGACCGCACCGGACACCTCTTCCAGGAGCGGTTCAGGAGCGAGCCGGTGGAGAGCGAGGAGTACCTCCTGACCGTCGTCAGGTACATCCACTGGAACCCCGTCAAGGCGGGCATTGCCGCTGGGTGCGACTACCGGTGGAGCAGCTATCCCGACTATGCCGGGACCCGGAGCCCGGACGATCGCCCCATCGCCATCGCCGACGAGCTCGTCCTCGGCGCCTTTGGCTCGAGGGAGGAGCTTGTGCACTTCCACGACACGGGTTCGGCGGACGGGGAGTGCATGGAGGCCGATGCGCGCCGCCGCATCTCGCTCTCGATGCCCGATGAAGACGCCCTCGCCGTCGCGGAAGGGGTCGTGGGGAAGCGCGGCCTGGAGGGTCTCAAGGCGATGCCGAAAGACGAACGTGACGGCTGTCTGGTCAAACTGTCCCGGGCGGGGCTGAGCGTCAGACAGATCGAGCGGCTCACCGGTATCGGCCGCGGTATCGTCCAGAGGGCGTGCAGCCAGCGTGTCAGGTAGCGTGTCAGGTGACGGGGGAGTGACACATTCATGGCGCTCGTGCGTGACAAGCCCCCGTCCCCTGTCACGCGCCGTCGCTAGAGGGAGCCGGCGTTGAGCACGGGCTGCGCGTCGGACTCGCCGCAGAGCACCACCATGAGGTTGGAGGCCATCACGGCTTTGCGGTCCTCGTCGAAGTCCACGATGCCGTCGTCGGAGAGCTGCGACAGGGCCATATCCACCATGGAGACGGCGCCCTCCACGATCTTCTTCCGCGCGGCGATGATGGCCTCGGCCTGCTGGCGGCGGAGCATCGCCTGGGCGATCTCGGGTGCATAGGCCAGGTGGGTGAGGCGGGCGTCGTCCACGGCCACGCCGGCGCGCTCGAGTCGACGCCCCAGCTCCTCGCGCAGGGCCTGGGAGACCTCCTCCACGTTGGAGCGCAGGGTGATGGACTGGTTGCTCGCGTCGTCGTCCTCCATGTGGTCGTAGGCATAGAGGCTGGCCACGTGGCGCAGAGCCGTCTCGGCGGTCATGCTCACGTAGCTCTCGTAGTCGTCCACATCGAAGAGGGCCTTGGCGGTGTCGGCCACGTGCCACACCACCACGGTGGCAATCTCGATGGGGTTGCCCATGCGGTCGTTCACCTTGATGCGGTCGCCATTAAGGGCGCGGGCGCGCAGCGATAGCTTGGAGCTGCGGTTTTGCCGTTCGCCCAGGGTGTTGAGGACGGACTTGACGGTCTCGTTCACGGCGTCATCCGCGGTGGGGGCCTGGGTTACCGCGCCAAGCTCCCTGGAGTAGAAGGGGTTGGCCCAGAGCAGGCCGTCGGCGCGCACAGTGCCGTCGTAGCGACCGAAGAGCACGCATACCCGCGCCTGGCCGGGCTGCAGGGTGAAGAGTCCAGCGAGCACGACGATGCCCGCGAATGTGACCGGAATGGACCCCACCGACTTTGCGACCTCCAGGGGTGAGGCGGGCTCGCCCATGTCGTCCGCGATGGCCAGGGCGATGATTCCCGTGGCGAACATCCAGACGGCAGCAGCCAAGACGAGGATCCCGACGGCGAGGAAGGGCCAGCCGGACCTTGCGGTGAGTCGCTTCTCGGTGCTCATGGTGCGTCCAATCAGGTGCGAGGTGCGCCTCTCCCCAGCGGAGGGCTTCCCTCGTGGTGAGACCAGTGTGATATCGCCGCGATGCATGTTCCAATACCTTGCGCGTAAGGGTTTGGTAAGGGCGTAGCGTGACAGGGTACGCGTGTCAGGGGACGGGGGAGTGACACATTTAATGCGACAATAGCGAGCGTGACAAACCCCCGTCCCCCGTCACATTAAGGAGCACTATGGCTTTTACCCTCGCGCTTGCCCAATGCACCCATCCCGCCGACGGGGACGTTGTGTCCCTGGTGCGCAGATACGCCCAGCGCGCGGCGTGTGCGGGCGCCCAGCTGCTGGTCTTTCCCGAGTCGCTCATGACGCGCTATGAGAATGACCTTGATGCGTTCCAGGCGAAGGCAGAGCCCCTGGACGGACCTTTTTCTGCTGCGGTCGATGCCATCGCCGCAGAGTACGGTTTGTGGATGGTCTACACGGTGAACGAGCGAAACGACGGCGGCCTGCCGTTCAATGCTGCCGTGCTCGTGGATGACTGCGGTCGCAAGCAGGGCGTGTATCGCAAGACCCACCTATTCGACACTGACGCCATCCGCGAGTCGGACCACATGGCGCGCGGTAGCGCCCTGTTCGAACCCGTGCAGACGCCCTTCGCGAAGATAGGCCTGGCAATCTGCTATGACCTGCGCTTTCCCGAGGTGGCGCGCCACGAGGCGTTGGCGGGCGCGCAGCTCATCCTGTACCCGGCGGCATGGGTGGACGGTCCGCTCAAAGTTGACCAGTGGCGTACGCTCCTGGTGGCGCGGGCTATCGAGAACGAGGTGTTCGTCGCGGGCCTCAGCCGCGTGGACAAGGGCTATATAGGGCAGAGCGCGGTGGTGGACCCCCGCGGCAGGGTGATTGGCGAGGGCGGGGCGAGCGAGGGTCTTGTTACGGCGCGTATCGATACGGACGAGATCGCAGCGGTGCGTGCGGCCATGCCCGTCTTCGACCACCGCAGGCCCGACCTGTACTGACGCGCGCGTGGCGGGGGACGGGGGAGTGACACACGCGTGACAGGGCCCGGGGGAGTGACACACCCGCGTGGCTTCAGCAGCGCTCGCAGAGCGTGACGTGCACGGTGTCGCCCGGCTGTTTGCCGATGGCGGAGCGGATGGCCTTCGTGACCCCGATGATGTAGCAGACGCTGCCGTCTTCATGCTTGACGCCCATGTTGACGATGCTGCCGTCGTAGGGCTCC
>Ga0256404_1004757_pt1 | contig 25055 bp, 23 predicted proteins | sample RumenRJG_01DNA_FD_185990 | JGI IMG/M metagenome (GOLD analysis project Ga0256404, IMG submission 185990) | Bovine rumen microbial communities from Lethbridge, Alberta, Canada - RJG_01 | ecosystem: Host-associated > Mammals > Digestive system > Stomach > Rumen | place: Canada: Alberta | collected...
ATTATCCCCGCAGCTGCCTGATATACGATGACAGAATCTGTGCGGCTGCCTGATGCGCAGCGCGCCCGGGATGCTGTCGGGCACCGAACATACCCGGTTTTGTAGGAGGCAGAAGCAGAAAATGGGTGTCTGTATCGCCTGATTCTGTGCGGTATATGCGCACGGCACCGGCGATTTCATGGGACAGGAAGTCTCCCAGCATCCCATAGCACCAGATGATCTGCGCATGCGGATTGTACCTGCGGATTTTCTGAAGAAAAGCGACGACAGCCCCCTGAAGCCGCTCCGCGTCCTTCATCTGCGGACGGCCAAATTCATCGAGCCGCTGGCAAAAAACAGACATTGTCTCCGGGTCGAAGTACGGGGCTGCGTGAAAGGCCCCGTCGTCATTGGTGCCAAGATTCACAACGACAATATCGGAAGGGTCTGCAGAAAAATCAAACGGATCGTGAGCATGCGCCAGGATATTCTCCCGGCAGCATGTGACACCACAGATCTGCTCATAGAAACGCGGAAGGACACGGTGCGGATTATTCTGATAATCAGACACAACACCCCAGCCGCTCTGGGAGATACAGCTGAACCTGGCATTAAGGATGTCAGCTGTCATCCGGGCGTAATTGTTCTCTACCCCGAAGTAGGGGCTGATCCAGTCCTCCTCCATCTGGGCGCCGCAGCTGCCCTCCCCGCTGGTGATGCTGTCGCCTACAAACTCAATGGTCAGGCTGGATTCCGGGGGAGCAGTGATCTCTCCCTCATACTGGAGACAGTCCAGGGTCAGAAAGCAGGCATGATCATCCGGAATCATCTGGACCTCACGGAAAAGGCGAACCCGGTGCATAACGCCGGCATTCAGTCCCTGGAGCAGGTCGATCCGGTTTTCACCGCGATGAAGGGGCATGCGAAGCAGGAAGAAACCGTCAAGCTCCATTGAAATCCACTGTTCCATGGAGGTAAAACCGGCTGTAAAGACCACACTGATGCGTTCTCCTCGGAAGCAGAAGTCGATCCCGGAGGCTGTCCAGAATAGATAGAGTTTTCCGTTTTGAATGGTTGTCCGCCCCATTCTTCTGATCATGGGCAGAAGATCAATCGTTCGGTTCTCCATAGACAGCTTCCCTCCGTGGACATGAATCAGCACAGTTCCTGTTATTCAAAGAGATCCAGAATTTCCTTCTTGTCGTCATCGGACAGCGTGCCGGGCTTCCAACCGACATGCACGGTGTCTCCCTCATAGCGGGGAATCAGGTGGATATGGAAATGAAAAACCGTCTGTCCTGCCGGCTCCCCGTTATTCTGGACGATGTTAAAACCGATCGCACCGAGTCCTTCAGACAGTCTTGAAGCAACCTTTTTCGCGACCACAAAAGCTTTTCCGGCAAGGTCCTCGGGAAGCTCAAAAACATTCGCGTAGTGTTCCTTCGGAAGAACCAGCGCGTGCCCCTTAGAGGCAGGATTCAGGTCAAGGATGACCCGGAAATCCGGATCTTCATAAAGCGTGGCTGAGGGAATCTCTCCGTTGGCGATTTTACAGAAGATGCAGTTACAGTCTTTCATATTGTGTGCTCCTTTTCTGATGGTAAAGAAGAATGCCCAGAAGAAAGCCGCTGATCAGGCCGCCAAGATGGGCAGCACCATCGACACCCTTGTCAACCGTTCCCTGCATGATCATCAGGACGACCATGAAGACCAGCTTTTTCATGTTCCGCTCTCCGAAGGTGCCCCTGTTTCGCAGGGCGATGTAGAGCAGTGCCCCGATGACGGAGAAGATCGCGCCGGAGGCGCCTGCTGAGACAGCGTAGCTCCCGGTTTTCATACTGACGGCCAGTGACAGAAGATTGCCTCCGATTCCGCCGGCCAGATAGATGACCAGGTAGCGGACAGGTCCTGCGATGGTCTCCAGAATGTCACCGAGGAAGATCAGACTCAGCATGTTGTAGACAATGTGGTAAAAACCAAAGTGCAGGAACATGGAGGTAAACAGCCTGTAGTACTCGCCGTTTATGACAGCGGGGAGGTAGCAGGCGCCATGCCTCAGCATGAATGCAGAGTCAGCCGGGTCTCCTGTCAGGGCAAGGACGATGTAGACTACGACATTGATGATGACGATGGTCAGGTTTGCCTTTTTTCTGGTTTTGAAAAAATAGATCAGCTCATTCATAGAGCCATGATAGCACGTTTAATGCCGGGGGTGAACTGCTTACCGTTAGAGATTTGCACGGTAACGGTACCCGGCGATCCGGATCTCCGCGCCAGGCGGGATGGGGGAGGCATGGTTGGGCTCCAGCCTGCGTCCATCCAGGAAGGTGCCGTTCGTGGAGAACAGATCGGTCAGATAATAGGTGTCAGAGACGCGTTCAATTCTGGCATGAATCCGGCTGACGGTGTCGGACTTCAGGCAGATGTCACACTCTCTGGGGCTCTTTCCGATAATGAGTAGCCGCCTGTGAAGAGGGATGTCGTTGTACTGTTCGGGGGAGAGGCTTTGGAGGCAGGATGATCCGGCCGGTGTGTCATTCACCGGGAAGGACTTGGAGTCCTGCGAAATGCTGCCCTGGGGGAAAGAGGGAGAACCCGGTGGAATGTTGTCCCGGGGATAAAACGGAGGACCTTGTGGGGCGTTGTCCTGATCCGCATACACCTCACGCAGAAGAGAACGGTAGAAGGTATCATCGTCTTCCATCTCCTGCTCCTCATCAGACCAGATATTCCGGAGTTCACTTCTTTTTTTGACCTGCTGCTGCCTGACCAGCCAGATGACGGAGGCAGTCAGAAAACCGATTCCGCCGATCTGTGCAGCGTCCATTTTCAGGGCAACTGCGCAGCCGATGCCCAGCAGGGAGAAAGCCAGAAGAAGCAGGATCAGGGTTTTCCGGTCATGCTCCATACTTTCCCGGATGACCTTCGGGACCGCCGGCCGGGGTGTCGGACAGCCGGTGTCCGAGAGAGAGGGATGGGGATGAGGGACAGAGGAAGGTTTCGATGCACAGGAGGCATGCGCTGCGGAGATCCCGGATTCGGCAGTGTTCTGGAAAACGGGGGAGGGACTTTCTCCGGATGGACAGCCCGATAGCGGCGTGGAAGAAGCCGCGGATCCCGGATTCGAGTCGGGATCGGGCTGGCTTTGGAGCGTCTGGGCGAGCGCATCAGACAGAGACCGGCTGTTCTCGGATACCTGATCATAGAACCGGTATACCAGGGCGGACGCGAGCTGGTCCGCATGGTCGGTACGCTTCAGAAGAAACTCCGCAAGAAGTATCCGGCTGGAAGGAAGCATGGTCGGGAGACCGGGGATATAACAGACATGGACTTTACTGTCGCCGGGACTGATGAACAGTTTTTCCGGATCGAGAAGAAGATCCTCTGAGGACAGCAGGTATTCCGGAAGCCTCTGACAGATATCGCGGAGGGTGTAGAGGATGTTCCGGAGGTCAGCCAGTCGAAGCGGACTGTCATTGAACCGTTCTGTAAGGGAAGTAAAACCGGTGATGCGGTACCGCACAAGACTTTTGCCGTCGCAGAAAAAGATATGGATCGGCAGGAGACCTTCAAGTGGACAGTTCTGTACCATATTGACAGCATAGCCATATTCCTGAGGATCAAATCCGTCCAGAGAGAGGTATGTCTGGTCTGTTTCTTTGATAACGGTGATATTCACGATGTATCCTCTTTTCCGTTCAGCCTGGAGCTGAGATACCGCATTCCCCGGATTTTCCGGATGGCGGGAGCGGGAGAAAACAGTTTCCTCGAAAAGGTCCGTCCGGTCGGGAGCGTTTCCCGGCCGAAAAGCCGAGGAAGAAGGCCGGGAACCTTCATGCTGCCTGTGTAGGACACCTGGACAAAATCCTTGCTGAGCGAAAAAGAAGACTCCAGGCTGCGGGACACAAGAATGGCATCCTTTCCGATCTCTTCTGTGAGGGTACGCAGTTTGTCTGCGCGGGCTTTATCCGGAGCACTGTTGTCAGCCAGGGAGGCAGCCTCACAGGCAGCGCCCTGCAGGACACCGCGGTCATGGTCAAGGAATCTCAGATAGATCAGGCTGAGCAGGACAGGAAGGATCAGAGCCATCAGGAGGGCAGCTTCCACGGTGAAGACCGCGGCAAGGCGTGTTTTGGAAAAGATAAAAGCAGCAGAAAACAGTTTCGGCATGAATTGGATCCTCAGGTGATCAGATTGAGTGTGAAGACAGTCAGGTGGCCTGCAAACAGGAAGGGCAGAAATGGAAGCGTGTCCTTTCTTTCGGCTTTTTTTCGCAGAAGGAGGGAGATGGACCATATGGCACAAAGCAGGAAACCGGATGTCATGCAGGCAATCTCCTCGGAGAAGCCGATCAGAAAGCCGCAGGCGGTGATGACGAAACAGTCACCGGCTCCCAGGGCGGAGTGGCTGGCAAAGGAAATCAGAAACAGGAAAGCCCCGCCGCCGAGCAGATATACAAGCTCCGCCGGAGGGTACAGGCCGGTCAGCAGATTGAAGGGCAGCGCGGCAGCAGCGGTCAGGATGGCGTAAAGCGGGCGGATCGAACGGTACTTCAGGTCGCTTCTGGCGCTCAGCAGGAGATAGACCAGGGCTGCGAGATAGGGAATCAGCAGGTTCCAGGTCATGCCGCAATCCTCCTTTTCGCACAGTCTAGACACTCGCGCAGGTCATGGACATCCTCTGCATGGACAGACCGAATGCTTCTCTTCAGCCCCGGACAGGAGGAGCTGGTGTGCCAGGCATCGCCGTAGGGGTTCACAAGAACGGTGCTGCTTCCGGGATTCTTCGAGCCGCAGTACCGGCAGCTTTTGTAGATTGAACCTTTATAATTCCGGATGGTTTTCAGCTGCGGCCGGGTGATCTGCGCGACAGTCAGCTTCAGGTGAGAGCAGTCAGCATCCGTGTGGTAGACCGTTCCGGAGTCCGTCACATAAACCTCCCGGGTTCCCTTTCCGCTGTCTTCGCCGCTTTCCCCGCCTGAGATACTTTTGCGGCCGGTAAAGCCTCGGATGGTGATCTTCTGAACAAAGACCTTCCATGGAAGCCGGATGACCGAAACGGGCGCTTTGATCTGATAGGTGAGGACAAGGGATATGCGGCTGTCCTCCTTCAGAAAAGAGGAGAGCAGAAAGGAGGGATGCTGGATGGCTTCCTTGTCTGTGATCTTCGGGATAACCTGGCTGTGTACCCAGGCATCGGAGAGAGCGCCGCGAAGCAGCTGGTTTGAGTCCTCATAGGCGCGGGAGTAGGCAAATAAGGAAAGCTGTTCCGCCGCCTGGGTCATTTTTCCGGAGAATTCCGCAGCGGCTCTGAAAACGACGGACAGATGCAGAATCAGTACCATGCACAGGAAAAACAATGGGAGTTCCAGCGCGGCTTCGACTGTAAGTGAGGCGGGAGAGGATGTCCTTCTTCGGCGCGGTTCAACCCGGCAGACTGAGGGGAATCCTGACCGCTTTTTTGTGGGAGAGAGTGCGTTTTCCTTTCTTGAGTGTGTTGGCTGAATGCTTTCGCAGCTGCATTGACTTTTTACAGCCAGCGTCAGCATGGCAGATTTGTCTGGGTTCTCAGCCGGGCGTGCAGAGCTGCCGCCTGTAGATGGGATGGAGAGGGGACTGAGAACACATAATTGTAATTCGGATTGCATTCTGCCTGGAAAGGACATCCTTTCTCACCTCACTTGCGTGGTCAGCGCTGATGGGACAAAAAAACAGGGTTCAGTCTGGTGGACGGAAAGCTGCCTCAGTATGCAAATCCGCCTTCAATCCGGATCTCCCCGCCGGAATACCCTGTACCAAGGAAAGCCTTTGGAACGGCAGAGAAGACGGGGCGGATGCGGAATGTGCAGACATTCTTCATGGCGATGACGCAGGCGTCTGCCCGGAACGTCTCGCAGCCTTCCTCACTCTGAAGATTGAGCTCGAGAAGATCGAGAGCCCGTTCCTTCTGAACCTTGACGGACTGCATATTCAGAAGAAGCCGCAGGTAATCAGCATAGGCAAGCCCTTTTCCGGCTGTCCGGTCAGCCTTCTCCAGCTGTGACGGAAGGTCATGGAGCTGACTTAAAGGGACGTGCCAGTCAGCAGCGGTCTTGATCAGGGGAACCTTCCCTTTGTGCATCAGAATCCGGACATCGTACAGAGATTCTCCGTATGCCCAGTAGATTATGAGAAGCTCCCGGAACGATTCAATCAGGGCGGCATTGCCGGTCCAGCCCAGAAACAGGGCAGCAAGGGTGGAGGTTTCCTTCAGCGCCTTCGGGTCTTTCTGAAGATGGAGGTAGTTGTATGCCTCCCGAAGAAGGATCAGCCGGTTTACCGTTTTTTTCAGGTTTTTTGAGTCGGAGGCGGTCCCGCCGATGAGATATTCAATCTGGTATTTCAGGCGGGCCGCCGGCTCATCGGAATGCCACCTTGGAAAATGATCGAGCAGGTATTCACGAAAGAGCAGATTATCCGCCGCGCCGCCGCGTTTCCGATCGAGGTCGAGCGTCCCGGATTCTTTCCGGCGTTTGGACAGAAGCTCCTTTCCGGGAAGTTTCCCGGAGGAGATGTTCAGATCTCCGCAGACAAGCGGAAGAACATTCTTCCAGCTGAGCGCGATCATCTTCCAGAGGGGGTTTTTGACCCTGGAGGCCTTTTCTTTTTCAGCTTTCATCTGCTGCTGAGAAGCAGACAGGCCGCCGGGGGAGGATCCCACAGAGGCGGGACCGTCCGGGCCGATGATGACGACCGATCCAGCCAGAGAAGAGCCGGAGTCCGAATCGGCCTTGAGGGTTTCTTCAAGCTGCTTTGTCTTCTCCCTGAGCTGCTTAGCCTTTTTGTCAGCGTCCTTTTTTGACTGTTCATAGGTTTTCAATGCCTCCTGTGCGTCTTTTGCGGATTTTGAAGCGTCTGAAAGCTTGCCAAGCGCGTTCATCCATGCCGTTTCATGCATGAAATCCACTGCCTGCTGGTAGAAATACTCGCCTCTGTTGTCTGAGAGAAGAGCATACGAGGTGATCTCGGTCGATTGAGCTGTTACCTGGAAGGGGTCAAATGTCAGTCCGGGCAGCTTTTCGCTGATTGATCCCCGGACATCAGCATTTTCGTTCATCCAGGATTTCAGAGATTCATTGAGCTTCGCGATGGACAGGCTTGTACCGCCTCCAGCGCTGTGGATGCCGAACACATCGAATTTTTCAAGCAGCCGGTTCTCAAACCCGGAGAATACCGACCAGCTGCCGACAGCCGTCAGATTGGCGCAGTGTGCGCGCGCACTGCGATATCGGACCGCCTCGGCGCATGTGAACATCAGACTGAGAAACAGAATACTCAGAAGACTGAAAAAAACGGTGATAACCGCACGCGAGCGCCTCATATGCCCTCCGGTTACGCATCAGGATGCGTCATCAGACACCTCCGGCATGATCGCCGGCATTTGTGGGGGATGCAGTGCCATCAGACGCCCCTTGCGTCTCTTGCAGCCCGGTCAAGGATGTCCTTGACGATATTCGTGAGCTGCTTTCTGAAGATGACGACGAGTGAAATCAGAACTACGAGTACCAGGATGATTCCAACAACGGTGACACCGTCCTCGTCCTGGATGAAGTCCCTGGCGGCAGAATGCGCGAGAGAAGAGAAATGGGTGAGATGGGCAGCCAGTCTGTTCATACGGAGCCTCCTTTCTTTGGAATTTTCCGTCAGGATCTTTCTGCGGAGCGGGACTCTTCAGATGCCTGTGCAGTGAACGGCGGACTTGTGCCTGTACACATCAGCGTAAGAGGTTTATGCGTTTCCGGAGACAGACCTGCTGGAAGCGTAAAGAGAGATCAGGGTCCATCGGCTACCCGGCTGAGATCTGGAGATCTTCATGTGAGGGAAGAGGATGGATGCTCAGAGTGGCTTTCAAAGAGAGATGTAAAAGAAAAGTGAATTGGGAATGATGGTTTTATATCATCTGCAATGCGGGCTGTAAACCCTTTCGGAGGCAGAAAAAAGAAATTCGGAGGTCTGCACAGAGAACCTCCGAATGAAGTGAAAATGTATCATGCACATTTATGTGACATTTGAACAGGAAGTGATCAGCCCGCAGATGATATCGATGGCATTGCTCTGAGCTGCTCTGCTCATGGCGTCGATATAGCGCTGTCTGTTTTCATAAAGAGCCTGGAGCTTCTCCGGCAGAATCTCCGGCGTAAGCTTTTCCTCCTCCAGAACCATACTGTAGCCCTGTTTTTCGTAGGAGCGCGCGTTCAGGATCTGGTCCCCTCTGCTGGCCGTCGCGGAGAGCGGAATCAGGAGATTCGGCTTGCGCAGCGCGAGCAGCTCGCAGATCGCGTTGGCTCCGGCTCTCGAGAGAACCATGTCGGCGAGCGCGAAGAGGTCCTTGAGCTCGCTTTCAATGTACTCATACTGGACATATTCGCCCGGATAATGGATGGACGGATCCAGGTTGCCCTTCCCGCAGAGATGGATGATCCGCATCTGTTTTAAAAGCTCTGGCAGGCAGGCGCGCAGTGCAGAGTTGATGCAGGCCGCTCCCTGGCTTCCGCCGACGACCAGGAGAACGGGTTTTCCATCATCTGGAAAACCTGTAAACTGCAGTCCGTTTTCCCGGGTACCTTCAAACAGCTCCTGACGGACAGGGGAGCCGGACAGGACGGCTTTGTCCTTCGGGAGGTACTGCAGGGTCTCCGGAAAGGAGCAGCAGACCTTCTGTGCTGCCGGGATGGCCAGTTTGTTGGCCAGCCCGGGCGTCATGTCTGACTCGTGGATGATGGTCGGGATATGGAGGCTGGCGGCGGCGCGGACAACAGGCACGCTGACAAAGCCGCCTTTTGAGAAAACCACATCAGGCTTTGTCCGCTTCAGGATGCGTTTCGCCTGAAAGTAGCCGTGCAGGACGCGGAAGGGATCGGAAAAATTCTTCCAGTCAAAGTACCTGCGGAGTTTTCCGGAGTCGATTCCGCTGTATGAAATTCCCTGCTCCGTGATCAGCTTTTTTTCAATTCCGTTATAGGAGCCAATGTAGGAGACTTCATACCCGAGTTTTTTCAGCGTCGGGAGCAGCGCAATGTTCGGTGTAACATGGCCGGCGGTTCCGCCGCCGGTCAGAACGATTTTTTTACTCATAGTGAAACAGTTCCCTGTAAATGAATGAATCGCCGTCAAAGTGCGTATTGTTGTTACATCCCCGAGAAGAGATAGTCCCAGACGGTTTCCATAATCTGTTCCAGATTCTGGATGTCCGTCCGGAAATCACCGATCTCAAGAGAGTGGTTTGCGCCATCAAAGGTAAAGAGCGGGATCTTGCATCTGCGGCAGGCGTTCAGAATGGCATCATTTTCCGCCCAGGGGTCTTTTGTGCCGTGAAATGCGATTCCGGAGCCCTTCAGAAAATCAAAGGTTTCGGCAACAGGCGTGTACAGGACATGCCGGACCTTCCGGTCGAGGTGGTGATTGTCGGCATAGGACGCACCGATCGCTGTCCCGATGCTTTTCGAGAAGAAAATCAGATCGTCGCAGGCTTCCAGATGTGCGTCCTTCAGAAGTACTTCCGCTTCGTTTCTGCCAATCTGAAATGCCTTCAGCAGCATGTCGTGACTTCCCGCCTGCTTTTTCGGGAAGCCTGAATACGGAACAGGGATGACATCGTATCCCTGCGCCCTTGCCATTTTTCCGGAATAGTAAAGCAGCGGTCTCTCGACGCTGTAGCCGATTCCCGGAAACAGAACAGCAGCTTTTCTCATCTGTATCCCCTCCGATTCAGCGATTTTCTCCCGGACACATGCGCTGCCGGCCTCAGGCTTTCCTGCCCTGCATGACGAGCCAGCCTTTTTCCTTGTCCCAGTCATACGTCATGTCTGTGAATCCGGCCTGTCTGTAGACTTCAGCGAGCTGCTCCGGGGCAAGCACATTCATGTGAAGGTGCTCGGTGATCTTCTCGAAACGATCGCTCATGTCCCCGGCAACCATTTCCACGATGATGGCAAAGGTGCCGCCGGATTTCAGGACACGGCAGATTTCCCTCATATCATTGGGAAGATCCGGCCAGAAGAAGTAGCTTTCAACCGAGTAGACGGTGTCAAAGAAACCGTCCCCGAAGGGCAGGCTGCTGACAGAGGCTTTCTTCAGGCTCAGCCGCCCGCTCATCACGGCCTCCCCGTTGAAGGCCGTCGCTTTTTCAATTGATACGTCGGAGTAGTCGATGCCGAAGAATGCCGCGCCGGGATCCTGATGCATGGCGAGGCGGAGCGCATTGCCCCCGCCGCAGCCTACGTCCAGGACGGTGCTTCCAAAATGAAGGTGCGCAAAGCCCCATTCGGTAAGGGCGGCATGACTCTCGTTCATGTCATCCAGGACGGTTCCGCCCAGCTCGCCGACCGGCTTTTTGGCGTTCTCAATGTAGGTGAAATCGATCGGCTCCGATGCGTCCGACTGAGGGACGGCTGCATTAGCCGTAATGTCTTTATTCTCTGTATTTGTATTCACGATTGTTTGAATTCCTTCTGGTGATCTGCGATGTATCTTGCAACATACACGCCGCTTGCGGAGGCGTGTGAAAGGGAATGCGTGACGCCGCTGCCGTCCCCGATCACAAACAGACCCTTGTGGCAGGTCTGGAGATCCTTGTCGATGTCGACGGTCATGTTGTAGAACTTGACCTCGACGCCATAAAGCAGGGTGTCATCACTTGCGGTACCTGGTGCAATTTTGTCGAGGGCATAGATCATCTCGATGATGTCGTCAAGGATGCGCTTCGGGATAACCAGGGACAGGTCCCCGGGGACCGCTTCCAGTGTCGGGTGCGTGAAGGATTTGGAGATACGCTTCGCCGTACTCCGCTGGCCGCGGATCAGATCGCCGAATCGCTGCAGCATGACACCGCCGCCCAGCATGTTCGACAGGCGCGCGATGCTCTCGCCGTACCCGTTGCTGTCGGTGAAGGGCTCGGTGAAGTGCTTCGAGACCAGCAGCGCGAAGTTTGTGTTTTCTGTCTGGCGGGACGGATCCTCATAGCTGTGTCCATTGACCGTGACGATGCCGTTGGTGTTCTCCGTAACAACAGCGCCCTTGGGGTTCATGCAGAAGGTACGCACCAGATCCTGGTACTTTTTCGTCTTGTAGACGATCTTGCCCTCGTACAGCTCATCTGTGATGTTCTGGAAAACCGGAGCCGGAAGCTCGACACGGACTCCGATATCGACACGGTTCGATTTGGTTGGAATATTCAGGTCAGAGCAGACCGTTTCCATCCATTTGGAGCCGGATCGCCCGACCGAGACGATGCAGTCGTCCGCGGTGAATGCACCCTTCTCCGTCTGGATGGTAAATCCTGGCTCATCTGCCCGGATGCTGCTGACAGGCGTGTGGAAATAGAAGTCCACTTTATCCTTCAGCCTGTCGTAAATGTTGCTCAGCACCTGGTAGTTGATGTCCGTTCCGAGATGGCGGACGGAAGCGGAGAGCAGATGCATGTCGTTCTGCAGGCAGCGCGTGCGCAGCTGCGAGTTGCCCGTCGAGTAGAGCTTCGTCTGTCCGCCGCCGTTCTCCATATTGATCTGATCGACATACTTCATCAGGTCAATGGCTTTTTCACGTCCGATGTACTCGTAGAGCGTGCCGCCGAACTCATTTGTAATGTTGTACTTTCCGTCGGAGAAGGCACCTGCGCCGCCGAACCCGCTCATGATGGAGCAGGTCTTGCAGTGGATGCAGTTCTTAATCCGGTCGCCGTCAATCGGGCATCTGCGCTCCGGGAGCGGCCCGCCGTGCTCAAACACGGCGATCTTCATATCCGGACACAGGCGGACCAGCTCGTAGGCAGAAAAAATGCCGCCGGGACCTGCGCCGACGATAATGGTATCGTAATGATTCATATAGATCCCCTCTTTATTCTGGTAAGACGATGAATGATCAGGTATCTGGTGCAGTGCCTGCGCCGTCTGGGCGCCAGATTCAGACAGGCACGTCGATTGCACACAACCGGTTCTAGGATACCACAACCGGAGACAGGTTTGTACCTGAAAATGTGCGGAAATGAGCGGCAAAAACGGTTGAAACTGTTTGACCGGCTCATCTGCTGCATGTATCATATTCCTGCTGTATAAAAAAGCCCGGAGGTATTGTCATGAGTCCCTTGCATACACTTGAGCAGATGGTGGTTGTGCTGATTATCATCGCTGTCGGTTTTGCTGCCTACAGATTGAAGATGATCTCGGATTCGGGGCTGAAGACGTTGTCCAGACTGACAGCGGATGTCTTCAATCCCGCAATCATATTCTCAAGCATGGTGATTCACACGGAAGGGAAGCGCCCTGAATTCTCAAGAGGGATCTTCGCAGTTGCGGCACTTGTTTTTCTGGTCGCCATTCTGACGGGCTGGCTGTTTGCCCGCTTCCTGTCGAAGGACCGCGTCCGGAGACTTGTCTATCAGATGATGTTCATATTCTCCAACCTGGGATTCATCGGAATTCCGGTTGTCACAAGCCTGCTCGGGTCTGAGTATATTTTCTACGTTGCCATTTATATCTTTGAATACAACCTCCTGTTCTACACGTTAGGCATCTATTATCTGGACCAGATGGAGCCGTCGGAGCGAAAGGCGGAGAAGGGGTCTCTCTGGAAAAAGGTCCGGCCGATGATCAACATGGGAACGATCGCCTGTCTGGCCGCCCTCATTGTATTCGTCTGCGGCGCCAGGGTGCCAAATGTGATCGCCTCCCCGATCTCGTATCTTGGTGATGCGGCGGTTCCGGTTTCATTGATCATCATCGGTGTCAGCGTCGGCCGGGAGAAGAATCTGCTGGCAATTTTCAAGGACCGCCGTATGTATCTTTTCATGCTGCTGAAGATGATTGTCCTTCCGGCCATCTGCGTTATTGTTCTCAGGTTTGTGCCGATGCCGGAGAAGATCCGTCAGCTGAGCATGATCATGATGGCGATGCCGGTTGGCACGATGCCGCTCGTTATGCTGTCAGAGCGGGGGATCCGGTCGGAGGAGTGCTCCAACGGCATCATCTTCACGTCGGTCGTTTCCATCGTGACGCTGCCGGTTATGGCTGCAGTCTACCAGCTGATCATGAGCATATGAAGCCGGCTCCGGGCGGCAGAGGTCAGGGTGCAGCATTCCGCTGCGTCATGCGCCGACAGGGCATCGAATCTGAAGCCGGCTCCGGGCGGCAAGGGCCCGGATGTGCAGACCGGACAGATTCAGAAGCTGGGTTCAGCGGTCTGTACCAGCCGCCGGAGGGCGGCTGTAAGCCCCGCCTCGCTGTGGACGGTGATGCCGGCATCTGCGCATTGCAGACTGCCGGCATTTCTGTTCATCCAGACCGTATGCCATCCCGCAGCATGGGCACCTTCGATATCGTGCTTCAGGGAATCTCCGACAAGCCAGAGGTCCTGGGGTGGCAGGCCGATTGCATCTTCCGCCGCGCGGAAGATGCCGGGATCCGGCTTGGATATGCCGACGTCTCCGGAGACAGTCACATAGGCCTTCGGAATGTAGCGCTCCAGCCTGAGCTGCCGGTATTTTTCCCACTGATGGCCGGATGCCCCGTTGGTGACGATACCAAGCCGGAGCTGCCCGGCCGGTTCTTTGGCGCGCCGGGCCAGGTCCTCCAGCAGTTTCCTCATGATCGGAGAGAGCATAATCTGATTCTGGAGCTGCGTGTACCGGTCTGTGAAATACGCACCCTGCCACGATTCTGTGGGCAGCCCCATTGTCAGAAACGTCTGCTGAAGGCGCCATATGTTCGACTCTCTTGCCGTGATTGCGCCGCTTTCCACAAGCACGAAATTCTCGTCGCTCTTTTCGTAGAAAATCTTAAGAAAAACTTCACCGGAAAAAGACGTCTCGTCTGACATAATAAAACCATCTGTCCGCCTGAGCGTTTCCTCAGCTGCCTGGATCAGTAGTGCCCCGCGGCTGTAGAGAGTGTCATCAATATCAAAACAGATTCCGGTCATTCCTTTTCCCCCATCCTTTTAAGTCCGGTCTTTCTGGTGCCACAAGCTGCTCGGCAGTTGCAAAGCCATACACAATCGATAACCTGATTATACCGGAAAAAGTTCATCAAGTCCCTCAAATAGGATATACTGTCATTATCTGAAATATTTGGTGAAAGGGAGGATTTGTCCATGAAACTGACTTTTCTTGGAGCTGATCACGAAGTCACAGGAAGCTGCTACTATCTGGAAGCTGCCGGAAAAAAGATCCTGATTGACTGCGGGATGGAGCAGGGACCGGATTTATATGAGAACAAACCACTTCCGGTGGCGGCGGGAGACATCGACATGGTCCTGCTGACGCATGCACACATCGACCATTCCGGAAATCTCCCGCTTCTGTACAGACATGGGTTCCACGGTCAGATTTTCTCGACCTATGGCACGGCAAATCTGTGCAGCATCATGCTGCTCGACTCTGCCCATATCCAGGAATTTGAGGCCGAGTGGAAGAACCGCAAGAATCAGCGGGCAGGCCGTGAGCTGGTCGAGCCGTTGTACTCAATTGAGGACGCGCAAGGCGCGATAAAGTGTTTTGTAAACCTGAACTACGAGGAAGAACGCTACATCGCCGACGGAATCAAGGTTCGCTTTTTTGACGCGGGTCATCTGCTTGGATCTGCCTCGATCGAGGTGACCATCACGGAGGGAGACACGACGCGGTCTATCATTTTCTCCGGGGATATCGGGAACACGAATCAGCCGCTCATCCGGGATCCGGTCTATCCGAAGAAGGCAGACTATGTGGTGATGGAATCTACCTACGGTGACCGTGCACACCCGCGCCCACCGAGATCGGACTATGCGCAGGCGCTGGCGGAGGTCATCCAGCGTACCTTCGACCGGGGCGGAAATGTCGTGATTCCTTCATTTGCCGTAGGCAGAACCCAGGAGATGCTCTATTTTATCCGGGAAATCAAGGAAAAACACATGGTATCCGGACACGAGGGGTTTAAGGTTTATGTGGATTCCCCGCTTGCAAATGAAGCGACGCAGGTTTTCCAGAAGCGGATGTATGAGGATTTTGACGAAGAAGCGACGGCACTGCTTCAGAAGGGGATTAATCCGATCGGTTTTGACGGGCTGAAGACGGCTGTCACAGCGGACGACTCCAGAGCGATCAATTTCATCGAGGAGCCGAAGGTCATCATCTCCGCAAGCGGCATGTGCGATGCCGGGCGGATCAAGCACCACCTCAAGCATAATCTGTGGCGGCCGGAGTGTACCATCCTGTTTGTCGGTTACCAGGCAGCGGGAACACCGGGGCGGGCGCTCCTGGAGGGGGCGGATCATCTCCGGCTGTTCGGCGAGGACATCGATGTAGAGGCGGAGATCTGCCAGCTGCCGGGGGTGTCCGGACATGCCGACAATGAGGGACTCATGCGCTGGATTTCCTCGATGGTGGAAAAGCCTCAGAAGGTCTTTGTCACGCATGGCGAGGACTATGTCACGGAGATCTTCAGGGACAGGCTGAAGAATGAGCTCGGACTGGATGCCTATGCGCCCTATTCCGGCGCAGAGTTTGATCTGGCCAGCGGCCAGATCACGGTTGACGCGCAGCCGGTGCTGCTCTCGAAGGAAAAGCAGAAAGGCCTTGCGGAGGCGAAGGCAGCCGGAGGTGCATTTGTCCGCAGAAAGGGTTCCGACAGGGGCGCGGCTGTGCGCGTGACCTCGCAGACCAGAAAAGCAGCCCAGGTGTACACGAAGCTGGTTGCAGCCGGTTCGCGGCTGATGAGCGTGATCCGGGACAGCGAGGGCGGAGCCAACAAGGATCTCTCGGAGTTTACGCAGGAAATTCTGAGGCTCTGCGAAAAGTGGAAGCGCTGAGCGGCCACATAGCTGTACATAGTATGAGGTTTGAATGGAGAGAAAAGAGAGAAGCCGGACAGGAAGACTGGAGGCCGGAAGAGGCCGGGGGCTTCTGAAGAAGGGAGCCGCCATTCTGATGATGACCCTCGCGGCGCTGGCGCTCTGCGGCTGCGGGGCGCGGCATCTGGCGGTCTCCGCCGGTCTGGAGAAGAGCCCGTACTACCATCTGGGGGATACGGAGTGGGATCACGGGGGCGTCGAGGAATATTACTTTGACCACCTGGACAGCAGCTATAACGAAATCTACAGAGAGCTGTATTCCAGGCTCAGCAACCGGGAGGACAGCGGGGATCTGTACGCACAGGTCAGCGCGGACGACTTCTGGAAGGCGTACTATGCCGTCCTGGCGGATCATCCGGAGTTGTTCTGGGTCGGATCCAGCGCGCAGACGGTTGTCAGCAATCTCACCGGAAAGGTGGTCAGCTACCAGATCGAGTCAACCGTTCCGGCGGACCAGCGCGATGAGATGAAACAGCAGCTGGATGCCGCAGCGGACGCGTGTATCGCCCAGACGGATAAAACCTGGTCGGACTACGGACGGATCAAGTCGGTCTATGAGTACCTGATCAATCAGGTTGAATACGACGTGAATGCACCGTCCAGTCAATGCGCGCAGAGTGCGCTTCTGTATCATAAGTCGGTTTGTGCGGGATACGCCAAGGCTTTCCAGTATATCCTCCACAGGATGGGCTATTTCTGTACGTATGTGACAGGAAAGATTAAAAATGGCGGTGACCACGCCTGGAATATCGTCCGGATCGGCGATCAGTATTACCATGTCGATGTCACCTGGGGCGACCCGGTCTTTGCGGACGGTCAGGAGAGCGGAACCGGCATTACCGTCATGAACTACAATTATCTGTGCTGCACGGACGATGAAATTCTGCCGACTCACATCCCGGACGGGAGCATCACACTGCCGGCTTGCACGGATGATTCCTGGAACTACTACAAAATCAACGGCATGTATTATGAGACATTTGACTATGATACGGTGTATAATGCGCTGATGGACTCCGTGGAGAGCGGCAGACAGAGCATCGTTATGAAGTTCGGGTCAGCCGATGCCTACAGTGAGGCCAAAGAGCAGCTGTTCACGGACAGGATGTACAACGACGCCGTCCAGTACCTGATGCAGCAAAATGGCGTGGATACCTGGAACACCCGGTATTCCTGCGATGACTCCTTTCACGTGATCACGATTCAGTGGTCCTGACACTGACAGACGGGGAGAAACCCTTGAGAGAGAATGTTCTGTATATCCGAAACCTGCTGATCCGGATTGTGTTTCTGACGGTGCTGTTCATCGTCAGTGTTATCGGATTCAGCCGCATGATCAACAAGGTGACGCCGGACACCGCGACGGTCATGAGCAGTTCAACATTTCCGCTGGTCTGCATGCAGAAGGATGGCGTAGACTTCAATGAGCTGCACGGGTACAGCCGGGAGATCAATGCCTCTGAGCTGCGTGACAGCATCACACCGCTCTCGGACACGAGAGGGATCACGATCAAGATTGAGACCTTCGGAACGGCGGTGGATTCCGTGTCCTACGAGGTATCCACGATCGACGGAACCAAGTCGCTGGAGAATACGAAGGTGATCAAGCTGAATCAGGACGGCGACACGATCACGGCAGATTTGACGCTGATGGACAAGATCCTGATGAATCAGGAATATGTGCTGAAGATCCAGGTCGCTACGGGCGGGCGGAACATCTATTACTATACGCACGTACTGCTGGCGGACGGGCTTCACACGTCCGATTACCTGAATTTTGCCGCCGGCTTCTGGGATAAATGCATCAACAAGACGGACCTGGACTCTGTCGGGCAGGCGATCGAGCCGGACGATACGACCGACCAGGATGATACGCTGGCGTATATGGACATTCATGACAGTGTTCAGCGGCTGACATGGGGGAAGCTGAATCCGCAGATTTTCTATAAGCCGACGCCGAGGCTGACGGAGATCAACGAAAACACAGCGACGATGACGATGGATTACCGCATTTCCGCGGCCTCGGAAGCCGGGGCACAGGAGGTTTACGATGTCCATGAGTATTACAGACTGCGATATACCGACAGCCGTGTCTATCTGCTGAATTTTGAGCGGACGACGGACCAGATTTTTGATCCTGAGAACGGCAGTGTCCTGACAAAGGACGGAATCGATCTGGGCATCACCCAGAAGGAGGTCGAGTACAAGGCGGATTCCAAAAACCGCTGCATCGCATTTGTTCAGGAGGATGTGCTCTGGACTTATATGACGCAGAAGGGCTCCTTCACACGCGTTTTCGGGTTCCCGCAGACAGAGAACATGGATGCGCGGGACTTCTACAGGCAGAACACGATCCGGATTATCCGGGTGGATGAGAACGGGAATGTCACCTTTGCGGTCGGCGGCTATATGAACCGGGGCAGTCATGAGGGAGACAATGGCATCGCGCTGTATTACTACGATGCCGGATCCAATATGGTGTCGGAACTTGCATTTCTCCAGAGTGACGGCAACACGGAGCGGATTCAGCTGGATATGAAGGACTGCCTGTACCTGACACAGAACGACAAGACTTGCTATGTCTTTCTGTCAGGGGTGTTGTATGCAGTCGACATGGCCTCAGGTGAAGTGAAGGAAGTCCGGAAGGGGATCAGCAATGAGTGCTATGCGGGGTCGGAGTCCGGCCGGTATTTCGCCTGGCTGAAGGAGGGGAAGGTTTACGGCTCCTCCGAACTGGAGGAAATCGACCTGGAAAGTGGAGAGATCCGGACGTATTCGTGCGGGCAGGATGAATATCTGCGCCCGCTCTCCTTCATGAAGGAGGATCTGGTTTACGGAATCGCAAAGCAGGGAGACGTGCAGGTCCCGCATGGCGGAAATGGCATCTTCCCGATGTACCAGCTCCAGATTGTCGATGCGGACGGGAACTCAGTCAAGACTTACCAGGCGGACGGCATCTATGTCAAGGGTGTCCAGAAGACCGGAAACATGCTGAATCTGAGCCGCGTGGCAAAAAAGGACAGTGGCTATGAGGATGCGCCGGCAGACCAGATTGTTTCATCGGATACAGCGGCGGATGTCGAGCTTGGGATTGCGACACAGGTCGATGACAGGAAAAGGACGGAGGTTTTGCTGCGGGTCGGCGGGACGATCAGCTTCGAGAAGGCAGATACAGCTGTAAGCAGACTGGTAACAGGCACATCGAAGACAGCCGTGATTCCGATGAATCCGGATATGCAGGACCTTTACTATGTCTATGCATCCGGCGGTCTGACAGCAATGTACACATACCCGAACGACGCCATTGTGAAGGCAGACAGTGTGTTCGGCGTTGTCATCAATCAATCGCAGGATTACGTCTGGGTCAGAGGCGACAAGGTGGACCAGGTGGAGATTCCGATGAAGAAGATTCCGGAGTCTGTAAGGAGCGGGACGACGGATGTCAGTCAGCTTCAGATCGGCATCGGAAAACAGGTGGTCGATTTGAGCGGATGCACGCTCGATGAGGTGCTCTACTTTGTGAGCCATGGGAGACCAGTCATTGCACAGACTGCGGAAGGTGTCAAAATCATCGTCGGGTATGACAAGTACAACACCTATCTGCTGAATCCGGGTGACACAAAGTGGACCTACTTCGGCATGCAGGATTCCACGGATCTGTTTGCTGCAGCCGGAAATGTCTTCTACAGCTACCTGGATTCAGCAGCCTGAGCCGGGAAGACGATCCACACCATCAGCATCCGGAGCTATCCGCAGGCAGGAGGACGATATGTCGGGAACTTCAAAATACCAGCAGGTGGCAGACTGGGTGCGCGGGAGACTGAAGGAAGGAACGCTGCGCCCCGGAGACCGCCTGGAGACAGAGACGGAGATTGCACAGCGGTTTTCTTACAGCCGGCAGACGGTCCGGCAGGCTCTGGCAAAGCTGGAGCAGGAAGGGGTCATCGAGAAGATTCAGGGCAGCGGGTCCTATATCCGGGGGCAGACCAGCGGAGGGCGCCGGGATCCGCTGTCAAACTCCGTCACAATCATTTCATCCTACACGGATTCCTATATCTTCCCCAGGATCCTCCAGTCGATGGCGACAACGCTTCAGAAACACGGATATGCGACCCGGATTATGTTTACGAGCAACAGGCGGGAAACGGAGCGAAGAATCCTTTCGGAGCTGGACAGACAGCAGGTGCGGGATCCGCTGATCGTGGAGCCGGTCGCTTCAGCGTTGCCGAACCCGAATCTGGTTTACTATCGGAAGCTCAGGGAGCGGGGAATTCCGGTCATTTTTTTCAATACCTTCTATCCGAGCCTTGACATTCCACATGTTTCGTTGGATGATGTGGCAGTTGGAAAAGCGGCAACCGATTATCTGCTCTCGCTGGGGCACAGGAAAATCGGCGGTATCTTTAAAAATGATGACGGCGAAGGACTCTGCCGTTATGAGGGGTATCAGGACGCGCTCATCCGAGCCGGACTTCCGGTCGAGGAGGATCATGTCAGCTGGGTGGATACCGTCATGCTGAAGGGTATGCTCAAAAAGGACGACTGGATTCTGGATCGCCTTGAGGAGTGTACGGCGGCGGTCTGCTACAATGACGAGGCAGCCTATATGCTGACGGAACTGTGCGCGGAGCGGGGCATCCGCATCCCGCAGGATCTGTCCATTGCGAGTGTCGACAATTCCAGGTTGGCGGAGCTGTCTCCGGTCCCGCTGACATCGGTTCATCATCCGATGGAAGCACTGGGGGAGAAGACAGCCCTGACGCTGCTGGAGATGATTGATCATCCCGAGAGGCCATCGTCAGCCTTCACCTACGAATTTCAGCCGGAAATGACGGTCAGAAAATCGACCGGGGCGCCACCTGGCAGGACAGGAGGAAGGGCCGCTTTACAGGTATAAGTGGGTTTGAAGCCATCCCCACTCTAATCAAAACCATGGAGGTAACTGAATATGAGAGACAAAAAAGTTCTGTACATCACACAGGCGGCCGTGATTGCGGCGCTGTATGTGGTGCTGACGGTGCTGTTCGCGCCGATCAGCTTCAAGGAGGTCCAGGTCCGGATTTCCGAGATGCTGACGGTGCTGCCATTCTTCACGCCGGCTGCGGTGCCGGGGCTGTTTGTGGGCTGCATCATCGCCAACATGCTTGGCGGCGCGATCCCACTTGACATCGTGTGCGGAAGTCTGGCAACCCTGGCAGGCGCATGCGGGACCTGGATGATCGGGAAGGCAGCCAGGAAGAAGACCGCGGACGGGAGCAGAGTGACTGCCCTTACAAGGACGGCTGCGACACTTCCCCCGGTCATCGCGAATATCATTGTAGTGCCGCTCGTTCTGTACTATGGATATGGCGTGAATCTTCCGATTCCGCTGCAGATGGTGACGGTTGGAATCGGCGAGGTTGTCAGTTGCAGCCTTCTTGGGAGCATCCTGATGACAGTGCTGGAAAAGTACAGAAGTCAGATCTTTCGGACAGCGAACATAGAAGGCTGAATGAGCATCGAAGCCGGGGACTCCAGACAGGATCCCCGGCTTTTTGTAAAGGATTCCTTAAGGAAGTCCGACTTCCATTTCAGGACATTCCTGTTTATAATAAGAGACCAAAGCAGCACCCCCGCCGCCGGAAGACTGGCGCAGCGCGAGGAAGAGAGCTGCAAGATGATTCTTCCGGAGGAATACATACATGGATGTAAAGTTTACAACAGTCAAGGAGATCTACAAGGACAGAGAAGCCTACATCGGAAAGACGATCACCGTCGGCGGCTGGGTTCGCTCGATCCGCGCATCGAAGACATTCGGATTCCTGGTGCTTCACGACGGAACATTTTTTGAGACGCTTCAGGTTGTATTCGGAGAGAAGCTTTCGAACTTTGCGGATATCTGCAAGTTTAACGTCGGATCTGCTGTCATTGTGACGGGTGAGCTGGTCGCGACGCCGGATGCGAAGCAGCCGTTCGAGATCCAGGCAGCGGAGGTTGTGCTGGAAGGTGCTTCTACACCGGACTATCCGATGCAGAAAAAGAGACATTCCGTTGAATTCATGAGGACGATCCCGCACCTTCGCCCGAGAACCAACCTGTTCCAGGCAACCTTTCGCGTCAGATCGCTTGCGGCTTACGCCATCCATCAGTTTTTCCAGGAGCGCGGCTTTGTCTATGTTCATACCCCGATCATCACGGCATCGGATGCAGAGGGAGCAGGCGAGATGTTCCGTGCAACGACGCTGGATATGGAGAATGTCCCGAAGAACTCGGATGGAAGCGTCGACTATTCGCAGGATTTCTTCGGTCAGTCTACACATCTGACTGTGTCCGGGCAGCTGGACGTAGAGCCATTTGCACAGGCCTTCCGGAATGTCTATACATTCGGACCGACCTTCCGGGCGGAGAACTCCAATACGACCAGACATGCGGCAGAGTTCTGGATGATCGAGCCGGAGATTTCGTTCGCAGATCTCGAGGATGACATGGAGCTGGCAGAGGCGATGCTGAAGTATATCTTCCGCTATGTCCTGGAGAACGCACCGGAGGAGATGAATTTCTTCAACAGCTTTGTGGACAAGGGACTACTAGAGCGGCTGAACCATGTCATGACATCCGATTTCGGACGCGTGACCTACACGGATGCGGTGAAGATGCTTGAGGAGCATAACGACCAGTTCAGCTACAAGGTATACTGGGGCTGCGATCTGCAGACGGAGCATGAGCGGTATCTGACGGAGCAGATATTCAAAAGACCGGTGTTTGTCACGGATTATCCGCGCGAGATCAAGGCGTTCTATATGAAGCTCAACCCTGACAAGAAGACTGTTGCGGCGATGGACTGTCTGGTTCCCGGGATTGGCGAGATTATCGGCGGCTCCCAGCGTGAGGAGAACTATGACATCCTCAAGGCGAGGATTGAGGAACTCGGGATGGATGAGAGCGAGTACTCGAATTATCTCGATATCCGGAAGTACGGGACGACCAGACATGCCGGCTTCGGCCTCGGCTTCGAGCGGCTGGTCATGTATCTGACAGGTGTCGGCAACATCAGAGACGTGCTGCCGTATCCGAGGACAGTCGGAAACCTTCAGTAAAATCAGGGAGACCATGATAAAGGAGGTGGCAGCAGGTTGGGAAGACGCAGCGACCGCAGAGCGTACGATGAACAATACGAAGGAGAGAGGCGCGGAGGCAGCCGCTATCCGGATGAACAATACCAGGAACCGTATCAGGCGGCTCCGGGTACCGGAGCCCGGAAGAAAAGGAAGGGCGGCTTTGGCTCCTTTCTCACCACGCTGCTTCTCGTGATTGCGATCGGGGTATTCGGCTATTCAGCCTATAAGCTGTACGGCTATTGGCGGGAATACCGTGCCGGCGAAAGTGAGTACAGCGATCTGAACAAGAAGTATGTCCAGATTGAGCCCGCGCCGGAAACAGCGCCGGACGGCCAGACGAAGGCAGAAGGCGGGAAGACGGGGGAGGGTGTGATCCTGTCCGATGTCCGGGAGCTGGAGACCGAGGCGACCCTGCCTCAGAAGATCGAGGAAGCGAAGAAGGAAGAGGTTGAGGAGAACGGGACGGCGCAGATCCTTCCGGAGATGTACAATCCGGTTGATTTCAGAGAACTTCAGTCGATTAACCCGGAGGTGATCGGCTGGATCCGGGTTGGCGGCGCCGGGATATCGTACCCGGTGGCGCAGACGGACAACAATGATTTTTACCTGCACCATACATTTAAGAAGGAAGCGGTGTTCTCCGGCTGCATTTTCCTGAACTGTGACAATTCGAAGTATTTCACAGACCAGAATACGATTATCTACGGGCATAATATGAAGGATGGCTCGATGTTCGCATCCCTGAGAAAGTTCTGGGAGGAAAAAGACGCGGCGGACAACCCGTATTTCTGGGTGTTCACACCGGACTTCATCTACCAGTACCGGATCTTCTCCAGCTCAATCGTGAGCAAGATCGGGGACCCGTACCGGACAAGGTTTCTGACGGAGGACTTCCAGTCCTTCATCGACACATGCAAGAAGGCATCGGAAGTGAACTGGGGCGACGTTTCTGTCACGACAAAGGACAGGATTGTGACGCTGTCCACCTGCACGGGCGATGACAATACACGCCGGATCGTGCAGGGAAAGCTGCAGCAGGTGTATGTGGCAAAGTACAGGGAATAAACAAAAGGCTGCTGAAGCGAAGGCTTTGGCAGCCTTTTTTGAAGGGGACCGGCAGATAAAGAAATTTTCAGACAGGGAGGCATGAGGATGGATCTTGAAAAGGTACAGAAGCTTCAGGAAATCGTGGATGGAAGCAGCAATATTGTCTTTTTCGGCGGCGCCGGGGTATCGACCGAGAGCGGCATCCCGGACTTTCGAAGTCAGGACGGACTGTATCATATGAAGTACAAGTATCCGCCGGAGACCATCATCAGCCATTCGTTCTTTCAGGCGAATCCGGAGGAGTTTTACCGGTTCTACAAGGATAAGATGCTGGTGCTCGATGCGCAGCCGAACGCAGCGCACAAAAAGCTTGCAAAAATGGAACAGGCCGGGAAACTGCGTGCGGTGGTCACGCAGAACATCGACGGTCTTCATCAGAAGGCCGGAAGCCAGAACGTATATGAGCTGCATGGCTCCATCATGAGGAATTACTGTACGCGGTGCGGAGCGTTCTATGATGCGGAATATGTAAAGAATGCCGATGGGATCCCGAGATGCAGCAAGTGCGGAGGAATCATCAAGCCGGATGTCGTGCTCTATGAGGAAGGTCTTGACCAGCGGATTCTCACGGCATCCATCAGGGCGATCTCGGAAGCGGATGTCCTGATCATCGGCGGAACCTCACTGGTCGTCTATCCGGCAGCGGGACTGATCGATTACTTCAGCGGCAGATGTCTGGTTCTGATCAATAAGGGAGCGACCGGACGGGAGACCAGGGCAGATCTGGTGATCCGGGATCCGATCGGGGAGGTTTTTTCAAGGATTACGGTCTGAGTGTTTTTCCAGTGCCTCAATGAATGCAGTGCAGGCAAGGCTGCTTGAAGGTGAGGCGTTGAAGGCAAGGGTTGAAGGCAAGGCTGCAAAAAAGTGGTTGCGCGGGATTGAAAGCCAGCGTATAATACCACAACGTGATGTATCATTTTGCCTTGCTCACCCGCGTGCAAGGGTGGGCCGAGACCATAAGGAGGTGCAAGGAACATGAATAAGTATGAACTGTGCGTTGTTGTCAGCG
>Ga0256404_1004758_pt1 | contig 25054 bp, 18 predicted proteins | sample RumenRJG_01DNA_FD_185990 | JGI IMG/M metagenome (GOLD analysis project Ga0256404, IMG submission 185990) | Bovine rumen microbial communities from Lethbridge, Alberta, Canada - RJG_01 | ecosystem: Host-associated > Mammals > Digestive system > Stomach > Rumen | place: Canada: Alberta | collected...
GTCAGTTCTGACACGTTCCCCTTGCTTGGAGCCATCATCACATTGATGAAGAGCTCTTTTGTCTCACCGTTCTTGCCAGTGATAGGCAGTACAACACCACAAGAAAGATAGCTTGCGCCCTTCTTGTTTTTCTTCACACTTGCTGCGCGATTGATGGTAGCGCAGACTTTCAATTCTTCAATCTTAATCATAACTATAAACTTTTAAAAACACATTCTAAAAAGGTAAATCGTCCAACTCCTTTTCCTGCACTATGCTAATATGGTTTAGCAAGTGTAGCAACCTTATTAGGGTGGCATGATTCAACCTGTTCTTTTCACTAAACACACACTTCTCACTTTCATCCTCCAACACATCCAGTGCCGAAAGGAGAGCATTCTGAAACTCATTCGTATGCTCACAAATCTCTTCAATAGCTTTTTCTTTTTCCATAACTCACTTTATTTGTATTATTAGTATTCTCTATTATGCCAGACGCTGGCCTGTATTCCGCTGCTCTTCCGGGTACTCCGCATCGAAGTTCATCATGGAAGTCTCTCGCGCCACAACGGGGTCGATGGACTCGCGCTGACGTCTGATCAGGGTGGCAGCCTTTTGCTGTTCCGTCTGTTCCTGCTGCTGAACGGCTCTCGCCTGTTCACTAGCTGTTTCGTCATTTCCTGTATGGTCAAGCAAGACAGCCATGCCAATGGCAGAGGTGAACAGACCGGATATCAGGCTGGTAAAGAGATCACCGCTTTGCTGGTAGGCACTCTCATTCGCCTGGTTCTGTCCCATCAGATAAGCCAACAGCGTATTAGGATCATTGCTGCCCGTCTGTTGGGTGAGCTGTGCGCCAGCCTGGGCATTTTGTTGCTGTTGGGGAGTAAGCTGTGTCTGGGCCATTAGCCTGTCTGCCTGAGTAGGGGATGTATCTACCCCACTCTTCCGACTGGCCAGCAGGTCAGCGTTGGTTCCTTTCTTCAGTACCGTCGCAGTCAGATTACCACGGACGGCAATCTCTGCGAGATAGTTCAGCGGGTCAACAGTCTTCATCTCCGTGGTTCCTGCAGCCTGATGCTTTACCGTCAGATGCAAGTGAGGGCCAGTACTGTTGCCTGTATTCCCTGATACGCCAAGCTTTTGCCCGGCATTCACCACATCGCCCTGTTTCACGGCCACACTATCCAGATGACAGAAGGACACCCGCCATTTCGCGCCATCAGCACGATCGTACTCCACCACGGCATAGTTGCCACTGGTCTTGTCACTTCCGACGGTTACAACACGGCCCTGATTCTCCGTGGCCAGTACATCCTCATACTTCGCCCGTAGGTCAATGCCGTTATGTGCATGGTTCCTGTAGCTGGTAGGCGAAAGGCCGAAGCCATCGGACATGACCATGTTCTCCCCTGCGAGAGGAAAGGAATAGCCCTGACTTGTCGGTGACGGCATCGTCATCGTCTGCTGCTCTGCTACTCGTGGCAAGGTCTTCGCCTGTTGGTCGTACTTGCTCAGACCATACGTCTCGATGTCTGCTATCAGCATGTTGGCATAGTTGCGATTGGTGGCATAGCCAGCCGCCTGCAGGCCGTTGGCCCATCCGCGATAGTCATCCTCCGCACACCGGCGACAAGCTGCATAGCGGTTGCCCATCAGGAACTGCGAGTGATGATTGATACTCTCCTCGACGGTAGCATAGTTGCAGAACTTCTCATTCGGCTTATCATCATGATGCAGACTGTACGGCTTGCCCTCGGCGAGCCACTGACTGCTACACTTGATGCCGAAATAGTTGTTGCCTGACTGTGCCAGGTTCGACTTACCTCCAGCCGACTCGATATACATCTGCGCCAACGTCACTGAGGCAGGAATACCATATTTCTGCTGCTGTGCCATGGCCAGAGGTGCATAGCACTCAAAGAACGTAACCTTTTCTTGATTCAACTTTCCCATTGCTATTCACTTTTAAAGATGCATTGTGCGCTTCGGCTCAGGCTCCGACTCGGCAATCTTTGCTCCGTCCTTCGCTTCTTCTACCGGCTCACTTTGTTGCTGTGACTGGTTTACACAGAACTTGTTCTGAAACAATTGGGCAGCAAGTGCTACCTTGAACGCCTCACGGTCTTCAGAGAGCCAGAATCGCTGAATCTGTGACTTGCTGAGCTCGACGGGTTTCTGACGCTCGCCATCGATGGTGGCAAACATAATCGTCGCTCCCTCATGGTATCTGTCCTTGGTGATGTTCACCTTCGAGATACGCGAGAGATCGGCCCCTTCAGGGACCTTGGGCATCAGCACGTCGGCCTTGCTTTCAGGATGGTTGACCACCATCTGGTAGTATTTCTGCGCCAGCTCACTGCGCACCGTGTCAAACTCCGGCGTGCGGAACGACTGGAAGAAACGGTCTATATCCTCGCGCTCTGGATAGATGGTGAAGGCTTTCTCATCAGCGGGTTTCACATAGAGCACATAACGGTCACGATCGTCACGGGTCATAGATACCTGCTCGAAGGAAACCGAACGGCTCACCTCCTCGGCAACGGTACCTTGGGCTACTGCCTGTGGCTCTTCGCCACGCATGACCGCATAGTCGATGTCCTCACCCTTCATAATCTTGCCCAACACCCTGATGGCATCGTTCATGTCATGCTCCAGGTGATCCATCATCTGCGGATTCTCCTGCAACTGCTGCTGCCAGTCGGGAATCATCGACAGGCTGTCACTCGACAGTTGGGCTGGCAGATTCTGACGGGCCATGATGACTCCCGCCGCCAGTTCCTGGACTAAGCGGTCGTACCGATGGGCTTCTGCAGGTGTCATGTCCGGCTGGTTCTGACGGTTCAGACGCTGGGGCGCACCTGTATAGGCTATGGCGGCACGATAGATGTCGTTGGCCCGCTCGATGGCTGTTTCCTTCTCTTCCCCAACAGCGGCCTTGCGCGAGTTGTTGATGAGCAGGCCATCGTCGTTGCTGTCATAATCCGTCAGCAACAGCGGGTTCACCTGTATGCGGTCATCACTCTTCTTGAGGGCGGTCACCAGTTCATCCACTTGGTCGTAGATGGGCTTCGCTTCCCTCTCGTTCTGTTTCGGGTCAACGAGCGCATCACAGATGGCAATGCGCAATCCGGCCCTTACCAGTTTCGGCAGATATATATCCAAAGCATGGTGGGGGAAAGAGGTATAGTCAAACTTCTTTCTTCCCGCAGACTGCTTTGAAAGGGCGATTCCAAGGATACGCGACGCCTTTTCGGCATCCTCGCCAAAGGCTTCGTAGAAGTCGCCGTTGCGCATCAGGATCATCGCATCAGGATGCTTCTCCTTCAGCTCCTGAACCTGATGATAGGTCTGAGCCTCGCGGTTAAGAGCCACCACCTTGGGACACTCACCTTTTGTGTCGTTTTGGAGCACCATTGTCAGAGCCTCGTAGGGACGGGACAGACGAGAGGCCGTTACCACGTCATCACTCAGGTTGCAGCATTTGTTCATCCAAACGCCCTTGTTGGTTTTCGCCATATCCAAGGCGCCGACAATCAAACCGGCTGTCACCACTGCTGCAGCGACGTCCTTGCCTGAAGACTCTTTAGCCTCACGGTCACGTTTTTCATCCTCTTTCTTCTTGATCTCATCGAGGGCTTTCTGGTCTTCTGCCTTCTGCTCTTTCTCCTTCTTCAGGTTTTCATCAAGGGCCTTTTGCTCCTCCTTTTTCTCTTTCTTATCCTCTGTAACGATATTGGCTTTTTCTTCCCGGAGTTGCTTGATAGTAGCCAGTCGGACAATATCCATCTTAACACAGTCTGTTGGCTTGCCAAAGGCAGGGTTCTGGTAAAAGCTGGGGCTATCTTCACGAGGACTGAAGATATGACCAGGATATTTATCCATAAACGCCTGCACATCCTCTGTTTCCTCTGCATCGAGATTGCCGAAGTCGCCATTGATGATGGCAGAAAGGGCATATTCTGGCACATTCACAGTGTCCACCTGCACAGTTATCTGCTGATCCTCTGAGGTCAGCACTTCGTCCATCAGACTGATTACCTGTTGACGGGCTTCCTCCGGCAGGTCTTTCAGATAAAGTTGGTTTCGGTGGTCGTAGGCATCCTCGCGATTCTCGAACAGCTCGATGTCATCACCAACGGCCATAGCATGACTAAGCACCATGTCCTTCGTTTCCAATCCATCATAGAACTTAGGAACCATAACAGGTACACGCAGCGCCAGTGGGAGATAATCCAGCTTTGCATCATTGGCCAAACTGCATATATGCTCCACTGCTGATTTCTCCTGTGAGCTTTTCAGTCCATCAGACAGTTCCTTCAGTACTTGTTTCTGCACCTCTAGAGAGAAGTCCGTGAGCATCATGGCTCCTTCACTTTTCGCAGCTGCATCCATGCCCTCATAGAGCATAATATACGGGGGATCGACGGTCACTGCACTGTACTTTTCCACCTCACCAGTATCTTTACGCAAGAGTTCTGCCTCCTTCAGCAAGAAGACTGGCGTATTGGTTAGTTCTGCGTCTTTATACTGCTGCACCACGTCATCATGCTGCCTGGTGAGCTGGCTTTTCTGACTATCCTCTTCACGCCACTTGACATCACGAGCCAACCACTCAGCCGTATTCATGGAATAATACGGATTGATAGGGTTGATATCCACAGGGATGCCGTTTATCTCCAGTCGGTTCTCATTGAGGACATTGAAAAGAACATCTTCCTTCACACCCTCACCACCATATTCAAGCAAGATATCGAGGTCACTGCCTTCCTTGGCTTCACCTCTGGACCGGCTGCCGATGATGGTCACCTGCTTCACATAGATGTCTTCACCAGGGAAGTCTTCTGCCAGTTTCTCATTCACATAGTCCTCGACCATCTGCTTGACCTCATACTGCGTATAATCCTCCAGCCCCTGAACCTTCGGGCCAAGTCTTAGTGGATTCACGCCATTCAGCAAGTCATAGAGCACGCGGTCGGCCACCTCTTCCTTATTGGTGTACTCGATATGCAGGAAGTCGGCAACGGCATTCCAGAACTTGCCCAATACTTCAGAAACCTTCTCGAAGATGCCAGCGGCATTCTCCTTGTCAGCCACGAACTCCTGCAGACGCTGAGTGCCACGCTGACCACTATATTGAGCCAAGGCCTCCGATGCAATCTCATCATCCGTATGCAAATTGGGGTATTGGCTCTTGACATCATCCCACACCTCCGGCGTGTTCTTCATCATCTGGACGACCTTTTCCCACTCTTTCGGATTCTGCTGGCGCAGGACTTCGGCCCACAAGTGGGTATATTCGTGGATAGGCGTCTCTACCGTGGCCACATTGGGGTCAAGATAGACCTTACCCTCATGCACGAAGCCATAGACCTGACCATCCTTGTCACGGAACAGGATGGGTTTTCTGCTCTCGTTGGCCTGATCCTTATACTTCTCAAGGACGCGCTCACCTTCGGCAGCATCGAGATTCACGTCGATGCCCGCACCACGCATACGCTCAATCAGGGCGTCACGCAGCCCTAAAGACGGCATTTCCACCTTCTGCTCCTGCTTGACCACTTGGGCAGCAATGCGAACAGGTTGTGAAACCACCGGCTTCTTCTCTATCTCCTGGGCAAGCGGCATCTTCACCTCCAGCTCAGGATGATACTGTAGATAGTTGTCGGTATGGGCCAACACCACAGCACGGACTTCCACGCCCTTGCCGAAGTTGGCCTGTGCAGCCTGCGAGAGGGTATGACCTGTGTCAAGCACATTATCCACCAAGACGACAATCGTCCCCTCCGACAACTCATCATTGAAAGTGAAGTCGATCTTCGGCAGGTTGTCGTTGCCGTTCTCCTTCTTCAGCTCGTAAAGCGAGGGATGTGGAGAACTGATCAGGCTGCTGTTGCTGTCTATTTCCATATAGTCACCAAGGTCGTAGGCGATATCATCCGTATAGCCGGGTATGCCTGTCTTTCCTGGCATGGGGACAAGCACCATCCTTTCACGCTCTGCCTCTGGAATCTTCCCAAAGAGATCGGATAGTTGGTTCACGGCCTCGGTGATGGCATCATTGCTGCCCCCTTCCTTGACCTGATGGGCTAATGTTCTCAGCTCCTCGCCACGCTCTCCTACCCCATACTGGCCCAAAGAATAGACCACGATAGGTTTTTCTGCGGCATGGGCAATCTCCACGGTCTCTGCCTTGGTCTCCGGCTCCACAGAAACGGCAACATCCTCGCCAGTGTGCCAGTCGATGTTATGTTCCTGCAAATACTTTCGTGTGGCAAAGATGACTTCGTTGTCCTGGCATACCTTGTCACCTTCCGTATCATTGTTGGCCATATTGACCAGCCATTCCTTATCCTCCTTGCGCTGTTTGTTGGTATCAACAATCTGCTGCATGAATTCCTCACACTTCTGGCGCAGGGTGAACTCTCCCTCGACCTCCGGGTCGCTGACCATCAGGTCACCGTCCCAATGGCCACAGCGCACATAGCCGCGATTGCGCCAGCTGCCTGTATCGGCCATCTCACGCATCTCGCTGATGCTGACAAACGGATAGGCCTCACGGGCGAACGTTACCTTATGATAGCGGCCTTCCTTCGAGAACTTATAGGGCAGTTCCTCGGGCTTGGGCATGTTCTTGGTGGTCTCGTCGAGCGAAGCCTGGATCTGCTTCTCCAAGGCATCCAGCTCCGTCTTCAGCCCCTTCAGGTCATCTTCCTTTCCCCAAGGCTTTCCGGCAATACGCTGATACTCGGCAATGTCCTGTGCCAGTTTCGCATTGCGCTCCTGATACTGGGCAATGACACCGGGAATACGCTCCAGTGCCTGCACACCATAGCGCACGGCCCCCAAGCGGTTGTCCTTGCTCATGGCCAGATGGCCGTTGTTATGCTCATAGAGGTAATGGCCTTTCACATAGAAGGTGTTGCCAGCATAGACTTCCTTCTTCATCTTCTCGTCGTACATATAAACCGTATTGACAATCAGCGGGAAGCCATAGACCTCACCCATCTGACGGTCTTTGTTGCCGATAGTTCGTCCGGCATCCTGCAAGGCAGCACCCATCCCTTCCACGTTATAGGTGCCGTCAGCCGCAAACTCCTTGACCTTGGGCATCGTCAGACCTGGCAGAGAAGTACCGTCCTCGCCATATTTGGCAGCGGCCTTGAACTTCTCATAGTCCTCTGTCATATCCTTGATGATGACGTCGTTCTTCTGTACCTTCTCCTGAGCCACCTCCAAGCGCCACTCGGTTTCCCTTCGGGCCTGCATGTAGGTCTTACGCTCAGACTCCAAGGCCATGATCTTCTTCTCCAGCTTGGCCTTCTGAAGCAGGTCGTCATTACCGGAGAGGATGGCCACATACTCGGCGAAGTTCATGCCGTTCTCTTCATCCATCGCTCCCTCGTCGATAACACGGGAACCAAGGCTGTTGGTCTTCAGCTGGGTGATGAAGAGCTGCTTGTTCTGAAGCAGGTTGAACTTATAACTGTCGAGGGTACGCTCTACAGCATAGATGATGATATCCACGTTGTTATTGGCGTAGAGCTTGGCAACCTCATTACCCGAACGTCTGGCACGGCCATTACGCTGTTCCAAGTCGGAGGGTCGCCAGGGTATGTCGATGTGATGGACTGCCACGGCACGCTTCTGGGCATTGACACCAGTACCAAGGGTAGAGGTGGAACCGAAGAGCACGCGGATGGTGCCTTCGTTCATCTGCTTGATAATCTCCTTGCGCTGCTTCTCGTTCTTCGCCTCCTGAATGAAGCGGATTTCCTCGGCAGGGATGTTATAGTCACGAACGAGCTTATCCTTGATCTCCTGGAAAATATTCCACTCACCCGGCTTATAGGTCGAGAGGTCGCTGAAGATGAACTGTGTTCCCTTCTGCTCGTTGTATTTCTGGTAATAGTCTGCCACCAGACGCGCACAGTGACTGGCCTTGTTTTCTGGGTCATCGCCAAAGAGTTCCTGGTCAACCAGTCGCATATCGAGTGAGGCCTTTCGGCTGGCATCGGTGGCAATGAGCATCTTTCCCTTCTGCTCACGGTCGTTCAGCGGGCCACGGAAGATGAGTTCGCCGTCACCTGTCTGTGCGAACTGCACCAGACGCTCATTGAAGTCCTGCTGGTCTGCCGTCGGCTTGATGTTATGCAGAATGACATTCATGGCAGGACGGTCGAGACCGACATCCTCGCCTGTGCGGTAATCGGTAATCTCGTTATAGAAGGTGGCCAGCTCAGGAACTTTCACAAAGTAACGGAAACGCTCCTTCTGGACAACGGCATTGGTCACGGAGAACTCATAGTCTGAGGTCTTCTTGGCATAGACTGCCGCCCAGGCATCAAAGCTATGGATGCCCTGCTGCTCCATCGCCTTCGGACGAAGATACTTGAACAGCAGATACAGCTCCGTCAATGAGTTACTGATGGTCGTACCACTCAGGAACGTTGCTCCCAAGTCTTTTCCCGTGCGCTTCTGAATGGTGCGCAAGGCATAAAGGAGGTTGAGTGCCTTCTGGCTACCCGCAGGATTACCCAATCCTGACACGCGCTGATGGCGGGTCGTGAACATGAGGTTCTTGAACTGATGGCTCTCATCAATGAAAATATGGTCGATACCCATGTTCCCGAAGTCCACAAAGTCATCCTTCCGGGAAGCCATGTCACTCTGGAGTTCCATGATCTTCACCTGCAGGTTCTCCTTGCGCTTCTCCAGTCCTGTGAGCATACGCCCGGAGATATTGCCGCCCTGCTGACGCAATATGTCGAGGGCTTCGTCGATGTCACGCAATTCATCCGACAGGATCTGCTGCTGAATATCCATCGACTGAGGTATCTTACCGAACTGGTCGTGCGACATGACGACGCAGGCATAGTCGTTGTTCTTGATGCGATTGAAGAAGTCCACACGGTTAGCCGGTGAAAAGTCCTTCTCGCTGGCATAGAGAATCTTATCGTCAGGGAAAGCGGCCTGATAGGTGTTGGCTATCTCGGCGACATTGGCCTTCAGCGCGATAATCATCGGCTTATTGGCCAGTCCCAGACGGTGCATTTCGTGCGCTGCCATACACATGATGAGAGTTTTGCCTGTTCCAACCTCATGGTCGCAGATGCCGCCACCATTCTGGAGGAGCATCCATACACAGTCCTTCTGAGACTTGTAGATGTCCTTCACATTGAAGCGGCTGCTACCCAGAGCCTTCATGTCGATACCAGGGAAGGTCTGGTGACTGCCATCGTATTTCGCCTTGACAAAGCAGTTAAACTTGCGGTTGTACATCTCCTGCAGCTCATCGCGCTTATCTTTGGGCAGGTTTGTAAGGTAGTCCGTGAAACCCTCACGGATTTCCTGAATCTTCGAGCTGGCCAACTGGATTTTCTCCATGTCCGGCGCCTTGATGTCGTTGCCGTTATCGTCGGCACCCACACACTTCTGAATATCGGGTGTCGTGTCGTGGAAGGCATGTTGCAACAGTGCCATGCCGTCGTAGTCCTTATACTCGCCACGCACACAGTATTCCTCACGGATCTTCAGATTATAGCGGTTCTCAGCCTTGACAGAGTATTCATCGATATGCTCGGCATAGTGAATCTCCATCTTCGTGTCAAAGAGCTTGCCGACATATTCCTCGTAATACTCCGTGGGAATCCATCGCTCACCGAACTGCAGACCGATGTCGTCAAAGGCAATCTGCTGCGGGATTGCCTGTTCGAGTGCTGCCTTGGTCTCTTGTAGGGCAGGAACGATTTTGGGGTCATCGGCATGTTCCTGTGCCAGTTCAATGGCATCGTTCACATAGGCCAGCTTATCATAGACATTGCCGGAGAGGGCCTTGCTGCTGATTTCATAGCGGCCATCGGGCATATAATAGATGCGTCCTTTCAACTCATTGACCAAATCGCCCTGCGTATGGCCAGTGATACCTGCCATATACTCCAAGTCCACCTGACCATAGCGGTTCAGTGAGGCAAAGAGAGCTTCCTCGGGTGTGTCGACATGGCTGATTTCGTAGGCCACAAAGGACACGGGACGCTCGAAGATGTCGGCCTTGACAAAGGTCTTGTCAACGGCATTCTCCAGCGTCAGCACATCACGGCCCTTGCTGTCGTTCATGATGGCACGGGCATTCTTGCGCTCGTTGAGATAGCCGAACTTCTCGACAAACTCGTCGTAATACTGATTCAGCTTGGCACGGAGTTCCGGCTGGGCTTCACGCGACTGTGCCTCGGTGTCATAGAGTTCTTCGTAGGCATCACGAATCTGATAGTAGAGCTGCATACGCTGCTCATCCTTGGAAAGCTCCTTGGGCTTTTCCTCTTGCTGGACTATTGGCTGTGCCTGCTGCACTTCCTGACTGTCCCACATGGAAAAGAGGTCGAGCTGGACGGGAGCACTCTGCTGCACCTGTTGCACTTGCGGTTTTGCCTGAACCTGCTGCACTGGCTCCGGCTTCTGCTCCACGACTATTGGTGCATTGGCCTTGTAATAGTCCACAAAGTCCTTATACAGGTCACGCTTGAAATACTCCGTAAGCAGTTGGGCAATCCCCTCCATACCGCCGTCATGGGTGCATACCAGTGTCGGCTTGCCGTAGGGGTCGGTGCCTTTCTCCATCTTCGTGGCCACGATAGCTTCTGAGTCAGGAGCCATCATCGATTTCCACCAGTGACAGTTCATGGATATGTCCGTCCAGTCCTCACCGCTCATCGCCTTGAAGCCGGTGTTCACGTCGCAGAAAGCCTGTGTGTCGGGGTCGAGCGACATGTCATAGCCAGTGTATTTCTGCAGGACTACCAAGTCGGAGCCTACATCCGTTCCTGCCTCGTCGCGGAACATCCCGTCGGGCAGACGGAAAGCTCCCACCAGACGAGCATTCCTGGCCAGTTCCTCGCGGATGGGATTGTTCGACGGAGAATCCATGAATCCCCTGGAGGTGATGAACGCCACAAAGCCACCCTCACGTACCTGGTCGAGGGCTTTCAGGAAGAAGTAGTTGTGGATGGTCGAGACGGCATAGCGTTTCGCATCGTTGCCACTCTTGCGGTATTCATCATCCATCACCTTGATGTCGCCGAAGGGAATATTAGAGGTCGCAACATCAAATGTCCCCTTCAGCTCAGGCCTGATGGTCTCAAAACCGTCTATTGTAACACTGTCGTTCGGATTCAGAGCCTTCAGGATGCGACCAGTAAGCAGGTCTTTCTCAAAGGCACTGACCCTCACATCGGGATACTCGCCCTTGAAGGCATCGCCGAATTTGCCGATACCTGCCGAGGGGTCGAGCATCGATCTCACCTCCACGCCTGAGTCCTTCATCACCTTGGCTATCGCGCCGATGACAGGCGCAGGTGTGTAGAACGAGGTTAACACAGAGTTTTTCAAGCTCTGAACATACTCTCGATACTGTCTGTCATCCTTGCTGCTCTCACGTAACAGTTCATGAAGGCGAAGGGTATCTGCTATAAACGGACGGTCGGAGGGCTTCCATACTTTCTCATTCTGAATACTGTCCTTGTCAACAGGGTTGAGCACGAACTTCAGACCACCAAAACCGCTGTATCTCTTCAGGACTTCACGCTCTGCATCCGTCGCCGCCCTACCCTCTTTTTCAAGCTGGAAGACGGTACGGATAGCGGCAATGTTATCCTGTAACTTTTGTCTCTTGTTATATGCCATAGTATTTTCTCTTTATCGGTGCAAACCCACTGACACGTCGCGCACCTCTCCTCGTGCCAGTCCGCGCAGCTCGGCCTTGACATCGGCCTTCCACGCATCGGGGATGTTTCCCATCGCCTTTTCTGAATTGCTGAACAACACCTCGTAGAAGAAGTCCCTGCCCTTGGGCCGCAGATAGAAGCCGCCACAGTCGGCAGCCAGTTCAATGGCTTTCCGCTGTTCGGGTGAAAACTCCCTGGCTGACGGGTCGGTGGTACGCTCCACCAGGGCTTTCTTTGCAGCATCATAGCGATAGTCAGGGCAACGCATACGCGAGGCCTGACCGAACTTCAGGGCGACATCGAAGGGTGTCACGTCCTGTCGGCCCGTGTAGGTCTGAACGGCTTTCAGCTTTGCAGGGTCTTGCCGCAATTCCTCCAGCGTCGGATAATACAACGCAACACGGTCGTAGAAACCGAGGCCGTGCGGATTGGTATCGTAGGCGAAGCCGTCGTGAAACTCCATGTCTATCGCAAACTCGCCGTTGTCATCGAACTTGACGTAGGGCGGAAGCGTATCAACGCTTGACAGTCCCTTGCCACTGAGCACGGGGAAACTATCACGGTTCAGGATGATACCATCCACAGGGCCTTTCGGACACTCCAGTTCAGAGCAACTGACGCCCGACTGTGACAGCAACTGGCGACGGCTGTATTCCAGCGCATGAAGGAAGGTCTCGAAATGGGGAGTATCTTCCAAAGCACGGGACTTGTCGGCCTTACGGGTAGCAGGGATGACTTCGGACAATGTGAAGTTGCGTGTGCTGTCATTATCCATCACCCGGATGGAATGACTACGAGCTTGGTTGGCATCCTCGGCAAAGGCCTTCATGGTGGAAGCGAGCTTCGTGTAGAGGTTCAAGCCGTATGGAGGCAGTTGCTCCGCATCGATACGGTTGCCGCGCTGCAGGATGACAAAGTCTGCAGGTACGATACGGTTGTCGCTGAAATACACACCAAGCGCAAGCTCTTCCTCTGCGAAACGGTTCAGCCAGCCACTGCGCTCATCCTCCGTAAAACTGACGATGCACGGCTTGTCCATGAAATAGGCCACGCCGTCAGAGTCACCGCCACTGATACGACCATTCAACTGCTTGGCCATGTCCACACACTGGGCATAAAGTTCACGGGAACGATGACGGTCACGGATGAGCGAGGTCTCAAACTCATGAACCTGGTCTGTGTCCATCAGCCCACGACACCACTTCTCAGCACCTGTCTTCGTCCTGAACTCCTCCACCCAACAGTCGTTGGTGCTGTTGTCGAAGGCCACATATTTGGCTCCGTCACGGAAATAGCCCTGGGCACCAGTATGAGCAGGAAAGGTCAGGCTACGTGACCTGCGCTCGCTTTCGAGAATCTCGCCCAATACCTTCTGGGCTTCCTCGCCAGTAAGCAGCTGCTGTCCGCTATAGCCTGACCCCAGACTTGCCGCCATGTTATGTGTGTTCATCTCCGATGCCATCCACTAACACGGCCATAGCCAACTCCTGTGCCTGATCGACGGTCAAGCCGTCGCGACGGGCATTCTCATACTTCTCCTCGGCAGCATCGGCCAGATCGTCGAGGACTTCATCACTCACGGGGAAACCTATGCCCCACTCCTCCTTCAGTCGCTGGAGGTAGCGGCGATAATAAGACATCTCCTTCGGCATGACACTATCGCTTTAATCCCTGAGCCTCTGAGCGGACGATACCCTCGGCGAGATCCTTCAGCTCGTTGTGGGCATCCTTCTGCCATGCATCATTCACACCTGCGGACTTCAACTGCGAAGCGGCCTTCTCCCACAATCCGTCAAACACCTTCGCACGCTCGTCGGGTGTCTCGGCACCGGCGGCGAAGTCGTTGAGCGTCTTCATCTGCTCTGGCGAGAAGTTGCGGGCGGTGGAGTCGGAAGCACGATCGACGATGGCCTTCACGGCTGCATCCTCCTTGGCATTGACCTCCTGCTTCTGACCAGGGCCAACAATGTCGAGTGCCTTCTTATGGAAGTCTCTGTTGGCAGCAGCCACTTGTTCGAGAGTGGCGAGACGGTTCTTGACAGCCGTAGTCTCGTTGACTGAAAGCAGGCTGACACACTCGATGCCGTTCACCTTACCACTGAGCCATACACGGTCGGGATTGTCCTTGGCGGCTGTATAGCGCAGACTGGTGACGTTGGCAGCACTGGGCAGCTTGAACTTGCTCCAGTCAACCTTCTGGGCTGCATCGAGCTTCTCGCCGTTGGTCTGACGCTGAGCCTGTACGCGCTGCTCCATGCGTCCGGCGATGTCGGCCATCGTCATCGGCTTTCCAACTGATTTCACCTGGTCTTTCTCGTCGAGCTTCACCTCTGCACGATGACGGAGAGAGGCCAGATCCTCGGCATTCATGATGCCATAGAATCGGGATTCCTTGTTGCCCTTCTCACCAAAGGCCAGCTGCCACTTGCCTACGAGGCCCTCAGAGCCTTTCAACGCCATGTCCTTGGCATCGGGAGTCATCGAGGCAATCAAGTTGGCACGCTGCTCCCTGTTCATGTGGTCAACGTCCACGCCATCCTTGCGGAGGGCATTCAGGAGAAGGGTGTCCTCGGTAATCTTCTCGATGGTGATGTAGTTCACGTCACGGCCATTGATGTTGGCGTTCTTTTGGTGGAAGGCGGCATCATCGACATGCATGGGATAGGCGGTCTTTACCGCAAACTCCTTGGCCTGAACGGGGTCTTTGGCGTACAAGTCCTGATAGGTCTTGGCCTGCTCGGGAGTCAGCTGACGTGACATCTGGGTACGCATACCCGCACGCTTCTCCTCAGGGGTCTTACCGTCAGGGTTCAATTTACCGTAATCGACCTGTACCATCGTGGCGTCGTCCTTCTGGAACACGCGGATGCGGTCGATGGTGTTGCCCTCGGTGGTGGTCACCTTCGCCTTAGCGGTCTTCTCATTGTTCTCATTCTGGTTCTCGACCTGAGAACCCTCTGCTGCAGCAGCCTTGGGCTGTGCGTTTTCTGTTTTAACTCTTGCCATTGTGCTAAAATTTAGTTTTTGTGTTGGTTATAAACTGAGGGGCTTTCCCTCATCGGTCGGCAAAAGTACAGCATTACCCTGGCATCGGCAGTCTCGGAAAATTATCTTGCGTGAATTAACGATTCACTATCGAATTGCAGCCGATTCCAGGCGTTTTTGGTGGTTTTTCATGCTCATAGAGGTGCTATATCAATAACAATTCGTATCTTTGCACGAGATTTTGGATGCTGATGAAAGTCATTCATGTGGATATGGACAGTTTCTTCAGCTCTGTGGAACAACGCGACAATCCAGAGTTGAAGGGTAAGCCTATAGCGGTGGGACACGATGCCGAACGAGGTGTGGTATCTACGGCCAGCTACGAGGCACGACGGTTTGGCGTACATTCGGCGCAGTCCATTCAGGTGGCTAAACGCTTGTGTCCACAACTGATCATCGTGGAGCCACATTTCCAGAAGTATAAGGAGGTGTCGGCACAGTTGCACGATATATTCCACGACTATACCGATCTGATAGAGCCTATCTCACTCGACGAAGCCTTTCTCGATGTGACAGAGAATAAGAAAGGGATTGAGTTGGGGGTGGATATTGCGCGAGAAATCAAGCAGCGCATCCGTGAGACCACTGGACTGACAGCATCGGCTGGTGTGAGCTACTGCAAGTTCCTGGCGAAGATTGCCTCCGACTGGCGTAAACCCGACGGGCTGACGGTGATTCATCCTGACAGGGCATTGGACTTCATCGCACAACTGAAGATAGAGAAAATCTGGGGTGTTGGTCAGAAGACCGCAGAGAAGATGCACCGCATGGGCGTCTTCACGGGCCTTGACCTGAGAAACATGTCGCTGAGCCGGCTGACGCAGGAGTTCGGCAAGATGGGACAGGTGTTCTATGATTTCTCACGAGGCATCGATAACCGGCCTGTTATCAGTGAGTGGGAACGGAAGAGTGTCAGCTGTGAGCAGACTTTTGAATCGGACATCAACGAGAATGCCGCTGTCACTATTCACCTGTATCACACAGTGCTCGAACTGGTCAGACGCATCGAGAAAAACGACTTCGAGGGTCGAACACTGACATTGAAGGTAAAGTTCCTGGACTTCCAGCAAATCACCCGCAGCATCACCGTTGATCACATTCTCCGCACCAAAGACGAGATCCTGCCTTTGGCCAAGCAGTTGATGCAACAAGTGGAGTTCCACTCCCACCCCATCCGACTGTTAGGCTTGGGCGTTTCCAATCAAAAGAACGCCACACCACAAGAAGAAAATCAATGGATTGAGCTGGAATTAGAGTTTGAACCGTGGCCAGACGTATAACAAAAGAAGAGATGGCAATCAAGGTAACATATAGACGGACAAGTCGGTTGTCAATGCGCATCGTGAAGAATGGCGATGTGCATGTGTCGGCACCCATCGGAATGCCACGTGAGAAGGTAATGGCATTCATTGAGGAGCATAAAGACTGGATCAACGAGGCGAAAAAGAAGACGTATGAGCGTCAGAAGCAGCGGGCAGAGTTCTTCGAGAAACTGCCTTTGGTCACTCGTGTCCAAGCCGACGAAGCATTGAAACGATTGAAGGCACTGGTGGAGCCGATGATGGAACGGCATGCAAAGGAGATGGGTGTTAAACCAAGTATCGTCTATTACAAGCCAACTATCTCGCGCTGGGGCCAGTGCAACGTGAAAGACCGTAGCATTTGTATCTCTGCCTACGTACTACTATTGCCGGAATGGTGTGTCGAGCACGTCGTGGTTCATGAGCTATGTCACCTTTTAGAGCCAAGTCATAACGCTCGCTTCCATGCCCTCATGGACAAGTATTTTCCCCGCTGGCGTGAAGCTCGCAAAGAGACTCACAGGATATGCAGATTGAAGGAAGATGAAAAATAGTCCTTTCCCCAAAACAAAATACTTTATTTGTCTTGTTAGCTGTTAGCTACATATTCAAATACTTCTTTCACATAATTGCACAGCATTTCCCTTTGTTCCTGAATGTCTTTGCAATTATTGAACTTGTCTATATCCTTGTATTGGAACCATAAGCAATTCATATTCCAAGCTTCGTCTAACCCTTCATATGGCTTTAGGTATGTCTTCCCTGCTCTTTGTTTCTTATTATCAAAGAGCAGCGGATGTGAACTCTTGTTATCGCGTTCTGTTATAGCAATATATAGTTCAGGTTGTTCTTTGTTATAATAAAGCGACATCCAACCATAGATACTCTTTTTCCTTTTGTCATTATACGACAAATAGAAATCGATGACATTAATACCAAGTATCTTTTTACTCTTAACGGGTTGGTATTGCTTATAAGGCTCACTGCTAAAGTTCTCACTCTTGTATGACAAAGCATTTAAGGCAATATTGCTAAATTCATACAGATAATAGACTCCATTTAAATCCATAGCTTTTTCAAAAATTTCAATTTGACATACTGACTGCAAATACTGAAGATACCCTTTAATTACTGGTTGATTGTAATCTTCTAAACTCCCGGCTAGTGATGCAAGGTGCTTGTAAAATTCTTCCCAGGTCTTTATGTCATATCCCGGCTTATAAAGACGATAATTTACAATATACCCAAGTCTGTCAGGAGGAATTGCATATGCTTCTTCATACTGGCCAAAATGATGGTTTTCATCGCCAATCTTAACTTCAATGAGATATGGGGTAGACTCGTTTCTCATGCTTATAAAAATGTCAACGCGACTTCCATGATTTCCTTCATCAGGAACCTCACGACGAATCTCATCAATCTCACTCACTTCAATGTCTGGAAAGAAGAATTTGACGAATAAAGTCTTAAATGTAACATTACTATTGCACAATGCAACAGTAATATTACTAAGATCATTTTCATGCCAATAATATGAGGCAAGTTCCGATATAAATGACGTTATACTTTCCATTACTTTTGCCTTTTAAATAACTGCTATGTGTCACGGGACAGTAACATAACCATTGCTCTAATTATTTGAAACAGCTTCCTGCGTTTTCTCTTGATTCCAAAACTTCTTGTTGTAAATGCTTCAGTTCATATTTACAAAGGATAGCCATATTATCCCAGCCCAGTTTATCCAAGCATTCCGTCATAGCTTTAAGAGCATAACACCTCTGATAGGTATACTTCTTTTCGTATATCTCCAGAATCCGATACATCGGCAATACTTGTTCAAGTAGATGTAATGCCTTGTCATACTCCCCTCTTTTCATATAGATTCTTGAGAGGTTATCCATTGGAGCGGCATAATGATCGAGTTCCAAGGGAATAAATCCACGTGTACCATCATCTTCAAGGTCGTCTTGGAAGTTTTTTATGCTATCCTCACATATGACAACCATTTCCTTATATAATTCAAATTCTTCGTCAGAATCTACCTCACAATGCTCAAGGGCATCATACAAATCTTGATAGTTTCTCTTTTCCATCATCTATCGATTGTATTTAGACATTTCATTGATATTTGAAAGACGCTTAACTAGAAATAATTATTAAGTATTTTTTTTAGCAAATCCGAAGTCGGACGTTCTTCACGCTTGGTAAATTGGTTTATGTGCTTAGAAAACAAAACATAACAACCTTTTAAACAAGTTTCTTCAATCTCTGGGGCAATTCTATCCTTACTTTGTAATCCAATAATCTTACATAATTCACCACATGGAAAGTCTTTGACTTTATCAAATTCATATCCCATCCAAACATATCCATCAATTTTACCCCAATATGCCCAAGACTCTTTGTTCTTCACAAGAATTAGTTTTGGCTTTATCACATCTTCAATAATATGTTGGGTTAAGTTTAGTTCATCTGCAATAAACAGAATTCCACTTTCCCCCTTACAAAGAATCTGTTTTTTTAATTTAACTTGGTCTTTCTCCCAGAAATGAAATATGTCAAGATAATCGAAACATCCCTTCAAATCATCATCTATCATTTTAGACAATGGCCCCCAGTAATTATCATATTTTGTTAGGGTAAAATTCACTTTTGCTGGGCCATGTCTTAATTCATCTGGCAAATCTTTATTGTCTTTATCTTTGCGAAAAGACGGATTAATTCCTGTGATAAGTAAATCTGCCTTTATTGGATCTGCATAACGGTATCTTCTACCACTAACCCAGCTAGGTAATTCTTTCATATATGGTTTATCCCATATTTCTTTAATTCGCCTATCAATGTCTTCTACACATGCAATTCTATTCATAATTGTAATCTTTAGCACATTTGTTTGCAAATATAGTGAATATTTGGGATATAACAAATTGTTTTTCAAAAAAGAAGTACGGCATCACGCAAAAACCAATTCAATAACAGCTTATTGCTACAGAATATGGGTCTTGAAACTATATCTAATGGGTAAGTGCAGAACATCACTTTTTCAATCATTGTGTCCTGTGAAAAAGCTCGTGCAACAAACATGCGCTGCAAATTATCCTCAACGGTACATTCTGAATTCCATTTCATTCCAAACAACTTGGCCGGGTCATGTTTCTGTAAATGATTGCCATCAGGGAATATGTACTGAATAACTTGGAAACGCTCAAAGAATGGATCCTTCAGTAATTCCTCGTCATAGACAACATAATAACAATATAATAGAACATCCAGATTCTTACTTTTGGGCGGACTAGGAAAGTCTCTAAATAGCATTTTAAGATACTTGAAATCTACATCCTCGTTCCCATCTTTTTGCACGACAACCAGAATTTTCGCAGAAGGATTACCACTACCAATGTTCTTATTGGGGAACCTTTCGCCCAATCTTTTAAGTTCATTAGAATACTCCATAAGTCTTTCATTTCTTTAATAACCTAACTTTTTACCATATATATCTCGATAAATATACTTTAGCCACATTAACTTCCCTACTATTATGGATTTCCTCTCATAGGATTTAACTTCATCAAAAGCGTCCATAAGCGCATTATAAGTATCTTTTGAAATATAATCTTTCTTGATTCTTCCCATTATATAAGATTTCCTATATATGTAACAACAATCAAGAATGCTAGATAATATAAACCAGTACTCATCATACACATTAATTATGTAAGATGCTATTTCTTTAACTACCTCATGAGGTGCGACAACAAATATTAAAGCCAAAGTTTCACTAATATAATGATGATACCTATGCTTGTAGTTCATAATCATAAAAGATGAATCGTCTTTTAGTTTGTGAAATGCATATATCCAGGTGTCTACCCACTTCAAGGGGTCTTCTGCGACATGCCCATTTATTGTTTTTAAAATCCTACTACATATTTTCTTCTTTGAATCAAAATCAGATATTTCTCCAGATGCAATTTTGTCGACATGTCTTTTTATATATGAAACATCTGATACTCCAAAATTGGAGTAGGGTCTATTGATAGCATAATCAATACTACACTTTAATCTTCTCTGGATCTTTTTTGATACTTTTTCGAATGAAATTGTAGCTATCATTTCTCTATCCCTTGTTTCTGTTTCATAACAAACAATTCTTTGTGCTCGACTAGGTTTGATTTGGCCACCCCAATATCTCATATTAAACAAATCAACAGGATTTTGACGTGCAAATTCTTTTTCATTTAGAAAAGTATAAATAACATAACGGATTTGCTGAAAAAAAGAATCTTTCAACAATTCCTCATCAAAGAGCGTATAAAATGCATACTTAAAAAAATCTATCTTGTCTGTGATGTCCCATTGCATTTCATCTAAAAAATACTGTATGCGATGCCAAGATAGACTGGTACCATCGTTGCAAATAATAATTCCATCTTTGCTCTTTCGCAATATATCACGTTGCCCCTTGAATGGGTACAATGGGTTGAAAGTAGATTCATTGCCAACCTGTCCTTCATCGGCGAAGAAGTCTACAACATCATCAAAGTCTGTCTGGTTCTCAATGTTTGCTAGCCATTGCTTAGAGTTATTTTCGTTATAGACATCAAGCCGTTCATCATCCATCTTTGGAACGATAATAAGAATATTGGCATTAGGATTGCCATAGCCAATGAACTTGCCCTGATGGGCCTTAACCATGTTTTTAAAATCTACTGAGTATTCCATATCTTTTCTTTTTGATAGCAAAGATATGGGGGCAATATGCAACATGATTGCATATCAGAAGAAATTATTCATAAAAATCGTGCATTTCTTGAATAATAGCCTTGATTTGCTGACGGAAGGCGTCTGGCGAAAGTACTTCCATCTGGTCACCATGACTCAGAATCTCCTGAATAAAATCGTAGGTTGGCGCTATCTTATATTCAAAAATGGCATATTCAGCTTTTGACTCTATCTCACGCTGGCTATGATGCAGAGGAAGTGAACGCAGATAGTTTGGTTTCTCACAATAAGCCTTCAACCGTATGGTTTGAGGTTTCGCATCGTGAAATACGCCAAAATAATCTGTGTAATAATCTAGGGGCGAGAAATCTTTGGGATAGCTGAACTTGGCATCCAAGACTTCTATGTGTTTTATACGATCAAGTCCAAAGCGGTGAATCTCTTTTTCTGGCAGTACAAGTGCCATCACATACCAACGACGTTTAAACAATCTGATGAAGTAAGGATTGATCTTTAGCCCCTGAATGGTATTGCCAAAGAAGTCCTCATAATCAATCACTATTTGATGATTGTCACGCATCGCAGATGTAATAATTTCGAGGTAGTACCTTCCAGATGGCACATCCTCCAATATGATCCTATCACTGATAGAGCGGTTATCCATCAAGAGGTTGCTAACTGCAAAGGAGTCTAATAGCCATTGGTTGATTGAATCATTCTCCAGCGCATCTGGGTTATCTATATAATATAGGTTAGACCCCCTTTGACACTCTATAACAACCCCAAACTGCATCAGAATAGCATGACGATGATTATGGAATGTACGCGGTTTCAAGGGCTGGTGCAGATCATTGATATACGCATTATCCCACTTGCGGGCAATATCCTCAAAAGAAATCTTGCCTGCATCATAGATTGTGGATATTAGCCACATATATTTTGCGTATAGTCTATCTGTCATATTCCACACATCAAACTATTGACCTTATATAATTCGCCCTTTTTTCTGGTATTGAACTATATTTTACCCTTTTCCATTCGACTTCATTTCTCTTTATAAAATAACAAAAGAATGGGAAGTCTTTTCCGTCATTTTCATTATTAATATTATCTAAAATTTCATTATATCTTTCAGAAGTTTCTATTCCTTGCCTTACTGTTGAACCGATATTATTGACATAAACAATTCTATCTGTTGGCCATTTGATTTCTTTGATTTGTGGAATGCTATTAGAAAGAACGCCCTGATTAATCAATTCATTAGAGCACCGTAATGGACCTGCAATTAGTTCTGTTTTAGGTTTCCCTTCATTATCTATGTATTCTTTAGTAAAGCTTCGGATAAGAATTCCTCCATAGCATGTTTCATCCGATTGAAAACATATATCTACACCACTATAATGCCAAAATAGCTGTTTTGCATCTCTTTCACGTTTATACGTACAAGAGAAATAATTCTTCTTACCTTTTTTTTCTTCTCCTTTTTTTGTAGTAAAGGTAAACTCCTCTTCTGATATTTTACCGTTGTTATAGTAAAATTCTATCTCTTCCAAATAATAGTTTATTTGTTTAGAATTTGAATCACCTATGACAACTGCGACATTGCCAAAGATATACTTTGCTATATCATCAAAATACTTTTGGAGTTCATTTATTTTTTGATAGCTTCTTAATTCCTTTCCGATTAAGCTATCTATAAAATCACTAAATTTTTCAATTTGACTCATACAAATTAATAATTTGTTTAAAATAATAAAAGTATCATAAGAGTTCAAAGAAGAACAATACTGCAGCATATTTGGCATTAATGCCATTGGCAGTGCCAACTCTCATATTGTTGTTATTCCGCACCGTTCCATCAGAACTAATAGTGCCAAGACGCATGTTGTTGTTGTCGCGTACTGTTCCATCTGAACTGACTGTACCCAGTCGCATGTTGTTCTTGTCTCTGATGGTACCATCTTTCTCGATAGTGCCGAGTCTCATATTGTTGCTATCCCTGATGGTTCCATCTTCGAAGATCTTTCCAAGTCTCATGTTATTAGCATTTCGGACAGTGCCGTCAGACTCTACTTTGCCAAGTAGCATGTTATTATTGTTGCGGAAAGACTGGGAATATCCAGGACTTGCCACAAACATGAACATCAATAATGCCATAATCAATCTATACATCACGTTGCAAAATTACAAAATATTTCTGATAATACGATATTAAAAAGGTAAAATCGAGTCATTCTCATCAGGTTCGAATGGTAAATCCGATGGCTCTAAAGGTAATATTGCTTTCTCTTTGAACCATTCATGGGGAGTTAGAACATTATCGATACAAGAAAGCTCAGTCTTGTATTTGTCATCCAAAGCGAGATATGCATACTTCTTAGCAACTTTAGCTTTTGCTAGTTCTATTTCATATCCAATCATGTCTGTGTTTAAAATCGTCTTGAACTCTGGACTGTTGAATACTGATTTTTGTACTCCTTCGTTCCATATTTCAAATTGATGCACGACATCAGTCAAATCCATCTTTCTTAAATAATAGACAGCTAGATTAACGTTTTGAAAAAGTATAGGACTAATAACAAAATCTTTACCACCATATGCATACTCCGATAGTTGGGGATAATCGCAGTCCTCAGTACAGACATCGTGGACTGTTTTATAAAGCAAATCACGGGCTTCATCATCTGATAATGGTCTATCCGTATGATAGAGCACAGAAAGATAGTCTGTAATCGACAGCTTGCTCCTGTCAATAATATAGCTCTTATCCTTTGCTAGTCTCAAACAAATAAAATAATAATCTCTATCATCGGTAAACTTATCGATATTTTGAGATAAGAATTTTGTAGGGAAGTAATGTATTACTACCCAAGAGATTATTCCTTCATGTGACTGTTCCCATAACTCTTTTATCCTAGGCTCAAATGATTTATCCCAGTTATCAAGAAGTTTAGTGTATGCCCATAGCCTATCTGCCTTTCCCGATTCAAGGAAAGCTTGCATGATCTTCTTCTGATCCTTCCAGTCTAGACAGTCAAAGCGTCTCTGAATTTCTTTACGGGACTCAGGAACTTTGCCACTTTTCTTGTTTATGTAGTTCTTTATTAATGTGGCTATTGGAGTATTTCGTTTTCTTTCTTTTGATTTCATATAATTCGATTATTAAACTATTATCAATCTTTATCAAACTCCATATAATTCTTTTCGCATTTGTGACTCTAACCAATTATTGTCTCTTAAAGAAGACTGGGCAAATGCTAAAGCAATCTTCGTTCTATCCTCTTCGGTCTCTTCTATATATCTTCGTCTAAGTTCTTGACGAGCAAGCGAAACCATACCACCCTTCTTATCCAGCAACTCTTCTATCAATTTGTCTGTGTCCATTTCTTTTATCTTGTCGTTAAGTTTACCTATTTTATCAGAAAAGAGGAGTTTGAATATTTCTTCTTTTAGAGTCTTATTGTGAGAAATCCACCTGCTGGTATAAAGAGTTATAAGTTCTTGTCGAGTTAAATCCATCAGCATGTCAATACACTTTTTCAACTCTGAGTCATCCCAATTTGTGTAATGAAACCTTTTGGCTTGCTTTAAGATATAGTTCAATTCTTCCATAATGCTTATTTATGATTTTTATTTATATTCCAAGTTATACAATGAAGTGCGCCACCATTTTTAGCAATATCTCTCATTCGGAAACCTCGCACAACACATCCCGGATTTGCCTCGCGGATATACTTTAAGGCTTGTTTGTCCTCAGGTATTCCAAAAGTTGGAACAATTATCTTATTCCCCACTTGTAGATAATTGACATAAGCCCAATTGTAGTCACTATTTGGATTCGGTACGTCAAAAAGCATTTCTATCACCTCGAATCCTACAGCCTCCAAGCGGTATCTGATTTCATTTGCCTCTTCTGGATAAGAATCCCGATGATTGGACATTAAGACTCTATTATCACCAGCCCAATGTACAAGACCGTCTGCATGTCCATAAACATCAGCATTAGGCTCCTGTGGATTATCACAATGCCAAGGTAGGAAAATAACCCTAGAATCAAGAACGTGACTTATGTAATCACAAAAATCCGGGTCATATTTCTCCTTTCCGTTTTCTTGGAACACCTTATCTGTGAGCACTAAATGACCTGCACACGTAACAACGTTTCCTCCATCAAGCGTTATATCATATTTTTCCTTATTACAATGATTAAGGATTCCTTCGGCTATGGCATGTGAATCCGTGAGATAATCTTCGCCAGAATCTTTCAGGTAGTCAGGATTGTAATTG
>Ga0256404_1004761_pt1 | contig 25043 bp, 23 predicted proteins | sample RumenRJG_01DNA_FD_185990 | JGI IMG/M metagenome (GOLD analysis project Ga0256404, IMG submission 185990) | Bovine rumen microbial communities from Lethbridge, Alberta, Canada - RJG_01 | ecosystem: Host-associated > Mammals > Digestive system > Stomach > Rumen | place: Canada: Alberta | collected...
TGCACGGTTGTTAAGTTCTCTGCTCTGACAGAAAAACTGTAGTACCCAAGTCTGAAAATGATGTAAGTCTACAGCAGAATGTCATCAGGTAAGAACCTCCATGGCTTGCCATGGAGAGTAGTCAGTTTGTATAGGTTTTATATGTCGCAAAAGAATCAGCAAAGGATCTTTTTAGTAGGCCCTATGGGCGCTGGTAAAAGCACGATTGGTAAATCTTTAGCTTTAGTTACTCAAAAGGTCTTTTTAGATATTGATGAGGAAATTGTACGCTTTGCAAAGCGTTCAATTCCAACCATTTTCCAAGAAGATGGTGAGAGTGTTTTTAGACAAATTGAAACTCAAGTTTTAAAAAATTGTTTAAAGTATGACGCTATTATTGCCACAGGTGGTGGCATTATTGGTAAAGAAGAGAATCGTGCCATTTTAAAAGAAAATGGTTTAGTAATTTACTTGCATGCAAGCGTGGAAACTCAATATTTGAGAACTTTAAAAGACAACGGCAGACCAATGATTGCTGTTGAAGATAGACGTGCAAAGTTAAATGAGATCTTCAATGTACGCTACACTTTGTATAAGGAAGTAGCTGATCTTGAAATAGACACTAATACTCACACTGTACATGAATGTGTAGAACAGATTAAAGCAAAATTAAAGGAAATGTCATGGAATCTATCACTGTAGGCTTAGGCGAGCGTTCCTATCCAATCTATATCGGAACTAATCTTGAGTATGGAAAGTTAATTAAACAAGCGCTACCTAAAGTTAAAGACTTGATGGTAGTAACAAATGATACTGTAGGTCCTTTATATTTTGAGAAGGTACAAAAGTCCTTACAAGAGCAAGGTTTTAACGTACATGAGTGTGTGCTTAAAGATGGCGAATGCTATAAAACTTTAGATTCTTGGTGGCAAATTCTAACTACTTTGTTAGAGCAACAATTTGGTCGTGATGGTGCCATTGTAGCTTTAGGTGGTGGCGTAGTAGGTGATATGGCAGGCTTTGCTGCTTCCGTCTATCAGCGTGGTATTCCTTTTGTGCAAATTCCAACCACCCTTTTAGCTATGGTGGACTCTTCAGTTGGTGGTAAAACAGCTATCAATCATCCACTTGGTAAAAACATGATTGGTACTTTCTATCAGCCAAAGGCTGTAATGGCAGATTTAAATTGCTTAAAGACTCTACCTCAAAAAGAGATTAGTGCAGGTTTAGGTGAGGTGGTTAAAACCGGTATCATCTACGATAAAGAGTTCTTTGACTTTTTAAAGAATGATATTGAAAAGACCTTTGATCACGATTTAGCAACTATAAGTCACATCGTAAAAAGATGCTGTGAGATTAAAGCAGCAGTAGTGTCTCAAGATGAAAAAGAGCATGGTTTACGTGCCATTTTAAACTTTGGACATACCTTTGGGCATGCTATCGAAGCTTACCTAGGTTTTGGTACTTGGCTACATGGTGAGGCTGTAGGTTTAGGTATGGTAATAGCAGCAGCTTTAGCTAAAGAGCGTCACATGATTTCACAAGCTGAGTTTGATAGCATTGTAGCTTTATGTCAAAAAGCTAAGTTACCAACAAAAATCCCTGAAAAAATGACTGGTGATGATTTTATTCACTTCATGCGTCACGATAAAAAGGTTCGCAGTGGCGTAATTTGCTATGTATTGCCAACTGCTTTAGGTAAAGTTGACTTATACAAAGATGTAAGTGATGAGGAAGTTTGCAAGTTAATTGCAAGTTTAAAAGCTGAGTAGAATATGCAGAATTTAGGTTATTCCTTCCCTAAGTCTTTTGTAAAGTGTGCAAAGTCACTGTGTGAGCAATTTGCCTATGGTGACAAGTGGATCTTTTTGTCAGGAGATAGTGGCTCTGGTAGAACCTCTATTTGTGAGCATGTAGTAAATACTCTTGAGGGTAAATTTAATACTATCTTTATTCCTTGCAAAGACGACTTGTCCTTAGTGGCTTTAAGAAAGTTATTTTTACAACAGATAGCACCTAATTTATCCTGGGATGATCACAAACCTTTAAATCAGACGGTAAAGGAATTGTCCTTACCTACAAGAGAGAAATTCTTAATTGTAATTGATGATATTGACTCTGTGATAAATTCCTTTTATGAGGAAGTCATGGACTTATATGCTCAGTGTAAAGGTATTCGTCGTTTCTCATTTTTAGCGGTAGCTCACTTACTTTGGACACAAAATAAGCTTAAAGACGCTAATAATGATAAGCTAGACATTAAAGAAATCTGTGTACCTAATTTAAGTCTTGAGGAAGCGCTGTTAATTTGTCAGCAAAGATTTGTTTTCTCAAAACTAGAAAAAGTTTATAACACCATTTTGCCAAAGTTACCTAATGCTTTAGCAAGTTGTGAAGGTAACATTAGCAAAGTAATCAAACTAACGGAGAAACTTATGAGCGATCCTATCGAAGTGAACAATGAAAACCAAGACGATCTATTAAAGAACAAAGATCTTGAGCCAAAAAAGAAACACAATACTACAGCGTTGTTTATTTCTCTTATCTGTTTAGTGATTGTAATTGCCTTGTTAGTGCCGGTGTTCCTAGGTTCAAATGTAGTAGATAAAGTTTTAGGTAGTAGTGATAACAAGGCTGAGCAAGCTGTAGAAGCTACCGCTACCAATGCAACCGAGACTAAAAAAGAACAAGCTATAGATCCTTTAGCTGTATCAGAAGGTGCTGTTGATAATATCAAAGCTGAAGGTCCTAAAGGCGATGAGAAAAACGCTGCCGAGGATATTGGTGGTTTACTTGATCATGTAGATGAAGGTGTTGCCTTAGAAGGTAGCAAAGCTACTACTAAAAATAGCGTTACTCTAGAAGGTGAAACTCTAGATGCTATTGAGAAAAAAGAGAGTAAAGATCCCAGGCAATCAGTGGCAGGATCTGTAGAACAAAAAAAGGATACCACTACTAAAGTTGTAACTTTAGCTCGTGAGAATAATGCTTTACATAAAGCAGAGATTGAAAAAGAAGACCAAGAAGCTGCCTTAAAGCAAAAAGCTTTAGAAGAGCAATTTGAAAAAGAGAGACAAAAGTCTCGTGAAGCAGTACTTGCTTTAGATAAAGAAAAAGAAGGCAGTAAAGCTTTAACTGTCAAAGCTCCTGTAAAAGAAGCTAAGGCTCAAGAGCCTAAGGCTAAAGCTCAAAAGACAGCTGTCGCAAAAGCTCCTGCAAAGAAGACTTTACCTATTCCAGGGGCAGCTAGTGAATTGTCTTCCATCAATCCTAAGCACTACACTTTACAAGTAAGTGCAGGTCGTTCTCGTGCACCTTTATTACAAGTTGCAGATTTTGTAGATGGCAGATACTGGATTTATCAAACTACACGTGAGGGAAAGCCTTGGTATGTACTTATCATGGGCGATTTTTTGACCGCTAAAGAAGCTATGGCAAAGGTAAGTTTATTACCACAAAAAATTAGAAAAACTGGTCCTTTTGCAAAGCGCTTTAGTAAAGTTCAACAAGAAATGAGTATGCGTTAACGTGAAAAGTAAAAACTTTTTAATTGCAGGTTCAATTTTATCTGCAGATTTATTAAATCTTGAGCAAGATGTTAAACAAGCTTTAGACGAAGGTGTAGATGTAATCCATTTTGATGTTATGGATTACCACTTTGTACCTAATATGACTTTTGGTCCCGCTTTTCTAAAAGCTATGCGTCAAAAGTTCCCTAAGGCAATTTTTGATGTGCATTTAATGGTATCTCCATGCAGTGAGAATATCGTAGATGACTATGCTAAAGCTGGCGCTAATTGGATTTCCTTCCATCCTGAAGCTTGTGTACACACTGAGCGCATGTTAACTCATATTCAGGAATTAGGTTTAAAAGCAGGTGTAGCACTAAACCCAAGTACCCCACCACAGATGTTACGTTATCTATGGGACAAATTAGATTTTGTGCTAGTGATGACTGTAAACCCAGGCTTTGGTGGTCAAAAGACCATTCCTGCAACCTTAACTAAAGTTGCTGATGTTAAAGCTATGGCAAAAGAAGCTAATAAAGACATCTTAGTTGAGGTAGACGGTGGTGTTAAAGACTCTAATATCAAGGAGATTGCATCCTTCGGTGCTGATATCTTTGTAGTAGGCTCTGCTTTCTTTGGCGCAAGCGATAAAAAGGCAGCTTTAAAGAGTTTACATCAAGCATTAAATGATGAATAACACACTTCCTAAAGCTCTGCTATTTGATTTAGACGGAACTTTAGCTAACACTATTTTGCAATTAGCTATAGCAGCTTCAAAAGCTGCTATAGCTTTAAATATTGCCCCGCCTTCAATCGAGGAGACTAAGGGGTATGTGGGCAATGGTGTAAACATGTTGCTAGCTAGAGTAATCAAAGGTAAGTTTGACATCGAGCAGACAGATGTAGATCCAGTATTACTGCAAAAAGCTAGAGCAGTTTTTAATCAAGAATATTTAAAAGGCCTTGATAAAGACTATGAGCTTTATGAGGGCGTAACAGAAGGCTTAGAGTATTTTAAAAGTTTAGGAATTAAACTTGCGGTTGTGACTAATAAGCCTCAGATGTTTGCAATTCCATTACTTAAATGTATGGGAATTTCAAAATATTTCGATTATGTGTTAGCAGGTGAAGTTATCGATGAAAGAAAACCTTCGCCAAAACCTATTTTTTACACCCTAGAGCAATTAAAAGTGGATAAAAATAGTGCATGGATGATAGGTGATTCTGATAATGATATTATTGCAGCTAATAACGCAGGTATCACTAGTGTATTTTTTACTTATGGTTATAATCGTGGCGATAGTAAAAAAATGCATTATGACTATAAATTTGATAAATTTAGCCAATTAACCGATTTAATTAAAAAATTACAACAACAAAAGGTATAAAAAAAATGTCGAAAGAAATCATCTTTAGTGGTATTCAACCATCAGGAGAATTGTCAGTTGGTAACTATATCGGATCCTTACGCAACTGGGTTGGATTACAAGATGAGTACGAGTGCATTTACTGTGTAGTAAATGAGCATGCCATTACAGTACGTCAAGATCCTAAAGAATTACTTGAGAGATCTTTAAATACCTTAGCTATCTTTATAGCTGCAGGTATCGATCCTAAAAAGAGCACTTTATTCTTACAATCTCACGTTCCTGCTCACTGCCAGTTATCCTGGGTTTTAAACTGCTACACTCAGATGGGTGAGTTAAACCGTATGACTCAGTTTAAAGATAAGGCAAAAAGATATGCTGAGAATGTAACTGCAGGTTTATTTGATTACCCAGTACTTATGGCTGCGGACATTCTTTTATATCAAGCAAACTTAGTTCCTGTAGGTGACGATCAGAAACAACACATTGAAATTACTCGTGATATTGCTGAGCGTTTCAACAGCCTTTACGGTGAAACCTTTGTGTTACCAAAAGGCTTCTTCCCAAAAGCTGGTGCTCGTGTAATGTCTTTACAAGATCCTACTAAGAAGATGTCAAAGTCAGATGACAATCAAAACAATGTAATTAGAATTCTAGAAGATCCTAAGTCAATTGTTAAAAAGATGAAGCGTGCGGTAACTGACAGTGATAATCCACCTTCAATTAGATATGACTGGGAGAACAAGCCTGGCGTATCAAACTTACTTGAGATCTTATCAGCTTGCACTAATAAGAGTATTGATAGCTTAGTAGAGCAGTATGATGGTCAAATGTACGGTACCTTCAAGTGTGATGTAGCTGATGCTCTAGTTGCTCTATTAGAGCCAATTCAGACTCGTTACAAGGAGTTACGTGCTGATGAAACTTATCTAAAGGCAATTCTAAAAGAAGGTGCTGATAAGGCTTCAGAGCGTGCTAATAAGACCTTAAATGCTGTTTATGAAAAGATTGGCTTTATGCTACCTTAATTAAAATAAGTAAAAACACACAGTGAACTCAAAGCCCTGCATTGCAGGGCTTTTCTCTAAGTTTACTATCTGTCAAACTCTAATGCTTGACCTTTTTCTTCACTTACAAGCTTGCCGTTTTCAACCACCAAGTTTCCGTTTACGATAGTGTGCACTACAGCTGATGAGAAACTGTGATTTTCAAATGGTGACCACTTACAACTTGAAGCAATTAAATCTTTAGTAACAAGAGTTCTACAAGTTGGATTTACAATTGCTAAATCAGCAGCATACCCCTCTGCAATACGGCCTCTGTTTTTAATTCTAAATCTCTCTGCCACATTAGTACTAGTAACTTTAGCAATAGTCTCTAAAGTAATTTCCTTTCGCTTCCACAAATCTAATAGTGCAAGCAGTGAAAACTGTACTGATGGTAAACCTGAGGCGCACTTAAAGTATTGATTGCCTTTAGCACTAAGCTCATGTGGAGCATGATCAGTACCTACGGTTGTGATAACTCCAGACTCTAAAGCTTGTACCAAAGCTAAACGATCTTTTTCAGTTTTAACAGCTGGATTGCACTTTAAGAAAGGACCTTTTTGTGCATAGAAGGATTCAGAGAAGTAAAGATGAGGAATACAAGCTTCACCTGAGATTTGACGAGTCTTTACATTTCCGTACATCAAATCTTTAAGCATAGCTACTTCTTGATAAGTAGATAAGTGCATTAAGTGAATTCTAGCCCCTGTCTCTTTAGCAATTTGAATTGCTAAAGCTGTAGATTTAATACAGCAATCACGTGATCTGATAATACCGTGCATGCTAAATGGGACATTGTCACCATAAGTATTTTTAGCAATTTTTTCATTAGCTAAAATGGTCTTAGTATCCTCACAATGCAAAGCAATAATAGTTCTTGAGTTTTCAAAGATCTTTGTAAGCTTCTCATAATCGTCAACTAGCAAATTACCAGTTGAAGATCCCATAAAAACTTTAATACCTGCAATCTCATTAACAGGAGCCTTTTTTATTTCCTCAAGATTGTCGTCGGTAGCTCCTAAATAGAATCCAAAGTTTGCCACACTGTCACGTCTTGCAATGTCTTTTTTCGCATTTACAAGATCCATGGTAGTAGTGGACGGATTGTTATTTGGCATATCTAAAAAGCTTGTAACACCACCTAAAACAGCAGCTCTTGATTCACTGTAGATGGTAGCTTTTTGAGTCATACCTGGCTCTCTAAAATGCACATGCTCATCAATTAAGCCTGGGAATACAATCTGCTCATGGCAATCTAAAACTTTTGCTTCACTGTCAGAGAGGTTATTACCAATTTTTGCAATGATATTTCCGTCAATAAGTAAATCATTGCGTATAATACGGTCATGGGTAACTAATAAAGCGTCTTTTAAAAGTATCTTTGACATAGTCTGCTCCTTTGATATTAGTTACGATTTTAATAGAAAGGTTAAAAAAATAATATGAGTAATACTGATAATTTATTCTCACCTAGATTTTTTCATAAGGATGTAACCATCCATAAAAAGGAGAGAATGTTCAAAAGCTATTTTGCAATGGATAGCTATGATGTTTCTTACAAAAGATTCGATGGCAAAGAATCTCCAATTGTAACTCGTGAATTATTTGAACGCGATTCTTACGCCGTAGCAGTACTAGCTTGGGATGAGAAGACTGACGAGATTGCTTTAATTGAGCAATTTAGACCAGGTGCTTTATCTGATCCTGTAACCCCTTGGTTAATTGAGATAGTAGCAGGCATCATCGATAAAGGTGAATCAACTGTACAAACCGCTATTCGTGAAGCAAAAGAAGAGATTGGTGTAAATATTAGTGAAAATGATCTTTTCTGCTTTAAGACTGTATACCCATCACCAGGTTGCATCACTGAGAAAGTAACTTTATATGTTGCAAAAACTGACTTAAGCCACCTTGGCAATCACGGTGGTCTAGAAAGTGAGTGTGAGGATATTAGAGTATTTAAAGCAAAGCTTAGTGATGCTTATGAGCAAGTGCTTCATGGCAGAATCAACAACAGTATTGCTATGATTGGTATTCTTTATCTAATGCACAATAAAGAAGAAGTGTTAAAACACTTTGCTAAGTGATCTTCTTTATAAAACTAATCTCCATGAGCTTTTCATGGAAATTTCTAAAGGTGAGACTTTAAACTTGCTCAAAGTGTACACAGTTTACGGATTCAAAGATAGCAATATAGCTGTAGACTGTCTTGCCTTCAAATTCTACTGCTGTCTTATAGCAGTTAATCTGAGCTTTTGCCTCATCAATTTTCTCTTGTAGGATATTTGGATGTTGTTCTGCCTTGTTTTTTGAATAAAACTTAAATTCAAAGATATAACAAGTTCCTTTCTTATTATCAATATATAGATCTACAAATTTCTTTCCGATATTTGGAACCGTGATTTCAAGTTCATCTTTACGTTTAATCTTTTTATAGCTTTCAAGCTTAGTGCTAATTACACCTACAAGATAAGCTTCTGTCATGTGCAACAGATGCTGGTTAGTTGTTCTTAATGAAAGATACTTTGATACTGAGTCCATGAAATCAGTTAAATCAGAACTTCCTTGTAAGATATTCTCAAGATTAAAGGCTAGAGACTTTTCTTCCTGAGTTTCATTGACAAGCTCATAAGTAAAGCAACGTCTGAAGACATTCTTCATCATCCTATTTGGACATACAAGGTGTACTTCATCTAAGTCATCACAAGGACTTATAGTTAAATAACCTAAGTAATACAACAATGACAACACAGTGGTCTTGTCATAATTCTCGATTAAATTAAGATTGATGCTTTCTGATAACCTATCAATGATAAATTCATTGTCATTGTAGTAGTCATCAATGATTTCATTGAGGATATATTCTTGTGAATATTTAAAGATATCAGCTATCTTGCTAGCATCATAAGCACAGGCTATATCAACAATATCCTCTGGATTTGCAAGTGTGTGATAGGTATTTATGTACTTTAAATATTTTAAGCACATTGATGAGTTGAATAAGGTGTTTTTAGCAATTTGAGAAAAAGCATAGCCGTTATAAGCTTTTCTCATGATTTCAGCTATGTTCTCAGCAGTAGTGTTTAAAGCTTTAGTGTCTACTAACTTTTCAATTAACCCTATAAGCTCGTCTTTGGTAAAGCCTGCAAATTCATTTAAATTAGGATCGCAAGTAACATTCTCTGCGATATTAAAGCCAGAGGTTAATGAGTCTAATGATACAGAGGACACACCTGTGATAAAGGTTTTAGCTACCACAGTGTTAGTAAAAGTCTTAATAGTTTTATAAAAGTCTTTTAAAAATCCATTAGACTGAGTAATAGTTTTAAATAAGTCTCTGTCGTTGCTTAATACGTCATTTATATTGAAGAATAGTCTGATTCGATAGAAATACTTAAAATCAATAAATTGAAGTATCTGTTAACTTTTAGACATAATCTATCAGAACGTTTGCAGACAAAATTAAACATACACTCTCTATAAAAATGCACAATAACAGTGAGTTCTCGCAATCGTTTGCAAAATAATGCCTACAACTTCACAAATTTTGAAGAAAACCGCACATACTTGCTCTAAATCGTTTGCAAAATAATGCCTACAACTTCACAAATTTTGAAGAAAACCGCACATACTTGCTCTAAAAGTAGTTAAATTACCCCTTAACTTGATGTTTTATAAAACAAAAAATTTGTAACAATCAAACATACATTTTTTTAGAAAATGAGAATTTGATTAAGGCTATTTTATGCGCAATAGTATAAAATACCTCAGAATTTAGCGACATAGCGATTTAAAGTACTAATTATGGCACCTAGATATTTAACACCTAATTCACAAGACGGATCTGTACGCGTATTACAGCTTACAGATTGTCATCTATTTGCAGATCCTAATCGTGATCTGTTAGGTGTGAAAACCTCTGAGAGTATGGATGCTGTAATTGATGCTGTGTTAGAGCAGAATTTCGATTTTGATTTTGTAGCTGTAACCGGTGATTTATCTCAGGATTACTCACTTCGCTCCTACGAGCACTTTGCTCAAAAGATAGCCAGACTTCAAAAGCCAGTTTTCTTCTTACCAGGTAATCATGATGACGGTCCTTTAATGTATAGGATCTTTGATAAGCTTGGTGTAAATATTGCTAAAAACGTAATTACTCCAAAGTGGCAGTATATCTTTTTAAATTCTGAAGTTTATGCGGTAGCGCATGGTTGGATCTTACGTGATCAGCTCGATTACGCAGCTTACTGTGCTCACAGATCACCATCTCAGCATGTTTGTATCTTAGTGCACCATCTACCTCTACTTGTAGGTTCAAGATGGCTTGATACTCAGACTATGCATAACTCTGATGAGTTTAATACTTACATTCACCGTATCAACAATGTAAGAGCAATTGTATCTGGTCATATCCACCAAGAATATGACGAAACTATTCGTGATGTGCGGTATATTGCAACCCCATCTACCTCAATTCAATTTACTCCTCGTTCAGTAAATTTCTCACTTGATTATTTATCTCCAGGTTGGAGATACCTAACTTTCAAACCAGATGGTAGTATTGATACTACTGTATATCGTCTTCCAAAAGATCAATTTAGCCCTTATACCGACGTAGAAGGATATTAGTAATGCTTATTGCCTATTTACATGGTTTTCAGGCAAGTTCTAATGCAAATAAAGCTCAAATTCTTAAAACAGAACTTCAAAAAATAGATCCATCAATAAACTTTTTGTCATTAGATTTTTCTGATGACATCAAGCTTGCCTACTTCTCCTTATGCCATTTTGTAGAAACTGTAAAAGACAGAGGAGAGGATTTGTGTTTAGTTGGCAGCTCCATGGGAGGCTTTCAAGCGCTGTTATTGTCAATTAAATACAACATCAAAGTAGCTCTTATCAATCCTTGTTTATATCCCTCAAAATTCTGTAGCGACAATAATTTATTAGGTAAAACCTTAAAAAATTATGGCACTGGAGAGGAGTTTGAAATCTCCAAAGAAGCTATTGAGTTTTGCAATGATAAAGAGCAAATCTTAAAACACTACCGTCCTGAAAAAACTTTAGTTTTATTGCAAAAAGCTGATGAAGTTTTAGACTACCAATATGCTAAAGAGCATTTAAAAAATGCTACTTTAGATATCGAAGAAGGTGGTAATCATCGGTATGAAAACTTTGAAAATAAAGTTCAAACTATCGTAGACTTCTTTAAAAGCTAAGATTGGTTTTAGCCTCTTTAAAATCTAAATTTAAACTAAGTTTCTTTTGCAATAATAGCTAAAAATACTTGGAGAGTATGCATGCGTATTTTAGTAGTTGAAGATGATGCGTTGATTTCAAATGCTATTGAAGCAGGTCTAAAGTCAAAAGCTTATGCAGTTGACTGCCTAAACGACGGTAATCAAGCTTTGTACGCACCAGAGGATATTGCCTACGATTGTATCTTATTAGATTTAGGCTTACCTGGTATTGATGGGGTGCAGTTACTTAAAAAGTGGCGAGCTAATAACGTTAGAACTCCTGTAATCATTATCACTGCACGTGACGGTATTGATGATAGAGTACAAGGCTTAGACATTGGCGCTGATGACTATGTAGTAAAGCCTTTTGATTTAACTGAGCTTTTAGCAAGAATTAGAGCTGTAACTCGCCGCACTGCTTCAAGTAATGATGTAGTAACTTTATCAAATGGCGTGTTGTCACTTGATCCTATCTCTCATGAAGTATTAGTTAAAGATGAGAATGGCTCAGTTACAAATCAGCCTTTAACCTCCCGTGAATATGCTTTATTAGAAGCTTTATTAAGACGCCCTGGTGCAGTTTTATCACGTGAGACTTTAGAGGATAAAATCTACGCTTTTGGTCAAGAGGTTGAGTCTAATGCCATTGAGTTTATTATTCACAACCTAAGAAAGAAAATAGGTTCACAAAACATTAAGAATGTCAGAGGTGTAGGTTGGAAAGTAGTAAAGGAAAGTTAATCAGATCTTTACGCTTTAAACTATGCCTGGTCATGGTTTTAATTGGAATTATCTATACAGCTTTTAGCTGTTATAGAAGTTACAATAAAGCCATGAATGAGATGAGTGTGTTTGTAGATGAGGAATTAGCTCAGATTGCAAACGTAATCATCGACTACGATGTGATTTTACCAAGCTCCTGGAAAGGTCCTAGTATTCGTCGTAGGATCTTCCGCGACCGCTATGGCAATTTGGTCATTCAAGATCACGAAGTTCAAAACTCCTTTTTGCCAATTCCGTCTTTAACCGATTTATTTAATAATCATCAGGAAATTATTATTGCGCCTTTATACGCTAAACCTGGTGAGCCACAGTATTTTCCTCGCAATATTGAAGACGGTTTATATTCAGTCTTAATTCAAGACAGAAGAGTAAGAGCTTATGTAGCAACTAATAAAATGGGCGTTCGCTTTGTAGTAGCTAGACCATTTACCTTAATGGAAGCTTATGTAAATAAAGCTTTATTAAGCTCCTTATTTGAGTTCTTAATTTTAGTGGCTATCTATGTGCCTTGTATTATTCTCTTTGTAAATTTAATTTTTTTGAGAGTAAACAGAGCTGCTCGTGAGTTAGACTCAAGACGGGAGAGTGATTTAACTCCTGTGAAAAATCAAAAGTTACCGTCAGAGTTAGATGTCTTTATTGAATCTATCAATACCTTATTTGATAAGACTTCAAAAGCCTTAAGCAATGAAAGACGTTTTATCGCTGATGCGGCTCACGAGATGAGAACCCCACTTACAGCTATTTCTTTGCAGGCACAAGCTATCGATGAGTCGGTACTTGAGAAAAATGAAGCTGAGAAAGTAAAACAATTAAAACTTGCTATTGCAAGGCAAAGAAAACTTACTAATGATTTATTAGCTTATGCAAGATCCCAATGTGGTAAGGAATTACATTTAGCTACCTTTGATGTAAAAACTTTATTTGTTGAGGTAATTGAAGATCTTGGATATCTTGCAGATAAAAAGGACATCGATTTAGGTTTAGTAGGTGATTGTAATCTTTCCCTTTACTCTGATAGAGCAAGTGTCAAAACCATAGTTTCTAATCTTGTAAGTAACGCATTAAAGTACACCCCTGAGCATGGTCAGTGTGACTTGTCTTGTATCAAAAATGATAAAGGTACATATATCTTTATTGAAGATAACGGTCCTGGTATCAATGCTGACGATTTAGAGAAAGTGTTTAACGCTTTTTATAGAGTAGGTGGAGATACTGCTAAGATTGAAGGTACAGGTCTTGGATTAGCTATTGTTAAGTCCGCTGCCGATGAGATTGGGGCAAAGATTAAACTTGAGAACAGAAAGCCTCACGGACTTAAAGCCATATTAAGTTTTAAAAACTAACCTGGGGTGGCAAAGAGTACACACTGGAATCTTCTGAAAACGTCACCTTTAATAAGTTTGCCATCTTTCATTTCACCAGTGATATCAGATTGTTCATCTTTTAAAACGGCACCACCAAAATACATCTGATTGCACTCATATAAAGCCTTGCTCAAGCCTTGAGTGTTCCATTTTACGTAAGTACCATCATCCACAAAAGGCTTGCCACCTTCATCAAAGCTATACTTTAAAAGTACAACGCCGTTCCATCTAGAGGTCTCAGCAACAGTAAGTTTGTCGTTGTTGATATTAACGCAACTAGTGCAGAGGAGCACACTTGATACTAAACCTAAAATTAAACCAAACTTTTTCATAATACATCCCAAGATTAGATAAGTAAAATTATGCAGAGTGATCTGGAAGTACGCATTGGAATCTTCTCATGACATCACCTTTGATAAGCTTACCATCCTTCATCTCACCTATAAGCTCAGATTCCTCATCAAGAGGTTTAACCGCACCAAAATTATTCTGTCTGCATTCATATAAGGCAGTGTAGAATCCATCTGGATACCACTTGATGTAACGACCATCATCCACAAATGGCTTACCATTATCGTAAAAGTTGTAGTTTAGAAGTACCACACCACTAGCACTTGATGAAGCTGCTACAGTAAGTTTTACTGAAGTTGCATCCTCACTTACGCAAGCTGTGCACAAAAATAAACTTGAAATTAAGCTTAAAGTTAAACCTAGCTTTTTCATAAAGATATTTTCCAATTTAAATTACCTAGTACGATTATAGTTGTAAGTGCGAAAAAATTTACACTTAAGTGTCAAAAAATACAAATTAAATCTAGTTGTGCGATAAAGCGTTAATTAAAACTCTGCCTTGATGTGCTAAGATAACACTAGTAATAGCGATTAGAAAAACAAAGATAATATGAGTGACAATACAAATAACTACACTGGTGCTTCAATTGAAGTTTTAAAAGGTCTTGAGCCTGTAAGACGTAGACCTGGTATGTATACCGATACCCAAAATCCAAATCATTTGGGTATGGAAGTAATTGATAACAGTGTGGATGAGGCGGTAGCAGGTTTTGCCTCCTTAATCTCAGTAGTTTTATACGAAGATCAATCCTTAGAAGTAACTGATAATGGTCGTGGTATGCCTGTGGATATCCATCCAGAAGAAGGCATCCCTGCAATTGAACTTATTCTTACCAAATTACACGCAGGTGGTAAGTTTAACTCTGACAACTATAAGTTCTCAGGTGGTTTACACGGTGTAGGTGTATCTGTTGTTAATGCTTTATCTAAACAATTGACTGTAAAGGTAAAGCGTGATGGTTGCATTTATGAGTTAACTTATCAAAAAGGCGAGAAGACACAGAATTTAACTCAAATTGGTACTTGTGCTAAAAAGGACACAGGAACTAGTGTGCACTTTTGGCCAGATGAGCCATATTTTGATGATCCAAAATTTAATGTAGCAGTATTAAAACACTTACTAAAAGCTAAAGCTGTTTTGTGCGAAGGTTTGACTATTACCTTTGAGGATAGAGTCCATAACACTAATGATACTTGGACTTACAGTGGTAATCTTCAGAACTATTTAGTAGCACAAGCTTGTGAACGTACCATTGAGCCAAATCCTCCTTTTTATGGTGTTGTAAAAACCGAAGACGAGGAGCTTGAGTGGGCGGTAAGTTGGGAAATGGAAGGCTCAGGTAGTCACACCATCAGTGAGTCTTTTGTAAACTTAATTCCAACTATCGACGGTGGTACTCACGTAAATGGTTTTAGAACTGGTCTTACCAACGCTATAAGAGAGTTTTGTGATTTACACAATTTATTACCCCGCAATTTAAAACTTACAGCCGATGATGTATGGTCTCGTTGCTCCTATGTTTTATCACTAAAAATGCGTGATCCTCAGTTTGCAGGCCAAACTAAAGAGAAATTGTCTTCTCGTCATATAGCTTCTATTGTAGAAGGTATTGTCTCAGACCGTTTCTCCTTGTGGTTAAACTCAAATGTTGATAAAGCAACTGTAATTGCAAACTTAATTATTGAGTCAGCAAAAGAGCGCGAGAGTACTGCAAAGGTTGTAGAGCGTAAAAAGGTTTCAAGAGGACCTGCGCTACCTGGTAAATTAGTAGATTGTATCTCCACCGATCCTAGCCGTGGTGAGTTATTCATTGTAGAGGGTGACTCAGCAGGTGGTTCTGCCCGTCAAGCTCGTGACTCAAGTTATCAAGCTATCTTGCCACTTCGTGGAAAGATTTTAAATACTTGGGAAGTATCAGCAAATGAAGCTTTAGGCTCTGAGGAAATTCGTGCAATTTCCATTGCAATTGGTATTGAGCCAGATGCTGATAGCCTAGATGGTCTTCGTTACAACAAGATTTGTATCTTAGCGGATGCGGACTCTGACGGTTTACACATTGGTACATTGTTATGTGCTTTATTTGTAAAGCACTTTACAAGATTAGTACGTGAAGGACATATCTATGTAGCTTGTCCTCCTTTGTACAGAATTGACTGCGGTAAAATCAAAGAATATGCTTTAGATGATGATGAGCTTGAGGTAAAACAAAAGCAGTTATCAAGAAAAGGTATTAAAAAAGAGAATATTAAGATCCAGCGTTTCAAAGGATTAGGTGAGATGAACCCAGCACAGCTACGTGAAACCACCTTAGCACCAGAATCAAGACGTTTAATGCAACTAACTCTAACCTCTGATGCTGATGAGAACACCTTTGCTTTAATGGATATGCTTTTATCTAAAAAGAGAGCTGCCGACCGTCGTCAGTGGCTTGAAGACAATGGAGATAAAGCAATACTAGAGTAGTAAATGGCTGATAACGACGACAAAACAGAACAACCGACTAGCAAAAAATTATCAGATGCTAGAAATAAAGGTCAAGTACCTCGTTCAAAAGAGGCAAGTACCTTTTTTGTGCTGATTGCAGGCGTCCTATCACTATGGGTATTCTCAAGCTGGCTTGCTGTTGGAATGAGACAAATCATGTTCAACAGCTTTACTTTAACCCGTGAACAGGTGTTCTCCACTGATGAGTTTCGGCGTATCTTTGTGGAGAACCTAAAAGATGTCGCTATCCCACTTCTAGGCATTATTTCCATTCTTTTTGTGTGTGCCATCGTAGGCTCAATCTTTATTGGTGGCTACAACTTCTCGCAACAAGCGCTAATGCCAAAGTTTTCTAAGATGAATCCTTTATCTGGTGTAAAGCGCATTGTTTCTTTAAATTCTTTAATTGAGCTTATCAAAGGTATATTTAAAGTAAGTTTTATCGGAGCCTTTTGTTACTTTGCTATAAGTGGCAAGTTTGCAGAGCTTATGAGCTTATCTTATCTTGATCCTTTAGTAGCTATTAAACGTGGCATTACCTTACTTTTCCAATTGATGATTATTATTGTGTGCGCGATGTTACCTATCGTAATTATCGATGTACCATATCAAAAGTGGAATTATATTCGTCAATTAAAAATGTCTAAGCAAGAAGTTAAAGATGAGTATAAGGATACTGAAGGTAACCCACAGATTAAGGGTAAGATTAAACAAATGCAGTTTCAGATGGCTGCTCGCCGTATGATGAAAAAAGTGCCTGAGGCGGATGTAGTGGTAACTAACCCTACCCACTATGCTGTAGCTTTATCTTACGATGTAGATGGTACTACAGCACCTTTAGTAGTTGCCAAAGGTGTCGATGAAATTGCAGAAAAGATAAAGGAAATTGCACGAGAAACTAACGTTCCGATTGTAAGATTACCACCGCTTGCTCGTTCTTTGTATTACACCACAGAGCTTGATTGTGAGATCCCGCGCGGATTATTCCAAGCAGTAGCACAGCTACTTGCCTGGGTAATGGGTATGAAAGCTTACAAGGAGGGTAAACAACAGCAAAAACCTAAAGATCTAGATCCAAATTTGCCAATTCCAGACGAATTGCGTTTTTAGGCTTTGCTATAATTCGGTTTAATATTGTGTAAAAAACAGAGTATGAATGACGTTTTTTAATTTGATAGAATTTTAGTTATTGGGAGTTAATGAGGAAATTTATTTATGGTAACTAAAAGTACCCCAACTAAGAAGACAGCTTCTGTGAAGAAGCCTACAACTTCAACCAAGACTACTGCTGTAAAAGCAACTTCTACAACTAACAAGGCTAGTGTAGAAGCTTTCAAGCAGTCAGTTTTAAATCACTTACGTACTACAATTGGTACCTCTCCAGAGAAGGCTAGCAAGCTAGCTTGGTGGCAGGCTGTTGTAGCTGCATGTAATGAGGAGATCTTTGGTCGTCTAACTGACACTCAGTCAACTCATGCTAAGGCAGATACCCGCGCTGTTCACTATTTATCAGCAGAATTCTTAATGGGTAGATTGACAGTTAACAATCTAACCAACCTAGAGAAGTTCGACATTGCACGTGAAGCATTAAAAGAGCTTGGTCTAGACATCAACGAAGTTTGTGAAGAAGAGCCAGATATGGCTTTAGGTAATGGCGGTTTAGGTCGTCTAGCTGCATGTTTCATGGATTCTTTAGCAACTTGTAAGTATCCTTGCGTAGGCTACGGTATTCACTATGAGAACGGTTTATTCCGTCAAGAGATCCGTGGTGGCAAGCAAGTTGAGCGTCCTGATTCATGGCGTGAGTACGGCTGTCCATGGGAAGTATGCCGTCCTGAGTCTGTACAGAATATTCCACTAGGTGGTTATATTGAGAAGCAAACTGCACCTGATGGTTCAGTATCCTCAGTATGGCACCCATCAAGCATCATTAAAGGTGTGCCTTGGGATATTCCTGTAGTTGGCTACCGTGGTTCATCTGTTGCAATTTTACGTTTATGGGAATCACGTTCAACTGAGCAATTCAACTGGGATGTTTTCAATGCTGGTGGTTATGTTGACGCACAAGCTGAAAAGTCACTTGCTGAAACTATTTCTAAGGTTCTATATCCAAATGACTCAACACAGGCTGGTAAAGAGTTACGTTTAACTCAACAATACTTCTTCTGTGCATGTTCATTACGCGATATCTTACGTCGTTACAATAGAACTCATCACCACGATTATTCTGATTTTGCAAACAAGATTGCAATTCAGTTAAATGATACTCACCCAACCATCGCAATCCCTGAGTTAATGAGATTGTTAATCGATGAGGAAGGTTTATCATTTGATGCTGCTTGGGATATCACTTCAAAGAGCTTCAACTACACTAACCACACTCTATTACCTGAGGCATTAGAGAAGTGGCCTGTATACATCTTTGAGAAGTTATTACCACGTCACTTAGAGATCATCTATGAGATCAACTACCGCTTCTTAAACGATGTTGTTGAGAAGAAGTGGCCTGGCAACAATGATATGAAAGCTAAGTTATCTATCATTGAAGAAGGTCAATGCCGTATGGTTCGCATGGCAAACCTATGCGTAATTACCTCAGGTAAGGTTAACGGTGTTGCTAAGATCCACTCTAAGCTTGTTAAGGAAGACTTATTCCCAGAGTATGCAGAACTATGGCCTAACAAGTTCTGCAACGTAACAAACGGTGTAACACCACGTCGTTGGTTATTAGCATGCAACAAGGGTTTAGCAGAGTTATACAATGAAGTATCTGGCAAGGATTGGCCATTAAATCTTGACCTATGCGAGAAGTTAAAGGCTTACGCTGATGACAAGGCATATCAAGAGCGCTTCATGAAGATTAAGCACGAGAACAAGGTTGTTCTAGCTAACACCATCAAGGAGTTAGTAGGTGTTGAGGTTGATCCTAATGCTATGTTTGACGTTCAAGTAAAGCGTCTACACGAGTACAAGAGACAGCACTTAAATCTTCTATACATCTTATCTCTATATAAGAGCTTATTAGAGAACCCAGATAGAGATGTTCCACCACAGGTATTTATCTTTGGTGCTAAGGCAGCTCCTGCTTACAAGTTAGCAAAAGACATTATCTATGCTATTAACGCAGTTGGCGAGAAGATCAACAATGACTTACGTATCAAGGGCAAGTTAAAGGTTGTATTCTTACCTAACTACAGAGTATCTCTAGCAGAGAAGATCATTCCAGCTGCTGATATTTCAGAGCAGATCTCAACTGCAGGTTACGAGGCATCAGGTACTTCTAACATGAAGTTTGCTATGAACGGTGCTTTAACCTTAGGTACTATGGACGGTGCTAACATCGAAATCGTTGAGAAGGCTGGTATTGAGAACAATATCATCTTCGGTCTATCAGTTGAAGAAGTTCAAGCTCTTAAGGCTCGTGGCTACAATTCATGGGATTACTACAATGCTGATCATGAGTTGAAGTCAGTTCTAGACTGGTTAGATACAGATTACTTCACACCAGGTGAGCCAGGTGCATTATCATCAATTAAGAATTCATTACTACAAGGTGGTGATCCATTCTTAGTACTTGCTGATTTTGAATCTTACAAGGAAGCTCACGAGCGTGCACAAGCTTTATTCAAGGATAAGGCACGTTGGGCAAAGGCTGCTATGATGAACTCAGCTACAATGGGTATCTTCTCATCAGACAGATCAATGCACGATTACGCACGTGATATTTGGAACCTAAAGGCTATAGATATTAAGTAATCTTTAAGGTTGATTACAAGAAAGGCTCGCTTTGGCGGGCCTTTTTCGTAAGTGGAGTAAAATATTAAGTAGCGCTTGAGTTTAATTACTTACTTTTTGGATACTCAATTTCATACGGCCAGTTAGAAATACCACCCATATCTAGTACATAGTAGTAGCCTAAAGCATTGAGCTTTTTAGAAGCATCAATAGTGCGTCTACCACTTCTGCAGTACACAATAATAGGTTTAGCTTTATCAGGTGCGATGGCACTTGCAGTCTCTTTAGTGATGTTGTTTACTGACAAGTTTACAGCTGTAGGAATAAAGCCACTGTCATACTCATCCTTTTCACGAACATCAATAAGTAAGCACTGACCAGATTGAATTAGCGCATAAGCACTTGGATGGTCAATTTTGGTGATGCCTGGATTGATAGTAAAAGATTGATTACTCATAAAGGTACCTTTAAAAAGCACTACCTTTTGGTAGTGCCTTATACATTATTTTGCTTGAGATTGGATCTTCTTGACGATGTTAGTAGTAGAGCAGCCATCCACAAAAGGAATGATAATTACCTTACCACCATTTTGAAGCACTTGCTTGTGACCTGCAATTTGCTCCACTTTATAATCGCCACCTTTTACAAGAATATCTGGTAGTACGTTAGAAATTAGTCGCTCTGGTGTATCCTCATCAAAAGCTACTACGTAATCTACACAATCTAAAGCTGCAAGCACTGTCATTCTGTCTTCAAGTTTAACAATAGGTCTTGTAGGACCTTTTAATCTACTTACAGAGTCATCAGAATTTACAGCAACTACAAGCTTATTACCTAAAGCTCTAGCTTGTTTTAAGTAGGTTACATGACCTGGATGGATGATATCAAAACAGCCATTGGTCATTACAATCTTTTGCCCTTCTTTCTGTAATTGATGTACTACTTTGCAAAGTTCTTCTTGAGAGAGAATACCTTTGTTTACATCCTGATTGATTAAGCCTAGAGCATTCATAAGCTCTTGAGGTGATACTGTTGAAGTACCAATCTTACCTACTACGATACCAGCTGCGCTGTTAGCGTATTCGCAGGAGGTTACAATATCTAAACCTGCTGCTAAGCAGGTACCTAAAGTACCAATTACAGTGTCACCAGCACCTGTTACATCGTAAACTTCACGAGCATAGGTTGGTAGGTGTACTGCCTTGCAGTTAGGTCTAATTAAAGACATACCGTCTTCAGAACGAGTAACTAAAAGCATATCTAGCTTAAATTTGTCAATTAAAGCTAAAGCCTTTTCCTCTAAATCCTTATCGTCTTTTACTTTACCTACTACAGCTTCAAACTCTGACATATTAGGGGTAAGTAAAGTAGCGCCTGTGTATTTTGAAAAATCAGTACCCTTAGGATCTACAAGAGAGTAAATACCTTTTTGACGGCAGATTTGAATCATTTGCTGAACTGAAGCTAATGATCCTTTACCGTAGTCTGAGAAGATCACAACTTTTGAGTCATTTAAGGAGCTTTCAAAAGCTTCGATGATGCCTTTAGTATCAACATCAGCAAAATTGTCTTCAAAATCTAAACGTAGTAATTGCTGATTACGACTTAGAATTCTAAGTTTAGTAATGGTTGGGTGAGTATTAGTTATCACAAAATTAGGGTTAATCTCATGAGCGCGTACTAAACCTTCTAAGGTAGCAGCGTTCTTATCCTCACCTACGATACCTACAAGGTTACAAGGAGCACCAAGTTTAGCAATATTGATAGCTACGTTAGCAGCTCCACCTGCTCTATCCTCATTACCAGTAACTCTAACCACTGGTACTGGTGCTTCAGGAGAAATTCTATTGCTAGGACCTGTCCAGTAACTGTCTAGCATTACATCGCCTACAACAGTTACCTTTTTAGTAAATAGAGTAGTTAAATCAAGACTCATAGCTTGTCCTTAAATAATGCCTGCACGCATTAGATCGTGTAAGTTAAAAGCACCAATTGGGTGATTGTTGTCATCAACTACTACAAGAGAGTTGATCTTAAGATTATGCATTAGAGCTAAAGCATCGGCTGCTAGGGTATCTTGTTTTGCAATACCGCGTACATTTGAGCTCATAAAATCTTTGATAGGAGAATTGATAGTAGCGCCTTTTTCTAAAGAGCGACGTAAGTCGCCATCAGTGTATACGCCTACAAGTTTATGCTCGTCGTCAACAATGCAAATAAAGCCTAAAGTCTTTTGAGTCATTTCAAATAAAGCTTCTTTTAGACTTACTTTTACATTTACAACTGGAATTTCAGAACCAGTGTGCATTACATCCTGGCAGTGTACTAATAAACGTCTGCCTAAAGCTCCACCTGGGTGACTTAAAGCAAAGTCTTTTTCAGTAAAGCCACGAGCTTCAATTAAAGCTACTGCTAAAGCATCACCTATAGCAAGCTCAGCTGTAGAGCTTGAGGTTGGTGCTAAGTTAAGTGGGCAAGCTTCTCTTTGTACGTGAGCACTTAAAGTTACATTAGCAGCTTTACCTAAGGAGGATTCTACATTACCAGTAATGGCAATTAGTGGAATTTGTCTTCTTTTAAGGATAGGAATTAAAACTTTAAGCTCAGAGCCTTCACCTGAGTTTGAGATTGCAATTACGCTATCGTCAGGACCTATCATTCCAAGATCACCGTGAGCTGCTTCACCTGCTTGCACAAAGAATGACTGTGTGCCAGTACTTGCTAAAGTAGATGCAATTTTTGTGGCTACATGACCTGATTTACCAACACCTGTTAGGATAACCTTACCCTTAGTGTCGAGCATGATTTGACAGGCTTTTGCAAAATTCTCATTGATGGTTGGTACTAAATCTAAAAGGGCTTGAGCTTCTTCTTTTAAAACTCTAATTCCAGCATTGATACAAGTTGAATTGAACAAGCTAGTTCTCCTTAAATTTTAAAAAATGGATACGTATTTTAGCACAAAACAGGTCATAGTACTTTTAGCAACCCTACAAAGTGACTACTTAAATTAAGCTTTTGAACTTACAGATAAAACAAAAATATCTGTTCTAATTGTGTGAAAAAAGTCGCATTTTTACATAAAAACCACTACAATTAATAGCATCAAAAGCAATTCTAAAAAAAGAGCTCATGACTACAGCTAATAAAGTTTCACACAGCCCTAGTGACGTTTATGTCTACATTGTAGTAGTTGCAATGATGGCAACTATTTTTGGCTTTAATTTAGGCTCAATGTTGTCTTCTAAAGCTAGACTAATCAACGTGTTTATGCTCGAGATTTACAGCTTAGATAGTATCCTAAGTACCTTCCTTATAGGCTCTTTAGTAGGTATCTTTTTAGGTGGTCGTCTTGCCTTTGACGCAGGTCGTGTGCAACCTTTACTTGGTAGTTTCGGTATTGGTGTATTAGGTCAATGTGCCTCAATTTTAGCACCAACCTTTAGTACCTTATTTATATCTGAGTTTGCCGTAGGTGTTTCTTTTGGTGTTTATCTTTTAACCTCAATTTGTTATATCAATGAGATTTCCTTTACTAACACTCGTGGTAAATGTGCTTGCTTAATTGGCACGTTTTTAACTCTTGGAGTGTTCAACTCAATTCTTTTAAAAGATATCATTCCAAATAATTTAATTATCAGCAGCATTATAACTTTATGTTTATCAGCTTACTTACTGATTTTCTCCTACGTAAAGTTACCAGAAAGCCCTCGCTGGCTTGCTTTGACAGATGCTTCTTATAAAGCCTTAAATATTTTAATTAGATTACGCGGATCAAACGCAGAGGCAGCAAGAGAGCTTGCAGCTATCAATGAGTCAGTATTAGGTGAGGATAGAGGTTTATCTTTATTCTTTAGAAACTCTGTTTATAGAACCTTAATTTGGCTAATGCTTTTTGTGGTGTTATCAGCTCATTTAGCTGGTATGAGTATTTTGCCTTATGAGTCTATGCAATTAGTTAGAATTTACAATGCAGCTGTAGGTCAAAGTGCTTACTATGGTGCTAATGAGATTAACTATCCGTTGCTTGTAATGGAGCTTATTGCAAGTGTTGTGGGTAACTTAATTACTTTCTTTTTAGTAGATAAAATTGGAAGAGTAAAATTACTTATTGCAACAAGCTTTGCTAACATTTTTGCGATTGTAATTTTATATATCTTCAACTTCGCTTTGTTATCAAGTTTGGGTACCTTTGCTGTAAGTTTAGCTATTACTTTATATATCTTTAGCAGTATCGTCTTTGCTAATGTCTTCTTATTTGTATTATTACCAGAGCTACTACCAGCAAAAGGCAGAGAGCTTGGCTTGACCATTATCTTAATTGCTAACGTAGCCTTGTTAATGATTGGTATCTATTTCTTTGACAATGCCTTACGTAGTATTGGTATCTTAAAAGTATTAGGCGTATTCTTATTCTCAACTTGCGTAATGCTAACTTTAATCTTTAAGTTATTGCCAGAAACTAGCTTACATTTACTTGAAGCTATCGAGAATGAGATCTTTAATACCCGTTCAATTAAATCCTTAAAATCTAAGATCGGAAAATAATTTAATGATAAGAGATATTGTAAAAGATGAGGCCTTTTTGTCTCAAAAAGCTGAGGATGCAACTTTAGACGATGTTAGCGTAGCTGAAGATCTTGTGGATACTCTAAAAGCTCACAGCCATGAGTGTGTAGGCTTAGCTGCAAATATGATTGGTGTAAACAAGCGCATTATCGCTTTCTACAATGGTCAGTATATTTGGACCATGTTCAATCCTGAAATCATCAAAACTAACAAAGAATATGAAGCAGTTGAAGGCTGTTTGTCTTTAGAAGGAAAGCGTAAAGCCAAACGCTTTAAGACTATTAAGGTAAGATTCTTGATGAATGATTTTTCCTCTCATACTATGGTTTTCAAAGGCATCACCGCTCAAATCATTCAGCATGAGATTGATCATACCAACGGTATTTTAATTTAACTTTAAAAGTTAAAAAAACATCATGAGCGGGATTTAGTATGTTCCGTTCACCAAGGCTATATGAAAGCATGATCTCATTTGGTTAAGAGGAGAGTTAGAAAAGATCTTCTATACTTATAAATGATGGTACCTCAAAATTTACGTTCGTTTTTTTGAGAGCTTCTGTCTCCGTAAAAAAACTGTAATAGTGCCAATGCAGCCGAACCAAGGCTTGAAGA
>Ga0256404_1004763_pt1 | contig 25033 bp, 19 predicted proteins | sample RumenRJG_01DNA_FD_185990 | JGI IMG/M metagenome (GOLD analysis project Ga0256404, IMG submission 185990) | Bovine rumen microbial communities from Lethbridge, Alberta, Canada - RJG_01 | ecosystem: Host-associated > Mammals > Digestive system > Stomach > Rumen | place: Canada: Alberta | collected...
AGCCGTATCCCATCTCGAACAGCCTTGCCGCCTCCCTTCTGGTGCCGGCATCGTGCTTCAGGCGCAAGTCATCAGACATAAAGACGAACCTCCCATTTCTTGTGTCCAAGAAATGGGAGGCAGTTCAATTCCGCGACGGGCCTCGTGCATGTCAAGCTGTAGTACGTCGCAGTGCGGGCGCACGCATCACCCCGTGTTCTGCAGGCCGGCGGAGACTCCGGACACGGTGCAGAGGATGAGGTAGATCAGGCGCTCCTTCTCGTCCGCCGTAAGCACCTCGCCACGTAGCCTCATGCGCGCAAGCGACATGACCTGCGCGATGGACAGCGCGTTCACGTACGGCAGGCGCATGCGGATGACGGGGCCAAGCACGCGGCGGTGCTGCAGCGGCCAGTCGTCGCCCACGATGGCAAGCACCCACTTGCGCGTCAGGCGCATCTCGTCCAGGACCTTCTGGCTCAGGTCGTCGCGATCGCCCAGCGACAGGTACAGCTTGCCGATGCGCTCGTCCGTCTTGGAAAGCGACATCTCGATGTTGTCGACGAACGTCGAGAAGAGCGGCCATTCGCGGTAGGCACTCTGCAGTCGCTCCAGGTCGTTGAACTTCTCGCACGCCGTGCCCAGGCCGTACCACGCGGCCAGGTTGATGCGCGCCTGCGACCACGAGAAGATCCACGGGATTGTACGCAGGTCGTCCAGGGACTTCGCACCCAGCCCGCGCTTGGCGGGGCGGCTGCCGATGGGCATGAGGCCAACCTCGGTGAGCGGCGTGACGGTGCTGAACCACTCCGCGAAGCCGTCCGTGTTCAGCAGGTCGAGGTAGCGGTCGCGGCTCGCCTTGCTCAGCGCGTCCGAGACGTCCTCGTACTCGTTCGTCGACTCCGTGTTGAGGAGCTCGGTCGAAGGCGCGCTCTGCATGAGCGTCGCGCCGGCGACCTCCTCGATGTGGCGACGGGCCAACGTCTTGTTGCCGTAGCGCGCGAATATGACCTCGCCCTGCTCGGTGAGCTTGAAGCGGCAGTTCACGGAGCCCTTCGGCTGCGCCAGCACCGCGCGGTTTGCGGGGCCGCCGCCACGGCCGACGGCGCCGCCACGGCCGTGCATCAGCGTGAGGTCGATGTCATTCTCGTTTGCCCACTTAGCGATGGCCGCCTGGGCCTTGTGCAGCACGAACGTCGCCGTGGTGGGGCCCTCGTCCTTCGAGGAGTCGGAGTAGCCGAGCATGACCTCCATCTTGCGGCCGGTCTGGGACAGACGGCGCTGGACGTCGGGCAGCTCCAGCATCTGGTTCAGGGTGTCGACGGCGTTCTCGAGGTCCTCCACCTGCTCGAACAGGGGAATGACGTCGAGCACGGGCACGTCCTCCTGGTGCGCGAACGCAAGGCGCGCGAGCTCGTAGACGTCGGCAACGTTCTGGGCGCTCTTCGTGAAGCTGATGATGTAGCGGCGTGCGGCCTTCACGCCGTTGCGGCGCTGGATGGAGCCGATGGCGCGGAAGGTGTCCAGCACCTCCTTCGTCATGGGCGCAAGCTCGCCGTTCTCGCCCCAGCGACCGTGCTCGCGGATGTCTGCGAGCGCGCGGCTGTGCACGAGCGAGTGCTGGCGGAACTCCATCTCCACCAGGTGGAAGCCGAAGGTCTCGGCCTGCCAGATGACCTTCTGGACCGGGCCGTACGCCGTGCGGACGGCGCCGGCCTTCGCGAGGGACGACTGCACCACCCTCAGGTCGCGGATGTAGTCCTCTGCCGTCTGGTACATGATGTCCGCCGTGCGCTGGATGGTGGCGTCCAGACGGTTGGATATCACGATCATGGCGGCGCGGTGCAGCTCGGACGCGGACACGCGCAGCGCGGAGGCGGAAAGCGCCTCGCTCATCTCGACCTGGTGGCTCCACAGGTTCATGAGCTCCTTGGAGGGCTTCGTCGTGCGCGCGTCGAGCGTGAGGTTGCGGCCGACCCACGCGGTGCGGTCACGCAGCGCCTCCAGCACGTGGACGCGGTACTTCTCGGACACCTCGCGGCTGACCTTCGCGGTGACGTTGGGGTTGCCGTCGCGATCCGATCCGATCCAGCTGCCGGGGTGGAAGAACGCGGGGCAGACGGGCGGCACGGTGCCGGCCTTGTCGCCCAGCTCCCAGTCGTCGAAGCGGCGGTACACGTCCGGCACGGTGTCGAACAGCGTGCTGTCGAAGATCGAGATGACCGTGTCGGCCTCCTGGACCGGCGTCGGCTTCTTGATGGCGATGGGACTCGTGCGCAGCAGGGCCTCTATCTCCTGCAGCATGCGGCGCTCGTTCTCCGCGCGCTCCGTCGGCCCCAGGTACGGGCGCTGCTCAAGCAGATCCGCGATGCGGCGGATCTTGCCCTCGGTCGCCTTGCGGCGTGCCTCGGTGGGGTGCGCGGTGAACACGGGGTGGAACTCCAGGCGCTCGAGCAGCGCGTGCGCCTTCGCGCGGCCGCACTCGTCCACGAGCTTGTCGTAGGCCACGGTGATCTCGTTCACGGGATCCTCGCGCGACTGCGTGTCGACGCTCGCCTCGCGGGCGCGCAGCGCGTGCACGCGGTAGTTCTCCTCGCAGATGTTTGCAAGGTGGAAGTAGGCGGTCAGAGCGCGCACGATGAGGGTCTCGTCCTCGAGGGACATCTCGTCGATGGTGCTCACGCAGTCGTCGAACGCGTCACGCCCCTCCTGGTCGTCGTCGCCCTCGGTCTCGCTGCGCGTCGCGACCAGCGAGTCGTGCAGGATGTGGTCGAACTCGTCGCGCAGGCGCGGGTCGTACTCCTTCAGCACCTTGCGCACCAGACGCAGGAACAGCGTCATGTTCGCCCTGATGGAATCGGGGACGTCCACACCGGTGAGCATCGTTGCCGCCTGGGCGAGCTCGGCCGCCTCCTCCGCCGTCGGGTAGATGGTGGGGCGATCCTCGCGCTTGAAGTTAAGAAGCTCCTCGATCGTCTTGGGGTTCTTCTGGGCAAAGTCCTCGGCCGCGCTCTTGAGGTCGATGCCCTTCTTCCCCGCGCAGCCGGCCTCTAGGCCGCCTGCTCCCGTGACTTCTGACACTGCGTTCCTCCTCTGCCGTCTGACGATGGACGCCAACGCATTAGCTCGCAGGAATATTGCAAGTACACCTTACCGCGGCAACGCGCGTGCCACCACTTTGGCACGCACGCGAAACTCAATATTCACCTATCGGGCGAGAAAAACACGGCACCCAAGGAAGAAACCGCACCTCTGGCCGAATTCTGGGCAACGTGGGTGGCCCTTCTCGCTAACCAAGCTCCAATCGCATGACGCGCGGCATCGCCCCACAACGGCTATGCTTGTGTCACGCGGGCTCACTCCACGCGGGCTTACCACGCACGCTTGCTCCGCGCAAGCTTGCGCCGCGCAGGCTTGCGCGGGCGAGAAGATCGCGCGCGCCGTGCCGGAGCCCGCCGCCAACAGCAACCCACCACACGAAGGTGCCACCCATGAGCAACCCCCTCCGCAACCTCAGACGCGCCACCCCGCAGCCGAAAGGCCAGCCGGACGGCGTCTCCACCCGGCTTCGCGACGCACGCGCGCGGGCCGCAGCCCCCTCGCAGGCGAAGGCGAAGTCCCAGGAGCCAGGCTTCCTGCGCCGCGTGGTCGACCACTGGTGGGACCGCCTCATCGGCGCCGTGTATTCCGGCTCGCTCTCCAGCCAGACCGCGCGCTACGCCGCGCACGACTCGCGGCTCGACTACGTGATGAACTCCATCGGCATGGGCGTCTGGGGCGCGCTCTTCCCCATCCTCACCATCGTGGCGTCGCGCCTGGCCGGCGCGGAGCAGGCCGGCATGTTCTCCATGGCGTTCGTGATCGCGAACCTGCTCATCTTCATCGGCAACTACGGCGTGCGCACCTACCAGGTGTCCGACATCGACGAGACCGAGTCGTTTCTGGCCTACCAGATCCACCGCATCTTGGCATGCGTGCTCATGATCCTTGCCGGCTGGCTGTTCTGCCTGGTCAGGGGCTATGCGGGAGAAATGCTCACCATCTGCTGGGGAACGTTTGCCTTCAGGGCGATAGACGCGTTCGCGGACGTGTACGAGGGCAGGCTGCAGCAGATGGACAAGCTGTACCTTTCGGGCGTCTCGCAAGCGGTGCGCTGCGTCGCCGGCGTGGTGGCGTTTACCGTGGTGCTCTTTGTCACGCGCTCCATCCCCGTGGCGTCCATAGCGCTCGCCGTCGTCGCGCTGGCGTCGCTCGTGGTCGTCACCATACCGCTCGCCCTGTTCGAGACGCCAAAGTCCCGCGGCTGGGAGCTGCAGGAGGTTAAGGAGATCTTCCAGGAGTGCTTCCCGGCGTTTCTCGCCCAGTTCATCTTCACGCTGGTGGAGTCCATCCCCAAGTTCGTGATGGAGGGCACGCTCGCCTACCAGAGCCAGCTGTACTTCAACGCGATCTACTTCCCCGCGCAGAGCATCCTCATGGTGATCGGCCTGGTGTACAAGCCGCAGCTCGTGCGCCTGGCAAACATCTGGTCAGACCCAAGCCGCCGCAGGCGCTTCGACCTCATCATCGTGGCGGTGCTGGCGCTCACCGCGCTTGTTACCGTGGTCTACCTGGGCTTCGCCGCGTGGATCGGCATCCCCATAACCAGCTTCCTCTATGGGCTCGACTTCGAGCCGTACCGCACGGCGCAGTACATGATGATCGTGGCCGGCGGCATGACCGCCGCCATCGACTTCCTGTACCAGATCGTGACGGTCCTGCGCCAGCAGGAGAAGGCCACCAGCGCCTACGGCATCGCGCTCGCCGTGGTCACGATCCTCTCCATCGTGCTCGTGCGCACGATGGGCTTCTATGGCGCCGTGTGGGCGTACCTGGTGGTCATGATCGTGCTGCTGGGCCTCATGATCTTCCAGTACGTGCGCGTGCGCCTGAACCCCAAGGAGTTCTAGGAACGGGAGGTGTGGCACCAGCAGACCACGATGCCCGCTTTGCGTGAATAGCCGCGTCTCACTCGCACGCCAGCGCCTTTTGCTCTACCATGTTCCGCGCGGAATGAGGTTCTCCGCGGGGCAGAAGCCCCAAACCGCCTTCGGGATGATGACCTCTGCCACTGTTACGGCGGCAGAGGTCTTTTCTTTTGCCGCGAAAACAAGGCCGCCCGAGCCCGGGCCGGGCGGCCGTGACGGAAAGCGAACGTGCATGGAAGAGAGACTTCGCAGGGTTTGGCAAAGCTATGGGGGCGTTATTGTGCTGGGTGCCGTGGGTATCCCCATCGGTATTGCGGTGGGCGCCATAGACGCCGTGTTCGGCCGCGTGCTCATAGCGATTGGAGCTATCCGCGACGCGCACCCGTTCTGGTTCATACCGTTCCTTGCGGCGGCGGGCGCGCTTATTGCCTGGTCCTACCTGCGCTTTGGCAAGAACACCGGCCGTGGCATGAGCCTGGTGTTCGACGTGGGCCTCGGGCGCGAGAACGTGATACCGCTGCGCCTCATCCCGCTCATCATGGGCGGCACGTGGATCACGCACCTGTTTGGCGGCAGCGCCGGCCGAGAGGGCGTCGCCGTGCAGATCGGTGCGACGCTCTCGCACTGGATCGGCTCCAAGCTGCCGTTCAGGCACCCCGGCAACACCTTCCTTCTGGTGGGCATGGCCGCCGGCTTCGCGGGGCTGTTCCGCACGCCGCTCGCCGCGACGCTGTTTGCTCTCGAGGTGCTGGTGGCCGGCAGGCTGGAGCTGCAGGCACTCTTCCCGGCCCTCACCTCCTCCATCGCGGCAAGCGCCACGTCGGGTGCCCTTGGGCTCGAGAAGTTCGAGGTGCCCCTGGCCGTGAGCACGACCTTGGACCCAGGGACGCTTGGCCTTCTCGCCGTGCTGGGCGTGTGCTTTGGCGTGGTGGGAGGCCTGTTTGCCTGGTGCCTGAAGTGGGGCAAGAAGATCGCCGCCGCGCGCATCGAGCATCCCGTCAAGCGCATCGCCCTCATGGGCGCGGCGCTCTCCGTCGTGTTCCTGCTGCTGTGGCAGGGTCGCTACTCCGGGCTTGGCACCAACCTCATCTCCGCGAGCTTCGTGGACGGTGCCGCCGGCATCCGGCCGTGGGACTGGGCGCTCAAGTTCGCGCTCACGGTGCTCACGCTGTCCGCGGGGTTCCAGGGAGGCGAGGTCACGCCGCTCTTCTCCATCGGGGCGAGCCTCGGCGTGGTGCTGGGCGGCCTCATGGGCCTTCCCGCGCCGCTGGTTGCGGCGCTGGGATACGCCGCCGTGTTTGGCTCTGCCACGAACACGCTGCTTGCGCCCACGTTCATAGGCGCGGAGGTGTTTGGCTTTGCCTACCTGCCGCACTTCTTTGTGGTGTGCGCCGTGGCGTACCTGTTCAACATGGACAAGTCGATCTATGCGCTGCAGGAGGTTGGCTACCGCAGCAGGTAGCCTCCTGGTCCAAACCGGCGGGACGCACGTGGTGACGCCCCTGCGCCCCGGCGGGGGCGCGCCTAGCCAAGCTCTGCGGCAAGGCGGCTCGTGAGCGGGTCGTAGCCCTGTCCCAGCACGCAGGCGACGTAGCCCTGAGCCCACTGTGGCGTGCAGCCGGGGCTGCCCGACGTCGCCGCGAGGGCAGGCGTGTAGTCGCGGAGCATATACGTGGTCATGTCGTGCCCGTTGCCCTTGTGCGTGACGACGGGCTCGAGCGCGTAGCGCACCACGCGACAGCCGCCGTCCGGGTCCTTGTGCAGCGTGACCTTGGCCATGCCGCCCACCATCGTGGGGTCGTCGCGCTGCGCAGAGACGAAGTTTCCCACGGACCAGAAGCACACGCCCGTGCCGCCGCGGGCGGTTTGGAACGTCTCCACCGGTCCTATCACGTGCGGGTGCCCACCCACGATCACGTCCGCCCCGCCGTCCGCAAGGAGCTGGGCCCACTGCCGCTGCGACGCGGTGGGCTCGCTCACGTACTCCGCGCCCCAGTGCGGGCACACCACCAGCATGTCCGCGTGCGTGCGGGCGTACGCCATGGCGTCACGCACGTGCTCCTCCGTAAGCATCGAGACGGCACCCCTTGGGTCCGCAAGCCCGTTGAGGCTGAACGTGAAGTTGAGCACCGCCACGCGGAAGCCGTCCTTCTCGTATATGTACACGCCGTTTGGCACGTCCGTCGCGGGCGCGTCCGGGTCGCGCATGCCCACGACGGCGACGCCGGGATGGCGCCGGTGCCAGAAGCTGAGCTCGCTCCCAATGGCGGGATACCCCGCGTCCATCGCGTGGTTCGACGCCTTCAGCACCACGTTGAAGCCGGCCTTCGCCTCCGCGTCGCCCATCTGCTGCGGCCCGTTGAACCGCGGATAGCCCGAGAAGGGCGCGACGTCCCCGCCGAGGGGCGTCTCTTGGTTCAAGATCTTGAGGTCCGCCCCGCTAAGCTCGCCCTTGACGTGCGCAAACACGTGGTCGAAGTCGTAGTTGCCATCTGAGGTGGCACCGCTTTGGTACACGCCCTCGTGCATGAGGACGTCCCCCACCATCACAAGGTCCACGTCCACGCCGGGCTGTGCCACGTACGGCCGGTCGCTCACCGTGCCCAGGGGCGCGAGCTCTGCCGCGGACGCGACGGAAACCTTGCGCGGCGCACCCAGCACGTGCAGCGCCATCGACGCAACTCCGAGCGCCACCACGATCACGATGGCGCAGGCCGCCTGCAGAAGCACGCTTGGATAGCGCCCGGGCCCATGGCCCGCCCCCGTGCCCGTGGCCTGCGTTTCTCGCATGCGCACCCCCTGTGTCAGAAGTCTTTTCCACATGGTAGGCGAAGGGCGGCGCAGCGGAGCTCTCTTTCAGCCGTCTTTCGGGCGGCGGCGCAAACCGCATGTCACCTGAGGATTTGAGCCGACACCTTTGCCCTGTCTGCCGCGGCGCCATGCGGTCCGCCACCTCGCGAAAAAAACACGCCCCCTCATAGGAGAAGCGCGTTGGGTCGCTTCTGAGAACGAGGAGGATGGCATGAGCCACGCACGGGGCACCAAGGGCAGATTCGATTCAAATGGGCATTGCTGTTCAACCCTTGAACAGATTTATTGGTCTCAGGGGGAAAGCAGCATGAAGTCAAGGCGCCAACGCAAGAAGCTGGGTCAGGCCGGCTGGAGGATCTCTGAGGTCGAGAGGCTGACGGGGCTGAGCCGCAGGGACATTCAGCGCGTCTGCTACCAGGGCGAAGGCGGCATCGGGCTTCTGTCGCCAAAGGAGACGAAGTGGGGATACCGCGTGTACTCGGCGCAGGACCTGAAGGTGCTGTACGCGGTGTCCCTGCTGAGGGAGCGCGGCAAGACCCTCCCCCAGGTGAAGAGGGAGTTCGAGAGGGTGCACTCAGACGTCGACGCGATCCTGGACGAGCAGATAGACCTCCTGCGCGAGGAGATCGAGAAGAGCGTGAGCAGGTACCACAAGGCGCTCGCACTTGGCCGCGCGAAGGACCGGAACGCACTGGAGTGGCTGTTCAGGCACATAGTCGCGTTCGAGCTGACGTTTGCGGGAGACGACGGGCGGGACTCCGCGCTGGAGCTCCCCGAGATGGAGCTGCTGGTGGAGCTGATGTACGGGCCCGGCAGCTACGAGGGCATACGCGGGCTTCTGTAGCAGGTCCGTTTCAACGCAGGAAGACGAGCGAAAGGAAAACGAATGCATGGGACGAAACTGACGGCGGCAGTTGCGACCGGGGCCGTCCTCGTGGCGCTGTGCGCCTGCGGCAATGCGCCAGCCGGAAGCCAGGGCAAGGCCACGGCGAGCGCGCCGGCACAGCAGACGAAGACCGTGCAGATAAAGAAGTCGCCGGACAAGTACACCCACTACGTTAAGAACTACGTGGGCATGAACGCCGCCAACGTTGGCTACATGGCGATGGACGGCAGGAGGCACGATGAGTACGGAAACGGCGTCCATCCCGTAATCGTCTTCGTGACCCCGGACGGAACCCACATAGACTCCAGCGACTCTGAGTCCAAGCTGCTGAGAAAGTATAGGGTGTCGAACCAAAACGTCGCGCCAAACACCAAGATCAAGTCCACCTTCGACAAAGACGAAGACGGCACGGAGTATGACAACCTGACCACATGGAACAGCATCGACGAAATCGTGCTTGCCGTGGACGAGGTGGGCAAGAGCGGGAATTCGATCGACATGACCAAGATCAAGGCGTCGCCCAACAACAGCACCGCATACATCCGCGATTACGTGGGTCGAAACCTCGCCGACTGCGGCTACATATCGATGACGGGCAAGTTTGTCGACGGCTATACCGGCGGAAGCTACGTTCAGCTTGACGTCAACGCGAACGACGGCAGCTACGTGGACGTGTCCGACAGCAAATCCCTCAGCCAGTACAGGGTGACCGCCCAGAGCGTGGAGCCAAACACCGAGCTCACGTTCGAGCACGAGAAGGACGAAGACGGCACGGAGTACTCGAACCTGGCGATCAACCAGTCGATCAGCTCCATCACGCTTTCCGTCGAGAAGATCTCTAAGTAGCGACTGACGCAACCCCGCTATCCGCGTGCGGAGCCGGCTTGCACCATAGACCGGCTCCGCACGCGTTAACTGAAAAAAACCTTGACCCCCCCCGACCTCTCAACTAGGGTGAGAAAACATGGCGACGGGTCGCCCACACCGCTTGGAAGGAAATGAAATGGAACAGGACACCAAGATTCGCTCTACCATCGAGACGGCACGGAAGAACAGGGTTCCCCTTATCGTGATAATCCTCGTGCTGATAGTGGTGGGAGGATACGCAGGCTACCGCATCGGGTCGGCCATGAGCCCCAAGGTGAGCGGTGTCGAAGCCAGAAACGAGCGAGTCACCACTGTCGATGCGGTCTTCGAGCAGGTCCAGGCCCAAGGCACGCTTGTGTGCGCCAGCCAGAGCTATGATCTCTACTCAAAGGTCGAGAGCTCGAACCGTGACCTTCTCAATCTGTTTGACGTTCCCTTCACCAAGAACAAGTACTGGATGCGCTACGTGGGCACCATACAGGCAGGCGTCAATCTGAAGACCGCCAAGTTCACTTCTCAGAACAAGGACAAGAAGAGCGGCTTGCCAAAGAGCGTCGTCGTGGAGCTGGACGCACCCAAGATTATCTCGAACACGCCCGACATGGACAAGACCGAAATCGTGGACCAGGAGAACAACATCCTCAACCCCATCGATCCAGACAGCGTTGTCGACCTGCAGAAGCACTGCATCGAGCAAAGCAACAAAGACGCGCTTAATGGCGGGCTCATCGACCAGGCGAAGACGTTCGCCAAGCAGAACCTTCAGACGATGCTGAGGGGCGCGATGGGCTCCGACGTCAAGGTCACCATCAACTGGAGGTCGTAGTGGCAAAAGATAGAGACAGAAACTAGCGAACAAGATCGCCAGCCTCGGGGTTGCCCGGGACTGGCGATCACCTTTTAGCGCATGGATTGCACGCGCTGGCTGCGGCGTGACCGATACGCCTACGCGAGCGAGCCCATCGGGTCCCACGGGGCGAGCACCGTGGGCTCCTCCGTCTCGTAGGTATGACGCTCCTCCTCCGTCAGGTACTTCTTGTCGACGACCACCTGGTAGACGTACTCGTCAAACCACGCGTCGGACAGCGTGTCGAAACCGTCGCGACCATGGTCCTTGCCCCAGGAGTTCTCCACCTTCCAGAGCGTGGGCCCGCCCTTCTCGTCCAGACGGACGCCCTCCAGCACCATGGCGTGGGTCATGAGGCTCTCGCCGTAGTCCAGGCGCTCGGCCTTGTCCATGCAACCCTCCACGGGGAAGCCGAAGAGCGCGTCCACGTCGAGCGCCGCCGTGTCCATGATGCCCTCGTCTTGCAGATAGCTTTGCGCGACGTCGCAGCCAAACCACACGGGCAGGTCGTCCTTGAGCTGCGCGATGGCGACGCGCTTGAGCTCCGCGGGCGGCAGGTTGAGGTAACGCACGCCGTGGTCCTCCCACACGTTGCCCAGGCGGCTGACCGTGTACGTGTGTCCAAAGGGCTTGTCCGCCGTGGGCGCGCTGATGAGCGAGACGTACGCGTCGACGTCCATGTCAACGGCGGTCTTGAAGAACTCCTGCGGCGTGAAGGTGCCGGAAAGCGCGAGCTTCTGGTCCTTGTCGCGAAGGCGCACGGAGAAGGACGCGGGCGGCTCGCCCAGGCACACTGCCAGAAGGTGATAGACCTCGTCCATCATCTGCTTCTTCATGGCAAGCAGGTCGTCCGTGCCCACGCCGGCCTCGTGGCTCTGGCGCAGGCGCTTCGCGGCGCCGCGCAGGTAGCGCGTGAGGTAGCGGTCGAGCTCACGGGTGTTCCTGGAGCAGGCGGTCTCGGGCATGGCCTCCTTCGGCACCACGCCGTACTTCTTCACGAGGCTGCGGAACATGTCCCACTGGCCACCGTCGCCGATGGGGTCCGCGAGCAGGAAGGACACGAGGCGGCCGTCGAGCGGCTCGTCCAGGGTGTCGAGGATGTTCTGCAGGAACCAGTTGCCCTTCTCGAGCTTGTCCCAGAACAGCGGGTAGGCCTGAGAGAGCTCGAAGGTCTTGAGGTTGTACTTCTTGATCACGCGGTAGCGCATGGTGTTCAGGCTCGCGAACATCCAGCAGCGGCCGGAGCGCTCCTGGTTGCACCGGTCGCCCTGCGTGACCTCGAGGTCGAAGCCCAGCGCGTTGGCGGCGACGCCCTCGGGGCGGCGCGCGGCAGCGCGGATGCCGCTCGAGGTGACGGCGTTCTTCGCGACGGCGTTCACGCGCTCCGCGCCAAAGCGCTCGCGCGAGTCGGCAAGGTCCTCGGGGGTGATGCTGCTCATCTTGTCCATGTGTTCCTCCCGGATTCTTGGTCGTTCGTGCTCTGATGTCATCAGGAGCATAGCACGCGGGCGGCGGGAACCGCTGGCCCGTGGCCGAGCTGGGCCCGCGTTGTGAAGCTTTTCTCGCCCGTATTTAGTCATACGTATATTACTTTCTGCCGTGGGTATCTTGCCATCAGCAACGGGCGGCGCGCGGCACCACGCGCTGCCGGGACATTTCCGCAAGGGGAGGCAACATGGACAGACTCAAGGGCAAGGTCGCGGTGGTCACGGGCTCTACCAGCGGCATCGGGATCGGCATCGCGCGGGAGTTTGCGGCGGAGGGCGCGCACGTGGTGGTGTGTGGCAGGCGCGAGGCGCGCGGCCAGGAGGTGGTGGAGCAGATCGCGGCCGAGGGCGGCAGCGCGGGCTTCCACCGCATGGACCTGACGGACCTCTCCACGGTGGACGCGCTCTTTGCGGACACGGCGCGCGACCACGGCCGCATCGACCTCTTGGTCAACAACGCCGCAGGCGTGGGGCTGAAGGACGGGCGCGTGGACGAGATCTCGCTCGAGGATTGGGACGCGATGTTTGCCTCTGGCGTGCGCGGCACGTTCTATGCGATAAAGGCGGTGCTTCCATACATGATCGAGGCAGGTGGCGGCTCGATCGTGAACATCGGCTCCATGGCTTCGATCTCTGGCGACCTGGGCTCTACCGCCTACGCGTGCAGCAAGGCCGGCGTGGACATGCTCACGTCGTCCGTCGCGCTGCAGTACGGCAAGCAGAACATACGCTGCAACTGCGTGCGCCCGGGCCTCATCGTGACCCCGCAGAATGAGGCCCACGTTCCCCAGCAGCTCAAGGACGTCTTCCTGAGCAACATCGAGGTCAACCGCTACGGCAGCCCCGCTGACATTGCACATGCCTGCACGTACTTCGCCTCCGACGAGAGCGCCTACGTCACGGGCCAGGTCATCAACGTGGACGGCGGCCTCAACTCGCACGCCCCCACCGTGGCGCAGTTCCGCTCTGCCGGATCTAGGACCTGGTAGCATGTCAGACCATTCGCAGCCGGCCGTGGACGCCGATGCCACGGCCGGAACGGGGGCAGAGCGCGCGGGCGAGAAGAGCGCGGGCAACGCGACCCTTGCCCCCGCCTACCGCATGCGATCCGTGTTCGAGCGCAAGGTGGTGGCGCCGTACCGCGACACGTACCGCGGGGAGCTTGGGCAGGCGCAGGTGGAGCTGCTCGAGCTGCTATACCAGCACGGACCGCTGCGTCAGCGCGAGGCAGCGGAAGAGCTGCGCACCTCGAAGCAGCACGTGTCAAAGATGGTCGCCCGGCTGGAGCAGATGGGCTACGTCTGCCAGGGCGCAGACGACGCCGATGCGCGCAGTCACGTCGTTGCCCTCAGCGACACGGGCCGCACCTACGTGGACCTGCACATTGCAGAGGGGTCAAAGCGGGCACGCGAGCTCTTCTCGCACCTAAGCGCTGCGGAGCGCGCGGAGCTTGACCAGGCCATGCTCACGGTCGCACGCCTGCTGGAGAAGGCGTAGGCCGCCACGTCGGCAATGCCCAGTGTCAGACGGAGCCATATAATGTCGGAGCAAGATTCGTCCCTTGGCGTCTCTTGTTCCGACTATTTGTATTCGCGAAAGGTTTCGTCTGAGTCATGGCAACGTCCGAATGTTTGGACAGCAAGACACTCCCCTCCCACCGTTCTGTCACGTTGAAGAGGTACGCAGTCACTTTTCTTAAAGTTGCAGCGTTCTTCGTGGGGTGGGCTTTAACCACGGCGATAACCATTCCGGCCAAGAGCCCAGCAGTCTGGCGGTTTTTTGCCGAGCTGACTCCCATGCTGTCAATGGTTCTGCTCACGGTGGTGTTCATCCTCATCGAGAAGCGAAAGGTCGCCGTTCCGATAAGGGAGCATGTCGGTAAGGGAGCCCTGGTTGGGCTCATCGTCGGAATTGCCTGGATTGGCCTGGCGGCGGGAGTTCTTCTCGCAACCCATCAGCTGACGATTGCCGGAGGAAACATGGTCCAGTTGCCGTGGCTCTGGATGCTTTCTGCCTTCGTCAACGTCGTGATGCAGGAGCTCCTTGTGCGCGGGTACATCTATCAGCTGCTGAAGACCAATTGCAACTTGCCTGTTGCAATCGTTGTCTCGACCGCATTGTTCACGCTCATGCACGGCGGGGCGTTCGAGGCGGGATTGCTGCCGGTGGCGAACGTCGTCTCCATGTGCCTCTTCACCACCGCTCTGTACGAGGCGGAGGAAACGCTGCTGGCGCCGATCATGGCACACGCGGTATGGAATATGGTCGGCGGCGTGATTCTTGGCGGAGTGAGCCTGGCAGACGACTACCCCAGCCTCTTCAACATGACGCCGTCCGCAAATGCACTTCTTTCCGGCGGCTCCTGCAAGATCGAGGGAAGCGTTGTCATATTGCTTCTTAACGTTGTGCTGACGCTGGCCTTTGCAATCGCTGCGAGAAGAGACACGACCATGCGGCAGGCTGCGCAGGCCTAAATTGGACGGACGTGCTAAAGTGCGGACTTCTGTCTGCAGGTCGCTGCATACGTTCTAGAGATCCCTCGCTCTTTGACAAACCTGCACGGATGACTTAATCAACCTCCCTCCAATCAACCCGTGGAAGCCGCTCGTTGTTGACGCTGGAAGCATCGGCAAGATTTCCTATTCCCCAGCGCCGCCCCATCACTTACCGATTGCGGTCAGTCTCACTTATCGATTATGGCCTCATCCACTTACTGATTATGGTTTTATCTACTTATCGATTGTGGTAATAGGTACTTACTGATTATGGGAATATAGAGGTAACGACCATGGAATTTGTCTTGAGAGGCCCCTTATGATTAACCGCGACATTACCTCGTGGGCGCAGAAGAATGCTGGTTGGTTTCCCGTGGTATCCATCACCGGGCCGAGGCAGAGCGGGAAGTCGACTCTAGTTCGAGCGATTTTTCCTGGCTATCGCTATGTCAACCTTGAGGATTCTGGTACCCGTTCCATGGCACTCGATGATCCGGTTGGATTCATACGTAACAGGCCGCCCCGCCTCATCATTGATGAGGCACAGCTTGCTCCGGAGCTCTTCAACATGATACAGGTGGTCTCAGACGAGGTTGGCACTCCAGGTCAGTACATACTCTCGGGTTCGCAGAACTTCCTGTTGCTCAAGCAGATCACGCAGTCGCTCGCTGGCAGGGTCGGCATCCTGAAGCTGCTCCCGCTCTCGTTCAGGGAGGCACTTTCTGCGGATCCGGAACATGAGGTGAGCGACTTCGTGCTGCGCGGCGGATATCCGCGGCTTTACGACATAGACATACCTGCTGGGGTTTATTACGAGAACTATCTCGCCACCTACATCGAGCGAGACGCCTCGGGTTACGTTGACCCTCGCAACCTCAGCATGTTCAGGAACTTCATCACGGCGTGCGCTGCAAACTGCTCCAACCTCCTCAACCTCACGGGCCTCGCCAACGACGTGGGAATCAGCGTTCAGACCGCACGCTCGTGGCTTTCGCTCCTTGAGTCAAGCTACGTAGTCTTCCTGCTGCAGCCATATCATGCCAACCTGCGCAAGCGACTCACCAAGACGCCCAAGCTCTACTTTTACGACACTGGTCTCCTCTGTCATCTGCTGAGAATCCAAACGAGGGAGCAGCTCCTCTCCTCTACGCAAAGAGGCGCGATATACGAGGACCTTGTAATCGCAGAGACAATCAAGCGCCATCAGAACGCCGGAAGGCAGCCACAGCTCTTCTTCTATCGCGATGACAGCAAGATCGAGGTCGACCTCGTAGACTTGACGAATGTAAGCAAGCTGGAGTTAGTAGAGATAAAGCCCTCGGCAACGTTCCGTCCCTCGTTCACGCGGCACCTCTCGCACGTCGGCGAGCTCCTGCACATCGACAACGAATCGCAGTCAGTCGTGATGAACGCAGAGGAGACGACCGTGGTGGGTGGTCGAACAATTTGGTCGATGCGAGACTGGCTCATGCGCGATTAAGACAGCGTGAAGGGAGAACTGAGCCCGGCAGGCGGTGCCAACGCCGTCTGCCGGGCTCTTCTCGCATGGTTTTAGGCCGTCGTCGCGGAATCTGCCGTGGCGGCCAAACGTGGCTCGTGGGCTACAGGAGCCTGAGCGAGACCTCCTTCAGCTGCTTGCCAGAGACCTCGGACGGCGCGGAGCTCATGAGGTCGGAGCCGCTCGCCGTCTTGGGGAACGCCATGACCTCGCGGATGTTGTCCGCACCGGCCAGCAGCATGCACACGCGGTCGAGGCCGAGCGCGAAGCCGCCCATGGGGGGCGCGCCAAACTTGAGTGCCTCCATCAGGAAGCCAAACTGCGCCTCGGCGCGCTCCGGCGTGAAGCCCAGCTTCTCCAGGATCTTCTCCTGCAGCTCGGCGTTGTGGATGCGCATGCCGCCACCGCCGGCCTCGTAGCCGTCCATCACGAAGTCGTAGGTGTGGGAACCCATGGCCAGCGGGTCACTGTCGAGCAGGTCGAGCTCGTCCTCGTTGGGCTGGGTGAACGGCTGGTGCTCGGAGTCAAGGCACTTTCGGTCCTCGTCCCAGTGGAACAGCGGGAAGTTGACGACCCACAGGAAGTCGTGGCCCTCGCGCGGCACGTCGAGCGCGTCCGCCATGTGGTTGCGCATGCCGCCCAGGATGGTGTCGACCTCAAGACGGGCGCCCACGGCAAACATCACGAGGTCGCCGGGCTCGACGTCCATCTCGGCGCGCAGGTTGGCCATCTCCTCGTCCGAGAAGAACTTGACGATGGGGCTCGTGACCGATCCGTCCTCGCGGAACGCGATGTAGGCGAGGCCCTTCGCGCCGAACTCCGCCGCGACCTTCGCCAGCTTGTCGATCTGCGCACGGGGCCACTTGCCGGCGCCCTTCGCGTTGATGGCCTTGACGTACTGGCCCTCCGTGTTCGCGGCACCCGAGAAGAGCTTGAACTTGGACTCGCCAAAGATCGACGTGACGTCGTGCAGGGTCATGCCAAAGCGGGTATCGGGCTTGTCGATGCCATAGGTGTCCATGGCGTCCCAGTACTCGATCCGGCGCAGCGGCAGCTCCATCTTCACGCCCATGCGGCCAAACGCGTCCGCAAGGGTCTGCTCCAGCGCACCCATCACGTCGTCCTGGGTCACGAAGCTCATCTCGACGTCCACCTGCGTGAACTCGGGCTGACGGTCCTTGCGCAGGTCCTCGTCGCGGAAGCACTTCGCCACCTGGTAGTAGCGCTCGACGCCGCCCACCATCAGGAGCTCCTTCAGAAGCTGCGGGGACTGCGGCAGCGCGTAGAAGTGTCCTGGCTGCATGCGGCTGGGAACCAGGAAGTCGCGGGCGCCCTCCGGCGTGCTCTTGAAGAGCGACGGGGTCTCGACCTCCAGGAACTCGCGGTTGTGGAACGCCTCGCGCAGCGCAAACGTGAAGTCGGAGCGCAGCCTCAGGTTGGACGCCATCTTCGGGCGGCGCAGGTCAAGGTAGCGGTAGCGCAGGCGGACGTCCTCCGCGGTGTCCACGTGGTCCTCGATCTGGAACGCAGGCGTCTTCGAGGTGTTCAGCACCTCGATGTCCGTGACGTAGACCTCGATCTCGCCGGTCGCGAGCTTCTCGTTCGCCTCGCCCTCGGGACGCGGGCGCACGGTGCCGGTCACCTTGATCGGCCACTCGGAACGGATGGTCTCCGCGGTGTGGAACGCCTTCTCGTCGCAGACCTCGGGGTCAAACTCCAGCTGGGTCGACCCCTCGCGGTCGCGCAGGTCCACGAAGATGAGGCCGCCGTGGTCGCGACGGTGCCAGACCCAGCCGGTCAGGGTGACCTCGGCGCCGATGTCGGCCTTGCGTAGCTCTCCGCAGGTGTGGGTGTGCATGCTAAATGGCATCTTGTTCCTCTCGTCTCTTCCGCCCCGTGCCGTGACGGACGGACTTGCAGATGACGGCAGACCGGCGTAGACGGCGCCGACGTGCGCGATGGTACATGATAGCAGCGTTCGGGGCGCCACGGCGTCGTCTGCGCAAAGCTCCGCCGCATCGAAACGAATCCGACACGCGCCGGACCCCAAGCCGGGACGCCGCGCCCTTCTCGCCCACGGCGCAAAAAGCCGCCTGGCGAGAAGGACTGGACGCCTCCGCAGATACCTGTTTCCCGGCGATCTCCACCGTATGCAGAAGTTTTCTTGATACTGTTGGCGTTTTGTCTTAGGGACGTTTCGCCATATATCTGACAGATTCCTCTGGTAACGTTTCCATGACGGTCGGACCCCCGCGCTCCCCCGAGCGCCCACGCAACAGCCAACCGACTGCGCCGCCCCGGCGCCCCGACCGCTCAGAATCGAGGCAACCATGACGTACAAGGCAGCCATCTTCGACCTGGACGGGACACTCCTTAACACCATCGAGGATCTTCACGCCTCCGTGAACTATGCGCTCCGCGCGAACGGCTTCCCGGAGGTCACCATAGAGGAGACCACCTCCAACGTGGGCAACGGCGTGCGACAGCTCGTGCACCGCTCGCTTCCCATGGGCACCCCCGAGGACGCGCAGGAGCAGGTGCTCTCCACGTTCAAGGCGCACTACTCCCGCAACTTCTGCCAGAAGACCGCGCCGTACGAGGGCGTGACGCGGATGCTGCACGCCATCTCCGCGGCGGGCATGTACCGCGCCGTCGTGTCCAACAAGCCGGACGCCGCCGTGCAGAGGCTCGTGGCGGAGTTCTTCCCCGGCCTGTTCAACGCGGTCGCGGGCGAGCGCGACGGCGTCAGGCGCAAGCCCGCGCCGGACACGGTGAACGAGGTCATGTCCGCGCTTGGCGTGACGCCGGACGAGTGCGTGTACGTGGGCGACTCCGAGGTGGACGTCGAGACCGCGGCAAACGCGAAGACCGCGTGCGTCTGCGTGTCCTGGGGCTATCGCAGCGCCGCCGCGCTTAAGGCCGCCGGCGCCAAGACCATCGTGGACACCACGGAGGAGCTTGCCGACACGCTGCTTGACTAGCGCGCAGCCGGGCCCGCTGCCCCGCCACGGTCTGTCCCCTTATACCCCCTCCCCATCCCAAGTTTTCACCACGTTGCCCATCCTTACGTCTGCGTAGGGATGGGCAACGCTTGCCTAACGGTTTGGGACGCGCGGCCAAACGGCGCGGGCATCGCGGTAAGATGCTTGCATCCAAAGGTCAGTTCCTTTTAGAGAAAGGACGCGATATGGGTAAGAAAGCAACCGAGGCGCTCGATATAAATTACGAAGAGCTTGCCGACTACCTGCACAAGAACCACTCCGTGTACATGAAGGTCGGCAATGACGTCTACTACCTCACGGACGTCAACTACGAGGCCTGGCGCGCCCAGGACACCAGCATCCGCAACTCCAAGAACCACTTTGTCGACTGCAGCGACCTTGTCCCCACGGTGGACGAGTTCCTGGCGCTCCCGTTCGTGAACGGGCACACCATCAAGGATGTCTTCCCCTCCGCAACGTTCTACGCGTCCACGCCGGGCGTGAAGCAGCCGTAGCGACGGCGTGCGCCAAAACGGCGCACCCAAGCACAGACTCGGACATAGCACGTGCCGCGGGGCGAGAAGAGCATGCTCTTCTCGCCCCGTCCTTGTACCAAACGAATGCGGCGGCGTGCTGCGGTCCTACTCCGACGTACCCTTCGTGGCCTCCATGGACTCGCTCACCTCGAGGTCCTCGTCCTGCTTCGTGAAGCCCTTCTCCAGCACGGGGATGAGCATGCGGTACGAGTTCTCCGTCGCGTTCACGTGCGGCGAGCGCTTCGCATAGCGCTTGACCGCCGCCGCGGACCTGTTGATGGCCACCAGCGTGCCGGCTCCGGCCACGCAGCCTCCCGGGCAGGCCATGCCCTCGATCAGGTAGCCGGGGTACTTGCCCTTCACGGCGTCCTTCATCATCTTGCGGCAGTCGTCCAGCCCCTCCGCGTTCACCACGTTCACCTCGCGGTCCGGATAGCGGCGGTGGATCGCGTTGACCACGGCCGTCGCCACGCCGCCCGCCACGGCAAAGTTGCGGCCGTCCGTCGAGGCCACGTCAAAGTCGCTCTTGTTGTCGTCCTCGAGCGAGAGGTAGTCGATGCCCTTGGCGTCCATCATGCCCGCCATCTCCTCGAACGTGAGGACGAAGTCCACCTCGCTCCTCACGCTCTTGCGCATGGCCTCGAGCTTCTTCGCGGAGCACGGCCCCACAAACACGATCTTGGCGTCGGGATGCTGCATGCGGATCATGCGCGCCGTCAGCGTCATGGGCGTGAGCGCCATGCTGATGCAGTCCGCGTGCTCCGGAAACTCGCGCTTTGCCATGACCGACCATGCCGGGCAGCACGAGGTTCCCATGAACGGCAGCTTGTCCGGCACCTCGTCCAGAAAGTCGTCCGCCTCCTGGCAGGTGCAGAGGTCCGCACCCAGGGCGACCTCCTCCACGCCAGAGAACCCCAGCAGCTTGAACGCCTCGCGCAGCTTGCCCACGTTGCCCTTGCCGCCAAACTGGCCCACGAACGCGGGCGCCACGGCCGCGATGACCTCCTCGCCACGCGCGATGGACCAGATGACCTGCGCAATCTGGCTCTTGTCCGCGATGGCGCCAAACGGGCAGTTGATGAGGCACTGGCCGCAGCTCACGCACTTGTCGTAGTTTATGTCCGCGCGGCCGTGCTCGTCAGAGCCGATCGCGTGCATGCCGCACGCGTCCGCGCACGGGCGCACGTGGTGGTGGATCGCGTGGTACGGGCACGTCTTGAAGCACATGCCGCACTTCACGCACGCGTCCTGGTCTATGTAGGCCTTCTTGTCCCTGAAGCTGATGGCCTTCTTCGGGCATATCTCGCGGCACGGGTGCGCAAGGCAGCCCTGGCACGCGTTCGTCACCTCGTACACGTTGTCCTTGCACGCGTTGCACGCGAACTTGATCACGTTGATGAGCGGCGGCTCGTAGAACACCTCGTCGCTGTTGGCTGCCTTCTCGAACCCCTCGCTCACGCGCTCCGGCCTGTCCATGCCGGAAAGCGGAAGCCCCATCGCGAGCCTGATGCGTTCGCTGATGATGGCGCGCTCCAGAAAGACGCTCTCCCTGTACGTCGCGACGTCGCCCGGCAGGATCTTGTACGGGAGCTCGTCGAACTCCTTGTCAAGCTCCTCCGTGGACTCGCCCTGCGCGTCAAGCTTGTAGCAGATTTTTGCGACCTCGCGAAACACGCTCCGCCTGATCTCGGTCAGGTTCGTGTAAACGCCTCGCATGGTATCTGCCATGGTGTCACCTCTCGTCCGTGCCCTAAGCCGCCGCGGACCGCACGCCGCGCCCCGCGCGAGGGCCACCGCGGCCCACGCACCCATTATCTAGCAACGCGCCCCCGCATCATAGTCCAAAGGCGAGAAGAACTTCCCAAAGCGGGCCGGCCACCCCGCCTCAAGGCGCAGCGCCTCTCCGGTCGCGGGGTGGGCGAGCTCCTCGCACACCGCGTGGAGCATGAGGCCGCCCGCCCCCGTCGCACGGCCACCCGAACGGCCGCCCGCCGCACGTCCGTACAGCGCGTCGCCCACGATGGGATGCCCCGCGTGCGCAAGGTGCACGCGAATCTGGTGACGTCGCCCCGTGCCCAGCTCAAGCAGCAGAAGCGACCTCCCGCCGCGCCGCGCGAGCACCGTCACGAGCGTGAGCGCCGGTTTGCCGCCCGCGCTCACGCGCATGCGCCGCGCGTCGTGCCGGTCGCGCCCGATCGGCGCGTCCAGCCGGCGCACGCCCGCGTCAAACGAGCCCTCCACCACGGCCAGGTAGCGCTTGCGCATGTCGTGTGACGCCACCAGCGCGTCGAGCGCCGGCTGGAACTCCGGCGCCAGCGAGAAGAGCACGACGCCGGTGGTGTCCACGTCCAGCCTCTGAACGGCCTGCGGTGCGGCGGGAACCCCCTCGCGCGCGAGCAGCGCGGCCACGTCGTCCGTCAGCGTCCGCGCGCCGGTGCCGTCGGCGTGCACCAGGATGCCGGCCGGCTTGTCCACCGCCATCAGGAACGGGTCGCGGTACAGGACGCGAAGCTCTTCTCGCCCGCGCCTGCCCGCGGCGCCGCCGGCACCACCCGCACCCGCATGCGGCGCGTCTGCCGGCGCGAGCGCCAGCGTCACCACGTCGCCCGGCACAAGCGCGTCCTGCCGCCGGAGCGTCGCGCCCCCGCGCGCAAGCGCGCCCGCCTCAAACGCGCGCGCCACCGCCGGCTTCGAGCGCACGAGCGCCGCGAGCAGCCCCTGCGCCGTGCACGCCGCCTCCACGCGGTAGCGCGCCTGCCGCGGCCGTCCGCCCGCGCCGTCCGAGGCGTCCACGTACGTCGCGAGCCCACCGGCCACAAGTCCGCCGACCGTTCCGCGCGCGTCGCCCGTGCCGCGCGCGCCGGCCACCATCACGCCTCCTCCAGCCCGAGCATCGCGCTCTCGCCACCGGCGAGCTCCGTCGCCAGCAGCTCGTAGAACGCCAGGATCACGCTCCACACGTGGTCGGAGTCCCTCCACGCCGCGCTGATGGTGATGGCCGCCTCTTCGCCCAGGCCCACGGCGCGCAGGCGCGCGTCCGGGTGGTCGCCCATGGCGCGCATCGCAAGCGCGCGCGGCACAAAGCAGGCGCCCATTCCGCGCGCCGCCAGGTCGATCAGCGTCTCGGAGTTCTTGGAGTACACGCGCACCCACGGCCGCACTCCGGAGCGCTCCAGCAGCCGGCGCGAGAGCGCCCCCGGCTCGTCCGCCTTGCCCAGCATCATGAACGGGCAGCGCGCAAGCGGTGCCAGGTTGCCGCGCGCCGCCTCGCGCACGGCCTCGTCCACGTCGTCGCACACGTCCCGCAAGAGGCCCTCCGCCACGAGCATCACGATCTTCTCGCAACACAGCCTGCGCACCACCAGGCCGGGCTCGTCGTCCGGCACCGTCGCGACGGCAAGGTCCACGCGCCCCTCCTTCAGAAGGCTCACCAGCTCCTGGTTTTCCGACTCGTGCAGCAGCACGTTGATGCCGGGGTGCTCGCGCTGGAAGCGCGCGATCGTGGCGGGCATCAGCATGTGGCCGCGCGTGCTGGCCACGCCCACGCCCAGAAGGCCGCGCTCGTCGCGCGAGATGTCCAGAAACTCCTGACCCATCGTGCGCCGCAGCGCCTGGAAGCGCCGCGCGTAGCCCAGAAACACGTCGCCGGCATACGTAAGCGTCAGCGGCACCTTGCGGTTCACCAGCCTGACGCCCAGCTCCGCCTCCACGCCCGCGATGTGCGCGGACAGCGTCTGCTGCGTCACGGACAGCCGCTCGGCCGCCTTGGTGAAGCTCTTCTCCTCCGCAAGCGCCACGAAGTAGTCCATGGTCGAGAAGTTCATGGGCCTCGCCCTCCCCCGCCCCGTGGCCTCGCGCATGCGCGGGCCGCATCACAAGTTTCTTTTGTATTGCATACCGATAATAACAGTTGGACTTACGCGTGTGACCCCCCTAACCTAAGTGCCGCATAAAAGGTGGCGCGCGCCGGCGGACCGGCGCGCCTTGGGCTGCGGGGAGCGGCAACATGGTCGAGGCGGGCATTCTTCTTACGTTTGCGCTGGTGCTTCTGGCGGGCATCGTGCTGGGGGCGCCGCTGCTGCCCCTGCTGGTGTTTGGCATGCTGCTGTTTGCGAGCTACGGCCTGTGGCGCGGCTTCTCCGCGCGCGAGGTGGCGCGCATGGCGGCCAGCGGCCTCAAGTCCGTCGGGAGCGTGCTCACGCTCTTCGTGCTCATCGGCGCCCTCACCGCAAGCTGGCGCGCCGCGGGCACCATCCCGGCGATCACCTGCTGGTCCGCCACGCTCGTGAGCCCCCGGAACCTCGTACTTCTCAGCTTCCTGCTCACGTCCGGCATGTCCATGCTCGTGGGCAGCTCGTACGCCGCGGCCGCCACGGTCGGCGTCATCTGCATGACGATCGCCACCGCCATGAAGGCGGACGTCGCTCTTGTGGGCGGCGCCATCCTCGCCGGCGCGTTCGTGGGCGACCGCTGCTCCCCCATGTCCTCCTCCGCCGCGCTCGTCGCCAGCATCACCAAGACGCAGGTGTTCGACAACGTGCGCCGCATGGTCCGCACGGGCGCCGTGCCGTTTGCGCTGTGCTGCGTCGTCTATGGCATCGCGGGCATGACCAGCTCAGGCAGCGCCATGAGGCCGTCGTTCGCCGGCTCGTTCGCATCCTCGTTCGACCTCGGCTGGGTCGTGATCGTGCCCACCGCCCTCATCCTCGTGCTGTCGCTCCTGAAGGTGAGCGTCAAGAGGACCATGGTCGCGAGCCTGGCGGCCGCACTTCTCGTCTGCGTCTTCGTGCAGCACATAAGCGTCGCGGAGCTGCCGGCCATCCTCGTGTTTGGCTACAAGTGCAAGAACATGGCCATCGCGCGCATGGTCAACGGCGGCGGCGTAATCTCCATGCTCGACATCGCGCTCATCGTGGGCGTGGCGTCCACGTACTCCGGCATCTTCCGCGAGACCGGCCTGCTCCTGGGCCTGCGCGACTACGTCGACAAGGTCGCGCGCCACTCCACCCCGTTCGTGAGCGTGCTGCTCACGAGCATCGCCACGTGCGTGATCGCGTGCGACCAGGTCGTGGCACTCATGCTCACGTGCCAGCTGTGCGAGGGCACGGAGCGCGACGGGTCCGCCCTCGCGCTCGACCTCGAGAACAGCGCCGCCGTCATCCCGTCCGTCATCCCCTGGTCCACCTCGTGCGTCGGCATCGTCGCGTTCGTGGGCATGCCCATGACAAGCATCCTCTGGAACTGCCTCAGCGTCCTCATCCCCCTGTGGACGCTCGCGATATCCATGTACCAGCACTCCCACGCCGGCTTCAGCGACACGCACACGGCGCGCCTGTTGGGCCTTGACCGCCGCGACGACGCACGTCGCCTGGCAAGAGCCGCGTAGGCGAGAGGAACCACGCACCCGCGTCCGCATCCCCCCGGATGTGCGGCACATACGACAGGCGCCTCGACCAACGAATGCTGGTCGGGGCGCCTGTCGTTATGCGATGGGCGCTGTGCGCGATGGCCCTCCCGCGCGATGGCTGCCGCGCGGGAGGGGTGGCGCTAGGCTAGACGATATGTAGAGTGATCGGGACCTCGCTCTGTAAAGCAGTGGCCATCGAGTGGCAGCGTGGGTTAGGCTCGGTCTTGCAGGAGTCCGGCTTACCACATTCACAGGAGGTCCCGACCATGTTG
>Ga0256404_1004765_pt1 | contig 25027 bp, 20 predicted proteins | sample RumenRJG_01DNA_FD_185990 | JGI IMG/M metagenome (GOLD analysis project Ga0256404, IMG submission 185990) | Bovine rumen microbial communities from Lethbridge, Alberta, Canada - RJG_01 | ecosystem: Host-associated > Mammals > Digestive system > Stomach > Rumen | place: Canada: Alberta | collected...
CCGTCGCGAGCGCCAATCTGGCCAGCGGTGCGGTGCGCATCCTCATCGCCTCGCAGACGCTGAAGGAGATTAGCGGCAACAGTGGCGCACTGGTCACGTTCAACATTATTGCCGATGCGTCGTTCAGCGGCACCAAGGCCATCGAGCTGAAGGGTGTGGTCGCCACCGAGGCCGACCGCACCGAGCATCTGCTGCCCGACACCCAGTGCACCGTCACTGGGCCACAAGGCGGCGACGAACCTCCCGTGGTGGGCGATGACCGGCTGTACATTGCTGACTTCGCCATCAATGCCGGTGAAACCAAGCAGGTCGAGATCATGCTGGACAACATGGTGGCCTACACCGCCCTGCAGGCCGACATCTATCTGCCCGAGGGGCTGGCCATCGAGCAGGAGGATGGCGAGTATCTGTTTGACCTGACCGACCGCAAGGCACGCAATCACACGATCTCGAGTTCCGACCTGGCCAGCGGTGCCGTGCGCATCCTCATCGCTTCGCAGACGCTGAAGGAGATCAGCGGCAACAGTGGCGCATTGGTCACGTTCAACATTATTGCCGATGCGTCGTTCAGCGGCACGAAGGCCATCGAGTTGAAGAGTGTAGTCGCCACCGAGGCCGACCGCACCGAGCATCTGCTGCCCGACACCCAGTGCACCGTCACTGGGCCACAAGGCGGCGACGAACCTCCCGTGGTGGGCGATGACCGGCTGTACATTGCCGACTTCGCCATCAATGCCGGCGAGACCAAGCGGGTCGAGATCATGCTGGACAACACGGTGGCCTACACCGCCCTGCAGGCCGACATCTATCTGCCCGAGGGGCTGACCATCGAGCAGGAGGACGGCGAGTATCTGTTTGACCTGACCGACCGCAAGGCACGCAACCACACCATCTCGAGCGCCGACCTGGCCAGCGGTGCGGTGCGCATCCTCATCGCCTCGCAGACGCTGAAGGAGATCAGCGGCAACAGTGGCGCATTGGTCACGTTCAACATTATTGCCGATGCGTCGTTCAGCGGCACCAAGGCCATCGAGCTGAAGGGTGTGGTCGCCACCGAGGCCGACCGCACCGAGCATCTGTTGCCCGACACCCAGTGCACCGTCACTGGGCCACAAGGCGGCGAACCACAAGGTGTAGCATTAAGCACCACAATGGCTCGGCTGCAGTTGCAACAGACTTTGCAACTGACCAACGATGCAGGTGCTCAAGTATCTTGGACCTCGAGTGACCCGACAGTTGCCACTGTCGACGAAAATGGAATGGTGACCGCACTCAAAAACGGCATGGTGGCCATCACTGCAACTGATGCGCAGGGCAACTCCGCTTGGTGCGCTATCTGGTGCTACCTGCGTGGTGATGTCAACGAGGACAATACAGTCGATGTGGTCGATGTCAACCAGGTGGTAAATATCATCCTTGGCAAATAGTTTGCTACCACACATATATTTTATTGGCAGCCCCTCAAGATTCTTGAGGGGCTGCCTGCATTTAGCAAGTTTTTGTTCTTTGTCTTTATTGTCTAAAGGCTGTTGAAGACACATCGAGGGGCATCATAGCATGTCATTTTGCATGTTCCAGATTTTTTTCTTACCTTTGCGGCCGTACAAACCAAACAATTGCTGTATTATGTTGCGAAAACTATTGTTTGCTGTTATGGCTGTGATGGTCATGACAGTGATGGGACAGACTTACACCGTCAGTGCCACTAAGTATCACCCGGGCATGGGTGGGGCAGGATGGGTTACCGCTACTGGTGACCGCATCGACAACGCAAAGTTGAAACGATATGAGATTCGTTGGGTGGCGCTGTCGCCTGACTTGTTCAACAAAGGATTCCGCATGGGCGACACCATCGAGGTGACGTGTGACCGTGTGCCCCGCCTCAACGGCAAGTGGGTGGTCAAGGACCGAATGGGCGGTCGCACGCGCATGAAGATTGACTTCTTGTTGCCCCGCGGCGACGACCACGGCTTTCACAGTCGCGTCAATGTCACTATACGCAAGGCCAAGTGAACGAATGGAATAGCGAAAAAGAGGGACGTAAGTTGCAACTTATGTCCCTCTTTGCGTTACCTTGCTTATGTCTGTCAGACGCGGAAACCGATGATGCGGCGCACCTCGTTGAGCGTGGCGCGGGCGCTCTCGCGGGCCACCTCGGCTCCCTCGCGGGCTATCTGGTCGAGCAACTCGGTGTTGGCACTGTAGTATTCAATCTTCTCGCGGATGGGAGCAACCACGGCGCACAGATCGGCGGCAATCTGCTTCTTCAGGTCGCCATAGCGCAGCGTGCAATCGTTCCACTTCTCGTCGAAGTACTGATAGGTGTCGGGCGTGCTGACGATGCGCAGGAAGGTGAACAGGTTTTCAATCACCTCGGGTCGAGGGCTGTTGGGCGCTTGCGGGCCGCTGTCGGTCACGGCGCGCATCACCTTCTTGGTGATGGTCTTGTCATCGTCGCGCAGATAGATGCAGTTGCCCTCGCTCTTGCCCATCTTGCCGCTGCCGTCCAGACCGGGAATCTTGATGGCCTGCTCGCTGAAGTAGAAGTTCTGCGGCTCGGGGAAGAACTCCACGCCGTAGATGTTGTTGAAGCGGCGCGCACACTTGCGAGCCATCTCCATGTTCTGCTCCTGGTCCTTGCCCACGGGCACCTTGTTGGCGCGGTGCTGCAAGATGTCAGCGGCCATCAGGGTGGGGTAGGTCAGCAGGCCGGCATTGACATTGTCGGGCTGCTTGCGGGCCTTCTCCTTGAACGTCGTGACGCGCTCCAGCTCGCCCAGATACATGTTCATGTTCAGATAGAGGTATAGCTCGATGGTCTCGCGCACATCGCTCTGCACGTAGATCGGGGCCTTCTTCGGGTCGATGCCGCAGGCCAGATACTCGGCCAGGATGGTGCGTGCGCTCGAGATGATGTTCTCGGGCTTGGGATGCGTGGTCAGCGAGTGCCAGTCGGCGATGAAAAACATGCATTGATACTGGTCCTGCATGGCCACAAAACTGCGCACTGCGCCGAAGTAGTTCCCCAGGTGCAGGTTGCCTGTGGGACGGATTCCGCTTACAACTTTTTCCATATCGTGTACTTGTTTTTAGGGTGCAAAGGTACAAAATTATTGACAAATGGCAAGTTCTTGGGCCAGATTATCCATTATGAACCGAAAAAAGGATAAATTGGAAATCTTTATGTCAAAAAAAATGACGAACTTTGCGGCCACTATATGAGGCAACTGATGCGACATATCGTATGTGACTATCTTGATAAGTTTGAGGGTAGAGGGCATTGTGTGCCAGGCTTGCTGGTGGTGCTGATTCTCGCCATGACTCCACTGGCGGGACAAGCTCAAGAGGCCGACTCAACTGCGACAAGGCAGCACGACACCGTCGCTGTCACACTCGATACCATCAGATGGAAGCAGATCGTCGACGAGCCGCGCACGCTCTACGACTTGCCTTACTCCACCACCCGCCGCATGCACGACTGGCGCCGACTGACGCGCAACACCACGGCCTTCACCCTGGCAGGAGTGGCAACGCTATATATCCTCGAGACCCTGCCAGAGGACGCAACCGCTTGGAACAAGAAGGAGCTGCGGCGCATGGGACTCTTCGAGCGATGGCGTTATCATGCCGACCGTGGACCCGTCTGGGACAAGGACAATCCTATCTTCAACTATATCCTCCACCCCTACGGCGGAGCGGTCTACTACATGAGCGCGCGATCGTGCGGATTCAATGTGCTGGGGTCGCTGGCCTACAGCACCATCGTCTCGGCACTGCTGTGGGAATATGGCATCGAGTGCTTCAACGAGGTCCCCTCCATCCAGGACCTGGTCATCACCCCGCTGGCCGGAATGGTCATGGGCGAATGCTTTTACCGTGTCAAGCGCATCATCGTCGCCAATGACTATCACCTGTTCGGCTCTTGGTTCCTTGGCCACCTCGTCGCCTGGCTGGTCGACCCCATCAACGAGTTTGTCGGCCTCATCACCGGCAACCCCTGCAAGAACCGCCGTGTCACCATGACTCCCATCACCCAGCCTCGCGGCCTCTCCCTCTCCCTCACTTTCTGAAAATGGCGCATTGGGGACGGTTCTTTCTCGCCAAAAGTTAATTCGTTTAACAAATGGCGCATTGGGGACGGTTCTTTTTTGCCAAAAGTTAATTCGTTTAACAAATGGCGAAAAAGAACCGTCCCTAATCCACCAAATGGCCTAGAGAGGGGCGAGTGTCAATATTTTTTGCTAATTTTGTGGGTTCAAAACAAATCTTGTGCCAACGAGCGCAGTGCCGAGCTTGCTCGAGCAATGCCGAGTGCAGCCGAGATTATCAAAATTATTGCAAGTTGAGCGCAAAACAAAATGAAACACGAAGTTTTTCATTTTGTTTGCCGAGACGCAGCTTAATTTATCCAAAATCATCGCTATGAAGACAAAGTTTTTGTTGTGCCTTATGCTGGTGGCTATGCTGGTCTCGTGCCGAGGCAATGTGGCTGAGCGTCAAGCCGAAGCCACCGACTCGGTCATCACGCAAGCCCAGCTGTTGAGTCTGGAGCGTCACGAGGGCTACACACTGGCCACCATCCGCGACCCATGGAAACAGGGTGGGGTGCTGCACCGCTATGTGCTGGTGCCGGCCGACAAGCCGCTGCCCTCCGAGATGCCCGAAGGCACCCTGGTGCGTACACCGCTGCGCAGTGCGTTGGTCTACAGCAGCGTGCACACCTCGCTGATGCGAGAGTTGGGCATGTTCGGTTCGGTCAAAGGCGTGTGCGACGCGCAGTTCTTCACCGACCCCGAGGTGACGCAGGCCGTCAAGGCGGGCACGATAGCCGACTGCGGCTCGTCGATGGCACCGACCATCGAGCGCGTCATCGCCATGCAGCCCGACGGCATCCTCCTGTCGCCCTACCAGGACGCCACCTACGGCCAGATCACCACGCTCGACATCCCCATCATCGAGTGTGCCGACTACATGGAGACCACCCCATTGGGCAGGGCCGAGTGGGTCAAGTTCTACGGCGAACTGCTGGGCCAGCGCGAGCGGGCCGACAGCCTCTATGCGGCCGTCGAGCAGGCCTACAACACGCTGAAGAACAATGTCGCTGCCGAGGGCAAGAATCGCAGCCTCAAGGTGCTGACCGAGAACGTGATACAGGGCGTGTGGAATGTGCCGGGCGGCAACAGCTACATGGCACGCATCCTCATCGACGCAGGGTTTAACTATCCCTGGGCCGATAATTCCAGCACCGGCTCGCTCAACCTTGACTTCAACCAAGTGCTGGCCGAGGCGCAGGATGCCGACATCTGGCTCATCAAGTCGTTCAACATCCACACTTACGCCGACCTCAAGGGCTCTTACAGCCTCAACGACCAGTTTCGCGCGTTTCAGGAGCACAAGGTCTATGTGTGCGACACCAACCTGACGCGCTTCTACGAGCGCTTCCCCTTCCATCCCGACGTGTTGCTGCAGGAGTATCACAACCTGTGCACGGGTCGCCTCGACCAGTTGCAGTTCTTCAAACCTCTGGCGCAATGAGGCATCGCTATGGCATCACACTTGTCGTGCTGCTGGCCGCACTCGTGCTGCTGGTGGTGGCGTGTATGCTCTTCGGCTCGGTCGACATCCCCGCGGCGCGGGTGCTGGACATCGTGCTGGGGCGGGGCAGTGACAACCGCGCCTGGGAGATCATCGTGCTCAACTCGCGCTTGCCCATGATAGTCACGGCTGCGCTGGCCGGTGCTGCGCTGGCGGTGTCGGGACTGCTGCTGCAGACCACCTTCAACAATCCCCTGGCCGGGCCGTCCATCCTGGGCGTGTCCACCGGTGCCGGACTGGGCGTGGCCATCATCATGTTGGCCATGGGGGGCACCATCGGTTCGGTCTTCGGCCAGACGGTGGGCAGCTATGTCGCCACCTTGCTGGGGGCTTTGCTGGGCGCAGGGGCGGTGCTGGCCATCCTCATTGTGTTCTCGTCGATTGTGCGCAGCAGCACGATGCTGCTCATCATCGGCGTGCTGGTCAGCTACCTGGCCTCAAGCGTCATCTCGCTGCTCAACTCGGTGGCCAGCGAGGAGGGCGTGCACAACTATGTGGCATGGGGTTTCGGCAACTTCTCGGGCGTGGGCGTCGACCAGCTGCCCGTCTACGTCGTCCTTATCCTGCTCTCGTTGGCTGGGGCATGGCTCATGGTCAAGCCGCTCAACGCCTTGCTGCTGGGCACACGCTATGCCCAGAACCTGGGTGTGAACACCCACCGTGTGCGCTGGCAGCTGCTGCTCATCACCGGAGTGCTCACCGCTGTGGTGACGGCCTTCTGTGGTCCCATCGGCTTCTTGGGCTTGGTGGTGCCGCACATCGCTCGGTTGATGCTGGCCACCAGCAACCACAGCCGCCTCATCCCTGTGACCATCGTCGCCGGGGCCGACGTGGCGTTGCTGTGCACCTTGCTCAGCGTCAATGGCCGCAATGGGGTCATCCCCATCAACGCCATCACTCCCATCATCGGAGTGCCCATCATCCTCTACATCATCCTCAACCGCCGCCGTATCCATTACTTCAATTAATTCATAATTCATAATTTATAATTCATAATTTTGAACGCTTAACCACCCAACTCCCCTCCCAGTTGTGACGGATTTGCAATCCGTCACAATCGAGAACGGGGGTTGCAACCCCGTAGCGGATGATAAATCCGCTCTTCAGCTGCGGCGGGATTGCTGCGCGCGTTGCGCTTGCCCTTCGAGCTCCCGTTCGGTCGCGAGCACTTCGTGGTTGCAAATCCCGCCGAACGAGGGTATCGTCTTAACTCCTTTAACTCTTTAACTACTGAAATAATTCTCAATTGGAACTCTTAACTACCCATAACCTCACTGTCGGCTATACGCAGGGCAAGCGTGTCACCTCGCTGCTCAGCGACCTCAACCTCACCATGCATCAGGGCCGACTCATCGCCCTGCTGGGCCAGAACGGAGCCGGCAAGTCCACCTTGCTGCGTGCACTCACCTGCGCCGCTCGCCCCCTGTCGGGAACCATCGAAATCCAGGGCAAGAATATCGATGACATCTCGCAGCGCGAACGTTCTCGCCTCATCGGCCTCGTCTCCACCGACCGCATCGCTGTGGGCGGACTCACCGTCAGCGAACTCGTCGCCTTGGGCCGCCAGCCCCACACGGGTTTCCTGGGTCGCCTCAGCGCCGAGGACCATGAGATTGTCGACCAGGCTATCGCCGACGTGGGCATCAGTCACAAGGCTGGCAGCTATGTCGCCGACCTGAGCGACGGTGAGCGCCAGAAGGCCATGATTGCCCGCGCCCTGGCGCAGCAGACACCCATCATCATCCTCGACGAGCCCACCGCCTTCCTCGACGTGGCCAGCCGCATCGAGGCCATGCAGCTGCTCCACTCGCTGGCCCACGACCGCGGCAAGGCTGTACTCCTGTCCAGCCACGACGTGTCGCAGTCGTTGCTGCTGGCCGACGACCTGTGGCTCATCACCCGCGACCGCCAGGTCATCCAGGGCACCACCGCCCACATCCTCCAGACCGACGCCATGGACCGCCTCTTCACCACCCCCCGCGTCGCCTTCAACCCCACCATCCTCGACTACCAGTGGCGGCAGGAAAGTTAATAGTTTAAAGTTAATAGTTTATAGTTTATAGTTTAAGGGGCTATATACCAGTTGTCCCTTGATGCAAAGTAGCTATGGCCCCAACGGGGCCGCCGACTACAGACGGGGGCGGAAGCCCCCGTAACAAGAGCCATAAAGCCATTCACCGCCCTGAAGGGGCGGCCGAGGGCGCACCATGGGTCCGAAACTATATCATAATTACGATTCTGAGATTTAGCCGCCCTTACGGGCGGGAAATCTTTCAAAATCCGAAACAAAATCAAACAGGTAATTTTCTCATTTATAGTAATTTAATAAATTGTGAGATTTTGAATAAGATTTTGATAGATTTCCGCACGCAACGCGTGCGCTAATTATGATACAGTTTCACCACGGGGACAACAGGTATATAGTTCCCATAGTTTAAAGTTAATAGTTTATAGTTAACTCAAGTTTCGCAAGTTCGGGAATGTGCTTACAGATTGTAATCTCTTTTCCCCTCCCCTGGCAGGAAGGCCGCTGAAAAAGTACAGGCAAATAATTGATTTGCTTCACGATGGTTATATTCAAGCCTAAATTTGAATAAATTATCTGCAAATTACGTGATATTTCAAATTATATTCAAGAAAAATTGCGCTCGTTCGGTTGCGAGCTGAAGGTTCGCGGTTTATTCGCGTAATTCGCGGTTTATTACTTTTTCAGCAGCCTCCTAACTTAGAAGGGGAACTGACATGGAGTCCACTTTAAAAAGTGGCAGTGAAAAGACTATAAAGACATAAAGACAAATGAAGAAGAGTATATTGTACTATCAATCTGTGTGTTGTGAGACTATTGTTCATATTCTTATGTCTTTTTAGTCTTCATTCTGGGACTTTGGACTTTTTAAAGTGGACTCAGCATTTTATCTAACAATCCTTGGCAAATCCAAAAACATTGGATAAATTTGGCTGCGTCTCAGCAAAGACAAAATTTTTTTTGCCTTTGCGTTCAACTTGCGCAAATTTTCACTAAATTTGCAGGTTGATAATTGAAAAGCGGCTGAAACTATGGCACAGAAACTACCCCTGGGAGTACAGACATTCGAGAAACTCATCACCGACGGTTATGTCTATGTCGACAAGACAACGCTATTGTATGAGCTGGTGAAAGACAATTCTTACGTCTTCCTGAGCCGTCCAAGGCGGTTCGGAAAGTCGTTGTTGCTGTCCACTCTGGAGGCGTATTTCACGGGCCGGCGCGACCTGTTCCATGGGCTGGCGATGGAGCAGCTAGAGACCGAGTGGGAGTCCTATCCCGTGTTGCGACTGGACTTGAACTCGGGCAACTATACTGGCGGTGTCGAGGAGTTGAACGATAGAATCGCCAAGTTTCTTGACACATACGAGCGTGCATACAACCTGCCTCAAGAAGGGGTGGGTTTCGGTACCCGTTTTGGCTGTCTGATCCAGAACATCTACGACAAGACCGGCAAGCAGGTGGTGTTTCTGGTCGATGAATACGACAAGCCGCTCATTGCCAATGTTGAGAAAGAAATGGAGGCTCTGCAGGCGCAACAGCGAGAGATACTCAAAGCGTTCTATGGCAATGTCAAGACAATGGACCCCTGCATCCGTTTCGCCATGTTCACTGGAGTGAGCCGATTCTCGCACGTGAGCGTGTTCAGCGACCTGAACAACTTGACTGACATCAGCCTGGATGACCGATTTAGTGCCATCTGTGGTATCACCGAGCAGGAACTGCACCACTATCTGGATGAGGATGTGGCCGAGCTGGCTGCCCGCTGCAAGATAACCAAGGCGGAGGCATACGAGTCGCTCAAACACTACTATGATGGCTTCAGGTTCAGTGATGAGGGGGTGGGGTTGTACAATCCGTGGAGCCTGTTCAAGGCGTTGACTATGCAACGGTTTGGCACCTACTGGTATCAGAGCGGCACACCGTCGTTCTTGATCAAGATGATACGTGACGGGCAGTTGGACCTGACCAAGATGGACGGAAACATCATCACCAACGAGGAGACAATGATGACCTTCGAGAGCGACACTAACGTAGTGGCGCCGCTCTACCAGACCGGTTATCTGACCATCAAGGACTGCATCATTCGTCCACGTCGCTTCCCGGTCTACAAGCTGGGCTTCCCCAACCTGGAGGTGGAGACGGCTTTCAGCAGCCATCTGCTGCCCGTCTACACAAGCATTCGCACCGACCAGGTGTTCCCGCTGGCCAATGCCATCAACGAGGCGGCGCAGGCGGGCGATGTCGACACGCTGCTCACCACCGTCCGTGGCATCCTGGCAGAGGCACCCGTTGAGAGCAACGACGAGCGCGTCATCGAGCTGAACTACCGCAACCTCATCGCCATAGCTCTGCGCATGAGTGGCCTGGACTGCCACATCGAGCAAGCGACCTCGGCAGGACGCATCGACCTGGCTCTGGAGGCCGATGACTTTGTCTATGTCATGGAGTTCAAACGCACCAGCCTGGACGATGCCGCGCGGCAGATCGAGACTCGCCGCTATGCCGACCGGTACCTCAACGACCCGCGCACGGTCATCAAAGTGGCCGTCGCCCTCGACGACACCGTGCGCAACATCGCCTCGTGGCAGGTCTTCGCCTGACAATCTCCCCCAGTCCCTCTCCGCGTCCGCCTATGCCGAGCCCCCGGCCACCTCTGCCCCCGGCCACCTCTGCCCCTCCCTCGGTCGTCTATGCCGAGCCTCAGGCTCGGCCATGCAAGCAACTTTTTTCAAAAAAATCCTTGCCAAATCCAAAAACATTCATTAACTTTGCGCTTGAATCAAATTGCTCCGATTATGAACAAACAGGTAGTTCTTCAGATTCTTGCCGAGTATTTCAAGACACAACCTGTCTTGAAAGCATGGCTATTTGGCTCTTTTGCTCGTGGCGAGGAGAATTTAGGCAGTGATGTAGACATCCTTGTTGTGCTTGATCCGTCAAAGCATGTTGGGCTCAAATTCTTCGGCATGTGGAATGATTTGGAGCGTCTTCTTGACCGTAAGGTTGACTTAGTGACAGAGCATTCGTTGGCAGATTTTGCTCGCGATAGTGTTGAACGTGACAAAATTCTGATTTATGAGAGAGCCGCTTAAAGATAAAGTCCGTCTTGAGCATATTCTGAATGCTATTGACATTATTCAAGCGCGGACCCAAAACTTAACTTCGACAATCTGAGTGCAGACAAAGTTTTGTTTGCGGGCATCGTGTATTATACTTTAATTATTGGTGAGGCTGCATACAATCTTAGCAAGGCGTTCAAGAATAGCTATGTTGAGACTGATAGGGATGAAATCGCTAAGATGAGGCATAATCTGGTTCATGGATACTATCATGTCGATCCTGTTATTGTGTGGTATGTCGTTCAAAACGACCTCGCGCCATTGCGTGAACAGGTTTCACATTATCTTGCTTCAATTAACTGGGAGGAATGGGAGAAACGCGACGTTGTAATCAAAGAAACTGCAGTTCATCGAAGTCTAATCCAGACAGCAGCCAGAATGAAGTCGCGAGGTTATGACATTGATGAAATTTGCAAGATAACGGGACTTGATCGTGACGAAATTGATCGCCTTTAATTATAGATAATACTTTGCTCGGGCAGGTCTTAATCCGCCCGTATGCGATTACGGGGATTGTTCCATCTGCTATCCCTTCTAAGCCCTTGAGTCGTTCCATGTTGCTTTAGTCGTTTGAGTTGTTTTTTTCATCCTTTTTTTCATCACTTTCCCGCCCAAACTTTTGGCAATCCCAAAAACATTCATTAACTTTGCGGAATAAACAGTGCAAATTATGGAATCCAACGAAGATATAAACAAGGTTGCCTCATATTCCAGTGCTGATGGTGTCGAGGTGGGGGCAGATGCCGTGATGGAACCGGTGGCTACTTATGGTGCACCGGGCATCAAGGAATCGATACTCAGCCTTGTTTCCGCCATTGACGATGTGACACTTCTGCAACAAGTGCGAGAATATCTCCAATCGATATTGTCACGTCACTCGGGCGATAGCCTTGCACATGATTTGGATCAATTCTCTGGAGACTGGGGGGGAGATGAACCGGTTGAGGAATATGCCCGTGATCTTCGTTCATCGCTTGCTGAGAATCATCGAAACATTGAAACATGGTAGGTAAGTTTCTTTTAGATACGTGTGTTTGCATTGCCATGTTCCGCAATCAACATGGTGTACGAGAGCGTATCAAGCAGATTGGCACAGAGAATTGCTTTATCTCTGAAATAACATTGGCTGAACTGTATTTCGGTTTGGCAAAGGGAAATGACGAACAGAGGTTGTTGAATGATATTATCCAAGTTTCTCGTATCTTCACTGTTTTGCCAATACGACCTTGTTTTCAGCGATACGGAGAATTGCGTTTTTCATTAGAGCATGCAGGGAATAGGATTGACAATTTTGACCTGTTGATTGGTACAACGGCGTTAACTTATGGCTTGGTCTTGGCTACAGGTAATGTCAAACATTTCCAACGAATCGAATCACTGAAAATTGACAACTGGATGCAATGATGATTTTGAGGTTTGATTATAACGATTTGCCCCAATAAAGCCATCCATTTGCCAGTCCCCCTTAAACCTTGAATCGTTCCATGTTGTTATGTTGTTTGAGTTGTTTTCTTTTTCATCCTTTTTTTCATTACTTTCCCGTCCAAACTTTTGGCAAATTCAAATAGAATAACTAACTTTGCCACCGAATCCAGTTAGTCCGTTCGCGGGCTGGGTGGGTGATGACCAATGGTGCAAGGTGAATACAATGCCGAGCTTGCTTGAGCATTGTTGAACCGCAGCCCATTGATGCTGAAAGACATATAAAGGACGTTACTTGTGACGTTTATCTTCGGTCTTCAAACTTCGCAACTTTGACTACCTCCGGAGGTTACGGCAACGGCAACGTCCATGTCGGGTGTATTATACCCACTGGTTTCATGCCAGTGATAAGTATAGTATGTCACGGCGTGGGCTAACTGCGTTGCTTGCCTTGAGGTAGGGGCAATGCGAAGGCCTGAAGACGAGGTAAGCTGACGGTACAGCGACCCACGTCTTTTTTGTTATATCTAACGCCAAATCCGGGGTTGTTATAGGCACACATTATTAATCTCAGATGGAGAAAAACAAAAAGAAAGAAGAACTCCAGTCGCGTCGACAGTTCTTCAAGCGTGCCGCCAAGGGCGCCCTCCCCATCCTCGGAGCCGCCCTGCTGACCCAGCTGCCATTCCTCTCCCAAGCCCACGAAAGCCAAAATGAGATGGGATGCACAAGTGGATGTTATTACTCTTGTTCAGGAGGTTGTATGAATACATGTTCAGGTGGTTGTTTAAGCAATTGCGCATATAATTGTCAAGGCACTTGCAATGGGCATTGTTACAACACTTGTCATGGGACTTGTTCAGGTGGTTGTGCTAGATCTGCATACGCATAGGCATGGAGGGCAAATTCAGTCGAGAGTACATATTCCAAGAATGTGTACTCTTTAACCATTGTCTGGGTGCCGAATTGTCTAATCCAGTTACTCTTGATGACGGAAGAATTTGCTGGGAGATTCCAATTGTTGACATAATCTTGAACAGGCAAGAGTTGGACATGCTGCAAAAAAACATGGTGCAAGGTATCGAAACGTCTGGAATGATGAGAATTAAGACATTCTATTCTAGAGATGGAGTAGATAGAGTAGACACAGAGATGGTAATTGATACGAATAATATCATAGGACTTGATGAGCTATGACAAATAGAGCAGAAGATATACTAAAGAAATGGTTTTATCCACAGGTAGATACAAGCATTGATTATCCCGTTTTGATAAAACCTTGTACTGAATGTCATGCAAAACCGTACGAGTTTATAGACTTTATTCGTGAAATGGGCCAACAAACATTCGATTGGCTATATAGTTTTGATTATCTTGACGGTGGTTCTGTGCTTGTCGTGCTTAAAAGGATAAATATTCAGAACTTGAGGATTTGTGGAATTCTTAGATCTTGTCATCTTCAACAACAATGAGTAATAATAACATTATCTCTCGTCGCTCATTTTTTAAGAAAGGCATCAATGCAATTGTCCCAATGCTTGGGGCAATTGCATTGAGCCATTTCTTTGTCGCATGTGGTTCTGATGATGAACCCATTTTAGGCTGCAATGGATCCTGTAAAGAAACCTGTTCAGGATCGTGTTCAGGCGATTGTTCGGGTTCCTCTTCTAGTAATTCATGTGCAAGTGCATGTTCTAGTTCTTGCAGCTCAAATTGTGGCTCAAACTGCACTAGTGGTTGTAAAGGAGGGTGTACAAATGCATGTAGCAGCTGTTCGGGGACTTGTGGACAAGTGTGTGGAGGCGCATGCTCCAATAACTGCAATTCAGGTTGTAGGGATGCTTGTGGCGATGCTTGTTCGGATACGTGCCAATTAACATGTAAAGGAACGTGTTCTGCTGAATGTGAAAGTGATTGTTGGCGTACTTGTAAGACAGGATGTTATAATTTATGTGCAGATGGTTGCTTGTCTTCTTGTAAAGATACTTGCAGAAATACTTGCAGATATTCCGTGAATAGATATTGAATGGAAGAATATAAGATCAAAAACTCATGGCAGTCTGGCATTGCCAAGAACATCACGTTTATTGTGACGAAGGACTGCCAGTTGGCTTGCAAATATTGCTACCTGGTGGGCAAGAACGAGAAGGAAAGGATGTCGTGGGAGACGGCCAAGGCCGCCATCGACTATATCTTGGGGCACGAGGAGGACTTCCCCGAGCAGAGCGTGGTGTGGGACTTTATCGGCGGCGAGCCGTTTCTGGAGATTGAGCTGATCGACAAGATTTGCGACTATCTCAAGACCGAGATGTTCAGGCTGAACCACCACTGGTTCGACAGCTACCGTTTCTCGTTCTCGACCAACGGCATCAACTATCACACCGACCGTGTACAGCAGTTCATCGCCAAGAACCACTCGCACCTGAGCATCGGCATCACCATCGACGGCACACGCCAGAAGCACGACCTGAACCGTATCTATAAAGGTGACGGCCCGCTAGAGCGCGGCAGTTATGACGACGTGGTGCGCAACATCCCGCTGTGGCTCGAGCAGTTCCCCGGTGCGGGCACCAAGGTCACCATCAGCAGTGCCGACATCCCCTACATCCGCGAGAGCGTGCTTCACCTCTATGGCCTGGGCATCCACGAGGTGAACATCAACTGTGTGTTCGAGGACGTGTGGCGCGAGGGCGATGACCGTCTGTTCGAGGAGCAGCTCATGCAACTGGCCGACGACATCATCGACGGCGGCTGGTATCAGGACTATGCCTGCTCGTTCTTCAGCGAGCACATCGGCAAGCCGCTCGACCCCGAGCTGGAGAACCAGAACTGGTGCGGCGCGGGCAAGATGCTGGCGGTGGATGCGGCGGGGATGTTCTATCCCTGCACCCGCTTTGCTGCTTACTCGCTGCGCGAGAAACGACCCATCATCATCGGCAATGTGCGTGACGGCATCGACAAGAACAAGCTGCGCCCCTTCCTGACACTCGACCGCACCACACAGAGCCCGGCCAAGTGTCTGGAGTGCGAGGTGGCCAGCGGCTGCGCATGGTGCCAAGGCGAGAACTACGATGCCGCCGACACACCCACCGTCTACCAGCGCTCCACCGCCATCTGCCTGATGCACAAGGCACGCGTGCGTGCCAACAACTACTACTGGAATCGTCTGTTCCGCAAACTGGAGCTGGATGGCGAGCGAGAGCAGTGGGAAGAGAACAAACCGAAGTCTAATGACACAATCTGTTGATGCCATGTTACAATATATGATTATTCTGCTGGATGATACCAGCACTTCGTTTTGCCACTATGATGGGAACAAGACCGGGCGGCGGCTCATCAGTCTGGACCACCTGCGCCGTGGCATCCGCTTTGCCATGGTCGAGAATCTCACCATCCAGATGGTCTATCCCGACTATGAGCTGCCTGCCGAGTATCACGAGGCCATCAACACCATCGACCACAGCGATATCGTCCCGTCGGCACTGGGGCGCGATGCTGATGTCATCGTGCTGGACGGCTGGGACGCGGTTCCGCCCTCAAATGGTGTCGCCGTCATCCGCACATCGCTGGCCCACTTGCTGAAGCATGCCGCTACCGTTGGCGACTGGTTGGCGCGGCTCACACGCCTGAACATTGTCATCACCGACCTTGAGTGCATGAGCGAGGCCGACTGCGACGAGTACCGGGCGTTCCTGTCGCAGGTGGGCACTTCCATCGAGCGGCTCTATGTCAACGGTCGCTCGCCGCAACTCAACACGCTCACCGACCGCATGATGCTCACCGCCATGAACAACTGCGGAGCCGGCGACACCTGCGTCACCTTGGCGCCCAACGGCCGGTTCTACGTCTGCCCGGCGTTCTATTACGAGGATGAGCAAGACTTTGTTGGCGACCTCGATACAGGCCTCGACATCAAGAACAAGCAGCTTTACCGCCTGGACCATGCCCCCATCTGCCGCAAGTGCGATGCCTGGCAGTGCCGCCGTTGCGTGTGGCTCAACCGCAAGACCACACTCGAGGTCAACACCCCCGGTCGCGAGCAGTGTGTGGCGGCCCACCTGGAGCGCAACGCCTCGCGCGAGCTGCTGCAGCGCATCCGCCGGCAGGGCACCTTCATGCCCGACCGGCCCGACATCCCCGAGATTGACTACCTCGACCCCTTTGAGGCAATGCACAAGGCATAATTCATAATCTACTCTACCCACTACCAGCGCAAAGCGCGGTCTACCAGCATCGCGGTCAACCAGCGCAAAGCGCGGTCATAATGTATCGTCTTAACTCCTTTAACTTCTTAACTCCTTAACTACTGAAATAATGAAGAAACTAGTGGGGCAGGTGACACCTGCCGAGCGCGACGAGATTCAGTCGCTGTTTGAACGCCGCAATGGCCTGAACGAACTGGCCAAGATACTCACAGCCGACAATGCCGAACTCTACGAGAAACTGGTCACTGACATGGGTGTGACCGGCACCAAGTTCCAGCACTGGTGGGACACCATGGCCCAGCACTATGGCTGGGAGAGCGCCGAGGGCGGCAACTGGGAGATTAACTTTGACACCTGCGAGATTTACTTGGTGACCCCTTGAATAACGAGAGTTTACGCTATCGGTCTAACTATGCCGCGACTCGTCGCGGCCATTAACAAAAAACACAATGACACTACTGATGATAGGCACCACCGAGTTGCTGCTGGTCGGTGGATTGGCACTGCTGCTGTTCGGCGGCAAGAAGTTGCCCGAAATGATGCGCGGCCTGGGGCAGGGCGTGCGCGAGTTCAAGAAGGGGGTCAACGAAATCAACCCCGATGTTGAGTCTTCCGAGCCTTCCGAGAAGTCCGAGATTTCCAAGTCTTCCGAGCCCTCCGAGACTCCACAACAATGAGCAGCCCCGACTACGAGGGCATGATGACATTCGGTGGGCATCTCGAGGTCTTGCGCCAGATGCTCATCCGCATCGTCGTCGTCGCCCTGGTGACGGCGGTGGCCATCTTCTGCTTCAAGGCCGAGACATTCAGCGTGCTGCTCGCCCCGACCGACAGCCACTTCTTCACCTATCGGGCCATTGAGCGGCTGTGCTCCTTGGCGGGGCTGGACTTCCACTTCGAGGCATTCCGGGTCGCGCTCATCAACACCGAGCTGTCCAGTCAGTTCATGACCCACCTCACCACCTCGGTCTATCTGGCGTTGCTCTTCACCTCGCCCTACATTGTGGTCGAGCTGTTCCGCTTCATCACCCCGGCGCTCTACGACAACGAGCGGCGCTACAGTGTGCGCATCGCGCTGGCGGTCTACACCCTGTTTATCGCCGGGGTGATGATGAGCTATTTTGTGTTGTTCCCGTTTGCGTTCCGCTTTCTGGGCACCTATCAGGTGGATGCCAGTGTGGTCAACCAGATCAACCTGTCGTCCTACATCTCCACGTTCACCACGTTGACTTTCATGATGGGAGTCGTGTTTCAGATTCCTGTCATCTCATTCTTCTTGGCCAAGATGGGCATTGTTGATGCCGACCTGATGGCGCACTACCGCCGCCATGCCATCGTCCTCATCGCCCTGGTGGCCGCCATCATCACTCCGCCCGACCTGTTGACCCTGGTGCTGGTGGCTGTGCCGATGTACGCCCTCTACGAGGTGAGCATCCGCATCGTCCGCCACGTCACCGTCGCCGAAGAATAAATAAAGGGTCACCTTTCCCATGTCGGGCGGTGACTGATGCCGGCGAGACGGTTTGGGTTACCTTTTTGAGTTGTTGATATTTATATGTTGTAACACACAAAATTGATTGAAAATGATTTCTAAATTAGGTCATCTGTTTTCGCGCCGAAACGATAAGGAGATTCTGGACTCAGAAGAGCTCTTTCAACGTGCGAAACAATATCACAACGGTACTGGGGTGAAGCAAGACCTTGTCAAGGCGGTAAAGCTATACCAGCAGTCTGCTGACATGGGTAATATGAAGGCGAAGCACAATCTTGCATTGCTGCATATCGCGCAAGAAGGCGGCTTGACAGACAAAGAACTGGGCAGGCAGATGCTGGAAGAACTAATTGAGGCGGGCGTTGTTAATGCTATGTTTAATCTTGGTAAGTTACTGCAAGAAGGGGTATTGCTGGAAAAAGACATTGACCGGGGGACACAACTGCTGGAAGATGCGTCTCGTCAGGGATTCGGGGCAGCAAGTTATCAACTCGGAGCCTATTATATAAATGAATTGAAAGACAGCGATAAAGGATTAGAGTATCTGAAGTTGGCAGCAAAACAAGACTATGCGCTGGCGAACAGGTTATTGGCAGATATGTACGAACAGGGTCAGTTTGTTGAAGTTGATTTCAAACAATCTTTCATGTATCTGCAGCGGGCTGCTGAGCTTGATGATCCTATTAGCCAATTAAAGTGGGGAATGATTTCCGTCGAAATGATGCATCAATTCAACACTGGCATAGCTTGGGTCCGAAAAGCTTTGAAACAGGGAGTTGGTGGCGCTTATGAGTTCCTGGATTCACTTGGCTTGGTTGACGAGATGTCAAGTGACGAAAGAGTAGAACATTTTTTAGCAGACATTGCCGTTCCAACCGACCAGCAATCGCAGGAAGCATTGGATGCTGCACAGAAAAAGTTTGATCAGATGTATAAGTGCTGTGAGTATGGCGACCCTGTCGCTCAATTCCTCCTAGGCTTTATGGCACAATGGGGTATTGGGATGCCCAAGGATCAACAGCAGGCTGTAAAGTTGTTTCGATTGTCGGCCGAGCAGGGTCAACCTGAAGCGTTCAACTTCTTAGGAATGGCTCTTATTAATATGGGACAGTTTGATGAGGGCAATATGTATCTGAACAAGGGAGCGGAAATGGGCAACCGTGAGGCGGTACACAATTTGGGAAACTCTTATTATTTCGCTCGGGGTGTGGAGCAAGATGTCGAGAAGGCTGTGGAATTGTGGCAACGAGGTGCCGAGATGGGCAACCCTGACTCGATGCGTACGATTGGGAACTGTTATCTCCATGGGGTGGGGGTTGAGTGTGACGTGTCTAAAGGCATTGAATGGTTGACCAAGGCTGTTGAGTTGGGTTGTACAGAAGCTATCCCCACGCTGAATGATGCCATGAAAAAACTTAATAATCAGTCACGATGACAACTGGGTTTGAGCAATGACAACCGACACCATCCGACTGTTATGGAACCCATGGTTACCTCACAACCTCAATATTATATCAACAAAACTAGATTATGAAAAAGATTCTGACAACAATAGCCGCACTCCTGCTGCTGTGTGCAGGATGCTACCTGGCCACAAAAACAGAGTCACCAAAAGACACAATCGACAGTGTGGAATGCTATATTTCACATTTGCCAGGAGGTGACAGTGTGATTATCAAGCGTGTGGGTGACATTCCTGTGCCTCTCAAGCACATCAAACGCGACTCGGTCGAGCCGGGCTCGTTTGCCGAGTATCTGCGCAATCTGCCGCTGAAGCCCGAGGGCTATCCCACACATCTGTTTGACGGCAGCGAGAAGGCGAACAAGAGAAGCACATTCCGTGTCGTGGACATGGACATCGACAGTGTTGACCTGCAGCAGTGTGCCGACGCTTGCATCCGCCTCTACGCCGAGTATCTGTGGCACAGCAAGCAATACGACAAAATCAAATTCCACTTTGTGAGCGGATTCCTGGCCGACTACGACCGTTGGGCGCATGGCGAGCGCATCCGCATCAACGCCGGCCGCACCCAGGCGTCGTGGTATCGGCTCAACAACGAGGAGGATTACAGCTACAGCACCTTCCGCCAATATCTGCTCGTGGTGTTCGCCTATGCCGGAACAGCCTCATTGCCCAAGGACATGGAGGTAGTAAGGAATGGATTAGAAATCGGTGATGTCATCATCCAGCCGGGCTCGCCAGGGCACGCCGTGATAGTTGTCGACAAGGCACGGGAATTTCTCCTGTTGGCTCAAAGCTACATGCCGGCACAGGAGATAGAAATACTGCAAGGACGGCATGGCTGTGAAGAAATCTGGAATTTTATAGGGTCGGAAGGTGCAGCTGATAATTATTTATGGCTTTGTACCCCCGAGTGGAGTTTCAAGTTGGACAATCAGGAGGCTTTTGTCATGCGTTTCAAAACGCTAAATTCACGTTAAGAGACTGGAATGATAAGATTACTGTGGCATACGTTAGCGCGGCAGGGCAAGTCGATGCTCGGTTTCCCGAGGCTGCGGGGTGGGGGACAGGCGGTGGCCTACGATCTGGCCGACGGCGACCAGCAGTGCTATCCGCAGCTGCTGGCACCACGGCGAGGCACGCCAATCGCCCTGCCACGGCGGGGCAAGAACTGCAAGCGCGGCTTGAGCGAGTCGTGGCTGAGTTTCTGGATGCTGCGGCATCGTCTGAAGAACTTCTACGACAGCACTGCGCTGCATGTGCCCGGGCATCGCTATGAGCCCGACCTGGCCTACGTCGACGAGGCACGCGGCATCTTCATCGACATCGAGGTCGATGAGCCTTACACCTTTGCCCGGCGCATCCCCACACACGCTATGGGGCGCGACGACGAGCGCAACCGGCTGGTCACCGAGGCCGGGTGGGTGGTGCTGCGTTTCAGCGAGCAGCAGGCATTGACCACGCCCGAGCGGGTGGCGCGCACGGTAATCGACGTGGTGCGCACCATTGCTCCCGATGTGCCCTTGCCTCGCGCCCTGCGCGATGTGGAGCCTGCCGTGCCCGAGCCGCGATGGGACTATCAGGAGGCCCGCCGCCGCGCCGCCACTCGCGCCAGCGACACCTACCAGCGCCGCAACATCCTCTACCGCCTGATGAACCTTTGCCGGCCGAAATGAGTTTAAAGTTAAAAGTTTAAAGTTAAAAGTTTAAGTCACACAGAATACACTGAACACACAGAAAAATAATTCAGTGTGTTCTGTGTATTCTGTGTTATTATCTCGCAGCAACCTGTGGATATGGCTCACTTCGCATCTAGCCGGCGGATGGGGCGGCAGGGGTTGCCGGCGGCCAGCACGCCCGCGGGGATGTCGTGCACCACCACCGAACCGGCACCGATGACGGTGTTGTCGCCGCTGACCACAGCCAGCCGGAATGAGTTTATAGTTTAAAGTTTAAAGTCAGTGCCACAATATGGTGAGTCGGGAATCTGATTAATCTTTTGTGCAAAATTCAGCCTGGCAGCGAATAAACACAGAATGCACTGAACACACAGAAAAATAATTCAGTGTGTTCTGTGTATTCTGTGTGTTATTATCTCGCAGCAACCTGTGGACATGGCTCACTTCGCATCTAGCCGGCGGATGGGGCGGCAGGGGTTGCCGGCAGCCAGCACGCCCGCGGGGATGTCGTGCACCACCACCGAACCGGCACCGATGACGGTGTTGTCGCCGATGGTAACGCCCGGCATGACGCACACGTTGCCGCCTATCCACACATTGTTGCCCACACGGATGGGCAGCGAGTACTCCAGCCCGGCGTTGCGCTGAGCCACGTCCAGCGGGTGGCCGGCGGTGTAGAACGCGCAGTTGGGCGCAATGAACACATTGTCGCCAAAGGTCACCCGCGCCTCGTCCAGAATCACCAGGTTGAAGTTGGCAAAGAAGTTCTCGCCCACCTCGATGTTGAACCCATAGTCGCACCAGAACGGCGACAATATCTTGAACCGCTGGCCCGTCTTGCCCAGGATGCGCCGCATCAGCGCAGTGCGCTCGGCGGTCTGCGACGGGCGCAACAGGTTGTAGTCGTGGCATAGCTCCTGCGTCTGCGTGAGCAGGTCGAGCAGGGTAGTGTTGTTGGTGGCATCATAGAGGTCGCCACTCATCATCTTCTCCAGTTCTTGTTGTTGTTTGTCGGTCATCATGTTGCAAAGGTACGATTAAGCGAGCGAAATGCCAAATTTTGGAGCAGCGAATGCAAAGAAGTGCCTGCATTTCTTTGCTGAGTCGCGACAAAATTGGTCACAAGTCAAATTGATTTGAGCATTTCCGAGCGGGAGTACCTTCGGCATAGGCAAAGGTACAAATTTTCTGCCACTTGTCGGCGTATTGCGAGACACCGTCTCGCAGAACACACCCCTCTATCGCCGAAAACTGCCCCTAATGACCGATTACTGAAAACTTTTTAGATAAATTTGGCTGCACCTCAGCAAATAAGCGAGCTATTTGCGTTCGGTTTGCACAAATTTTAGATAAATTTGGCTGCACCTCAGCAAATAAGCGAGCTATTTGCGTTCGGTTTGCACAAATTTTCGTACCTTTGCACGATTTTTCTAGAACACCCTATATGCAGAAGATAAGAAACGTCGCCATCATCGCGCATGTTGATCATGGCAAGACCACGCTGGTCGACAAGATGCTCGCCGCCGGCAACCTGTTCCGTGACAATCAGAATATGGGCAGCCAAATCCTGGACAGCAACGACCTGGAGCGAGAGCGAGGCATCACCATCCTGTCAAAGAACGTGTCCATCAACTACAACGGATACAAAATCAACATCATCGACACCCCGGGGCACAGCGACTTCGGCGGTGAGGTGGAGCGCGTGCTCAACATGGCCGACGGCTGTCTGCTGCTGGTCGACGCCTTTGAGGGCCCGATGCCCCAGACACGTTTCGTGCTGCAGAAGGCACTGCAACTGGGGCTGAAGCCCATCGTGGTCATTAATAAGGTGGACAAGCCCAACTGCCGCCCCGATGAGGTGCAGGAGCAGGTGTTCGAACTCATGTGCAACCTGGATGCTACCGAGGACCAGCTGGACTTCCCCACCGTGTTCGGCAGTGCCAAGAACGGCTGGATGAGCCTCGACTGGCAGCAGCCCACCGACAACATCACCGCCGTGCTCGACGCCATCATCCAGTATATCCCCGAGCCCGTCTACAACGAGGGTGAGCCGCAGATGCTCATCACCTCGCTCGACTACAGCAGCTATGTGGGCCGCATCGCCGTGGGCCGCGTGCACCGGGGCGAGCTCAAGGACGGCATGGAGGTGGGCCTGTGCAAGAAGGACGGCACCGTCTCGCGCCAGAAGGTCAAGGAGCTGCGCACCTTCGAGGGCATGGGGCAGACCCATGTCGAGAGTGTGGGCTGTGGCGACATCTGCGCCATCGTCGGCCTGGAGGGCTTTGAGATTGGCGATACCGTCTCGCTGCTGGCCAACCCCGACCCGCTGCCACGCATTGCCATCGACGAGCCCACGATGTCGATGCTCTTCACCATCAACGACTCGCCCTTCTTCGGCAAGGACGGCAAGTATGTGACATCGCGCCACATCTACGACCGACTGATGCGCGAGTTGGACAAGAACCTGGCGCTGCGCGTCGAGCGCACACCCAACGAGGACGCATGGCTGGTCTACGGCCGTGGCGTGCTGCACCTGAGCGTGCTCATCGAGGAGATGCGCCGCGAGGGCTATGAGCTGCAGGTGGGACAGCCCCAGGTCATCATCAAGGAGATTGACGGCGTCAAGTGTGAGCCTATCGAGGTGCTCACCATCAATGTGCCCGAGGAGTACTCGAGCAAGATGATCGACATGGTCACCCGTCGCCGTGGCGAGATGACCTCGATGGAGACGCAGAACGACCGCATCCATCTGGAGTTCAAGATTCCGTCGCGAGGCATCATCGGCCTGCGCACCAATGTGCTCACCGCCAGTGCCGGCGAGGCCATCATGGCTCACCGTTTCCTGGCCTTCGAGCCCTGGAAGGGCGAGATCACCCGCCGCACCAACGGTTCGCTCATTGCCACCGAGGGCGGCACGGCGTTTGCCTACGCCATCGACAAGCTGCAAGACCGCGGCAAGTTCTTCATCTTCCCGCAGGAGGAGGTCTATGCCGGACAGGTTGTGGGCGAGCACGCCAAGGAGAAAGACCTGGCCGTCAACGTCACCAAGAGCAAGAAGCTGACCAACATGCGTGCCACCGGCAGCGACGAGAAGATGCGCATCGTGCCACCCATCGTGTTCAGCCTTGAGGAGGCGCTGGAGTATATCAAGGCCGACGAGTATGTCGAGATTACGCCCAGCCACATCCGCATGCGCAAGATCATCCTTGACGAGCTCGAGCGCAAGCGCCGCGCCAAGGCCGCCGGCCAAGACGAGGAGTAATCCTGAGATTAATTCATAATCCAGTTGTGACGGATTTGCAATCCGTCACGATCGAGAACGGGGTTTGCAACCCCGTAGCGGATTATAAATCCACTCTTCAGCTGCGGCGTGATTGCTGCGCGCGTTGCGCTTGCCACAACGGGGTCCCGTTCGGTCGCGAGCACTTCGTGGTTACAAATCCCGCATAACGAGGAATTCACAATTCTCAATTCACAATTTCAGCCACTCTGCCATGACAGGCCAGGAGGCTGAAATTTTTTTGGCAAATGCTGATTACATTGGCGATTGTTGTTTGATAGAGAATAAAATCAATCAATGATTTTAACTCACATGTTTAATTTCTAAATTCTCACAACAATGCGTATTTCAATGTCAATCTGCGTCATGTTCTCAATGGCTGCAACATTCGGCGCTTATGCGTCTGCAACAACTGGTGGAACCTTCGGCGGCACTCGTACTGCCTGCTCAGTTGAACTCTCAAGCTGGCCCGGCACTGCGGTGGCCTCATGGCCCGGCACCGAGTTGGCCTCCTGGCCCGGCACCGAGTTAGCTTCTTGGCCCAGCACTGAGTTCGCCTCCTGGCCCGGCACCGAGTTAGCCTCCTGGCTCGGCACCGAGTTTGCCTCCTGGCCCAGCACTGAGTTAGCCTCTTGGCCCGGCACCGAGTTGGCCTCCTGGCCCGGCACCGAGTTGGCCTCCTGGCCCCGCACCGAGTTGGCCTCCTGGCCCCGCACCGAGTTGGCCTCCTGGCCCGGAGCACAG